>ENA-UOOA01001550-UOOA01001550.1-human-gut-metagenome-genome-assembly--contig:-P61old-NODE-1550-length-36449-cov-12.616997_pt1 | contig 36449 bp, 22 predicted proteins | sample MGYA00242467_ERZ724014 | MGnify/ENA metagenome assembly ERZ724014 | reverse complement strand
TTTTCAATGTACCTTGCAACACCTCCAGCACAACGTCATAATTTTGCAGCCCGGTTGCGAGGATTTATATATACCTTTGCAGTCGTGAAACCTACCGTATTCCATGCCACGACAACAGGATACCACCTCCTCGGGAACCGCACAATTCCGAAAAAATCCGTATCTTTAACCTCTAAAACAAAACCTCATGAAGTTAGGAATAATAAGATGTTTCCAAACCGAGGACTTCTGCCCCGGCAGCGGCTGCTTCAATGCCGTAAGAAACAAAAAAGGCTCGTTCGAAGGCACAGACGGGGAAATTACAATCATAGGCTTCACCAACTGTGGTGGCTGCCCCGGCAAGAAAGCCATACTGCGGGCCAAAATGCTCGTGGAGCGCGGCGCCGACACCATTGCCTTTGCCTCGTGCATACAGAAAGGAACGCCCATTGGCTACCCCTGCCCGTTCCACAAAAGGATGAAGGACCTGCTCACGGCAGGACTGCCCGAAAACATACGTATCCTCGACTACACGCACGACGCGCCGGGCGACAAGAAATGACGCACCGCCCATAACAAACGCCGGCCGACACAAAAAAACGAACGCACAATGGACAATAAGGACAAGGCAAAAAAAACATACCCTGTCACCGGTATGAGCTGCGCCTCATGCGCCGCCCGCGTAAGCAAGGCGCTAAACAGTTGCCAAGGCGTTTATGAAGCCAACATAAACTACGCCTCGGCCACGGCCCTTGTAACCTACAACCCGCGGGAATGCACCCCCGCCGACCTGAAAGCGGCCGTGCAAAACGCAGGCTACGACCTGCTTACCGAAACCGGCGGCAAAGCAATCGAAGAAACCGTTGAATCCGAGCACGCAAAGGAATACCGCAAACTGAAAAGGCAAACCATTGCCTCCGTTGCGCTGTCCGTGCCGGTAATGCTGCTGAGCATGTTCCTCATGGACGTTCCAGCTGTGAAATACGTCGTATGGCTCTTGTCTACAATAGTGGTTTTCGTCTTTGGGCGACGCTTTCACATCAACGCTTTAAAGCAACTGCGACACCGCTCGGCCAACATGGACACGCTCGTTTCCAACAGCACAGGCATAGCCTACCTGTTCAGCGTATTCAACCTTTTCTTCCCCGGCTTCTGGCTCTCGCACGGTATCGAGCCGCACGTATATTTCGAGTCGGCAAGCATGATAATTGCCTTCATACTCCTCGGACGTCTGCTCGAAGCACGCGCAAAACAGAAAACATCCACCGCCATAAGGAAACTGATGGGCTTGCAGCCTAAAACCGTAACGGTTCTTACCGACACCGGCGAAAAAGACATACCCGTGGAACAGGCCCTCGCAGGCTGCACAATAATAGTGCGCCCGGGCGAACGCATTGCCGCCGACGGAACGGTTGCCGCAGGCGAGTCATACGTGGACGAAAGCATGCTGACCGGCGAACCTCTGCCCACGTTCAAAAAACAAGGCGACAGCGTCTTTGCCGGCTCGATAAACAGCACCGGTTCGTTCCGCTTCGTAGCCGCCAAAACCGGCAGCGACACCATGCTGGCGCAGATAATACGCATGGTGCAGGACGCGCAAGGCAGCAAAGCCCCGGTGCAACAACTTGTCGACAAGATAGCCGCCGTGTTCGTGCCTGTGATAATCGCGCTGTCGGTATTGGTGTTTGCCGCATGGTGGATTTTTGCGCCCGAAGCAGGCTTCGTACACGGAATCCTGGCCATGATTACCGTTTTGATTATAGCATGCCCGTGCGCATTGGGACTTGCCACACCAACGGCCCTTATAGTAGGAATCGGGAAAGGAGCTGAAAACGGTATCCTGATAAAAGACGCCACAAGCCTTGAAACGGCCCGAAAAATAAACGCAGTAGTACTCGACAAGACAGGAACAATCACCGAAGGCAAACCTGTTGTCACCGACGAACTCTGGAACAACAATACCGAAAACGCACGCAACATACTTTACAGTCTTGAGAAATCATCTTCCCACCCGCTTGCCGAAGCCGTCGCCGCTTCGCTGAAAGGCGCACAAGCGATTAACATAAACAGTTTCGAGAATATCCCGGGCAAAGGAGTGAAAGGAAACGTAGGAGGTGAGACATATTTTGCCGGAAACGAGGAACTCCTGCTCGCCAACCGCATAAAAACCGACGCCTTCCTGCAGGAAAAGGCCGCCGCTTGGACAAAAGACGCAAAAACAGTGGTTTGGTTTGCCGACTCCGCCCGGGCATTGGCCGCCATAGCCATAACCGACAAGATAAAAGAGACCTCCACGCAAGCCATATCCAACCTGCGCGCAATGGGCATTGAAGTCTACATGCTAACCGGCGACAACGAGGCGTCGGCAGCCGCCGTGGCCAAGGCAACAGGCGTTACCAGCTACAAGGCAAAAGTACTGCCGCAAGACAAGGCCGGTTTTGTAAAAAGCCTCCAGGCCGAAGGACACAAGGTAGCCATGGTGGGCGACGGAATAAACGACAGCGCCGCCCTGGCACAAGCCGACCTCGGCATTGCAATGGGAAAAGGCAGCGACATAGCCATTGATACCGCTATGGTAACCATACTTTCGTCCGACCTTACCAGAATACCCGAAGCCATACGCCTGTCGCAGCTCACAATACGCACCATACGCCAAAACCTCTTCTGGGCATTCATATACAACATCATCGCCGTGCCCGTGGCAGCAGGCATACTCTACCCCATAAACGGCTTTCTGCTCAACCCCATGATTGGCGGCGCGGCCATGGCGTTCAGCAGCGTTAGCGTGGTGTCGAACAGCCTGCGGCTCAAGCGCAAGAAAACAGGCACATCAGCGCAAGCCGTTGCACAGTGCGCCGCACCCTACTTTACGAAAGAAGAAAACGTAAAAAACAATAACCTCATGAAATACGAATTTAAAGTCGAAGGCATGATGTGCGACCATTGCCGCACGCATGTAGAAAAAGCATTGAACAGTATCGAAGGAGTAAAGGCCACCGTAACCCTTAATCCACCCGTGGCCACGATAGAATCCGACCACACACTGACATCAGGAGACCTGCAACAGGTCATTACCGAAAAGGCCGGCGACTATACAATACTCGACATGTAACAAAACACCGGCATGAATACCGAAAACGACAGCATTATACTCGAAAGAAAAGGCGTGCGCCCTACCGCCAACAGGATTCTAATACTGCGCACCATGCTCGCCGCCGACCACCCCGTATCGTTGCCCGAACTCGAAGACATCATGGAAACGATGGACAAGTCGAGCATATTCCGCGTGCTCAATGTATTCGTAAAACACCATGTGGCCCACGAGATAGAAGACGGAAGCGGTGTTATGAAATACGAGATTTGCAGCGGCCGGGACAAATGCACGCTCGACGACATGCACATACACTTCTACTGCGAGGTGTGCCACCGCACATTCTGCTTCAAGACGATACACGTGCCGGGAATAGACCTGCCCGGGGGATTCACCGTCAACTCAATCAACTACATGGCCAAAGGCATCTGCCCCGAATGCAGCGGCAAGTAAATGCTCCCGCAACACATACCAATGCCGCCATAAAACATACCTATTTCGGCGCAAGACACACCAATGCCGCCGCAAGACACCCCAATGCCGCCGCAAGACACCCCAATGCCGCCGCAAGACACACCAATGCCGCCGCAAGACACACCAATGCCGCCCGTCCGATAAGGACAGGCGGCATTTTTCATTCCCCCCCCAACTCACATTCCCACACACATACAGAACACACAAGCCTCGTTGCGATGAATAAATATGCAGACGCGGAGTTTTGAGGCGGGGAAACGGGACGGGAAAATGCAGACAAAGAAAGCGGGGATTTTTGTTGCACACTGCGGGTTTTCGGAAACGCTTTATCCATGCGGGGTTGGAGGGGGCGAAAAAAAGGTCTGACATATTTTAAAATAGGTCTGACCTTTTTTAAATTTTCTCAGACCTATTTTCTATTTGCTCCTACCTGCCCTTTTGCACACCCCGCAACAAAGACACAAAAACGTGTGAAAAATCCGGAGCGTTTTTCACGCCCCGGAAAATGAATATTCACCACTTTCATACGTGCGAAGTATGCCGTAAAACATGCCGTTCCCACGCCACTATAACGCACCGCGCACCCGAGGTGAGCAAGTCGGACGGATTGCAGCGCAGGGCGCGGCGGCATTTCAAGTTCTTGAAGTAAACTTACGCTCGTGTACAGGGCCGTTTCAGCTTGCTTACGGGCACGTTCTTGCCTACGCTCCTAAAAAAACGGATTATCTTCATGATAAAAAGGTTTTTAGTTCTAAATAAAACCGCTCGGCCTGCACACCTTGCAAACCGGGCTGGATACATAGCGTCAGTTGGAAATCATGTGTGGAAATATTCTTTATGGCAAGACCGGCCGCAATGGCCTATCAGTCGTGAATCAGGCATGAAAACGTTACCTGGTTGCAAAAAAATCGTCTTATGCCATATTCATCCTTGAAAGATTCCGACAAACCGCAATCCGCATGTGCACGCACGTCTATCTTTGTTTTCTTGTTTTTGCCAACAAAGGGCAGACGAGAATCCAATTCCAAGTCATCGTACTGTGCCGTGACTTTTCCGTCGGCTTTCCGGGCTTCGGTAAATACGATATATTTGCGGTCTTTGTCGAAATTAAACTTTTCGTCTGTAATGGGAGACCCCACAATACGTTTTTCACCTGAGGGGTATAAGAAATCATACACGAACCGCCCGTCCAAAAACAGCCGCAGCCTTAAATTGCGGATATTTTTATCGGAAACTCGGCTTACGAGTTCTTCCTCTTTATCTGAAGTTTTTTCAAGATAATCCAACCTCACTGCCATAGAGCCCTCTGTAGCTTTGGAATATCTTCCGTTGCCAAAATCTATTGATCCACCATAACCGGGGTCTATTCCATGAAGTAAACATGTCATGAATCCGCTATAACGCGCCCTCATGTCAGGAATAGACACTGAGGACAACGGGTCGGCCGGTGCCCATTCGGCTTCTGTCAACTTATATTCCACAGAGCTGTTGTCCGGGTGCTCAAAATCCACCTTGGCGGCATACTCCAGTCGCGCCTTATCGGCCGCAGTGCATTTACCCGGGCTGAAAGCGCGGGCATAAACGTCAGCTTTGCCCGTTAATTCCATTGTCTCACCGGTCTTGCCTATAGAATTATGCATTACAACCGTATTGTATGTACCGTATTTTGCTATCGAATCCTTGCGCTGCGCGTCAAAACCGTCTGTGTTGCTTGGAGTAAGGAAAATGTTGAGTTTTACAAAAGTATTTCCTTTAAGCGTTGAATCGCTGCTGTACTCTACGTATGCGCATGCCTTTACTTCATGAGCGCCATACTTTATTACACGCTCCGGCAAATTCATATGCTTTTTTCCACGCAAATTTGAATATGGGAATTCCTTAACTTGGTATTTTTCATATACATCCCAATCGTTTAGCACTTCCTTATTATCTTTTCCGGATTCTGTGTTTTGTGCAACAACCGGAATTGCAGCAACCAAGAAACACGTAATAGCCGTTAAAAACTTGGTTTTCATTGCAAACATATTTACAATCATTGTATACTTACACGTTCTACTTTTCGCACAGCCCAACCGGCTTTCAGCCTCAATTTTACTTAGACTGATTTCCTTTTCGTTTAATTCTTGTTTTTTCATGATATATTAATTTTGATTGTTAGTAACGCGATGTTTACATATTTGCGTATTCGCTTGCAATATAGCATATTATTCATTTACACCCAAATTATTTTGCATAAAAAAAAGATTTTCTTGCATAAGCGAAATATGACAAGATTAAGTGTTAGGAAAACCGGGGTGAATAGCGGCATATCCGAGCTGCTTCACATTACCACCTGTCCGCAAGAAAACGATTCCATTCAGCAACAAACAGCCACACGCTTGCCTGGGTTCGATTCTTAAATCCAATAAACTGCCGCCTGCTTGCACCATATAAATTCGTCAGCCCGGCAAGTTGCTCCCCATTGACGGAACAGCATTCTCACATATCAACGAATTGCTACCAGTGTAAAAAACACGACAACATCGTTGCAATGAATAAATATGCTGCCGAAAGATTTGAAGACTTTTATAACGAATAGCAAGCCACATCTACCAGAGAATTGCGTTCCTTATAATTGTCACAAACCGTCATTGCCTGAAACTGCCACCCGTTTGCGTGGTCTCAATTCTCCACACCTACAAGTTGCCACCCTTCTACAAAACAGAGCAACATCATTACGATGAATAAATATGCAGACACGGAGTTTTGAGGCGGGGAAACGGGGCGGGAAAATGCAGACAAAAAGAGCGGGGATTTTTGTTGCACACTGCGGGTTTTCGGAAACGCTTTATCCATGCGGGTTTGGAGGGGGCGAAAAAAAGGTCGGACATATTTTAAAATTCCTCGGACCTTTTTTAAATTTTCTCAGACCTATTTTCTATTTGCTCCTACCTGCCCCTTTGCACACCCCGCAACAAAGACACAAAAACGTGTGAAAACTGCGGGACGTTTTTCCCGCTTCCGAAAACGAATATTCACCGTTGTTTTTCATGCGTTGCGACTGCCGTTTTATGCCATTGCGGCAAATTCCGCACATAACCGCGCGCTTACACAACGGTACAGGCCATATTTATACAGAATCATTGCGCTCACACAAAAATGTTCCGGAAGATTCATTGCACTGCCGACATTTGCAACCGGGTTGCACTCCTTCGCACCTTAGTTGCAGCGTTTTATACGTAATTTTGCAGCATAATAATTTGAAACATACAACAATCAAAATTCTTATGCTTAAGGATAAACTTATTTTAGGAGTTCTAAGCCTTGCGTTCGCGGTGTCGTGCGGGCACAAGGCCGACAGCCATGCCGCGCACGATGAGGCCGGAGAGACACATGCGGAGGAAAAACATGCCCACTCGGGCGAGATTGTCATGAGTCCGGCAAAGGCAAAGGCCGCCGGAGTGGCAGTGGAACAGGCCGTGGCAGGCGACTTCTGCGGCGTTGTGCCCGTAGGCGGAAAGATAATGGAAGCCACGGGCGACGAGGCTACAATTGTGGCCAATGTGCCGGGAATTGTCTCGTTCGTGCGCCCCGTAACCGAAGGCATGGCCGTAGCAAAAGGAAAGCCGCTGTTCACCATTTCGGGAAAGGAGTTGCAGGACGGCGACCCGTCGGAACGCGCCCGCATAACCTATGAAACCACAAAAAAGGAATATGAGCGCGCGGCGAAGTTAGTGAAAGACAAGATTGTTACCGAAAAGGATTTCAACGCCGCAAAAGCCGCATACGAGAACGCGCGCGTGGCTTACGAGGCCATATCGCGCAACGACAAGGGCGAGACCGACGTAAAGTCGCCCATATCGGGATACATCAAGACGTGCCTCGTGAAAGAAGGCGACTACGTTGCCGTAGGGCAGCCTTTGGCCAGCGTAACGCAGAACCGCAGGCTGTATCTCAAGGCTGATGTGCCCGAAAGGTACTACGGCGAGCTGAGCAACCTGAAGTCAGCAAAGTTCAAGACGGCTTACAGCGACAAGGTGTACGACATCAGCGCCATGGGCGGCCGGCTTATGGCTTTCGGCAAGACATCGGCGGGCGTATCGGCTTACATACCCGTTACGTTCGAGTTCAACAACGTGGGCGGGATAATACCCGGGTCGTTTGCCGAAGTGTACCTGCTTACAAACAAACGCACAGGCGTGATAAGTCTGCCGGTGAGCGCCATAACAGAGGAACAGGGACTTAACTTTGTCTATATCAGACAAGACGCCGACTGTTACACGAAGCGCGAAGTAAAGCTGGGTGAATCTGACGGCGAACGGGTGGAGATTTGCAGCGGACTGAAAGCCGGCGAAAACGTAGTGACACGCGGTGCCGTGCACATCAAGCTGGCTTCGGCAAGCAACGCCATCCCCGCACACACGCATAACCATTAATAATCCGCAGCCATGCTGAACAAGATAATACATTTTTCACTGCAAAACCGCCTGCTGGTGCTTGTAGCCTCAATACTGCTTGTAATCGGCGGGTTGTATACGGCTTATCACACCGAGGTGGACGTGTTCCCCGACCTAAACGCCCCGACAGTGGTAGTTATGACCGAAGCCAACGGAATGGCGGCCGAAGAAGTGGAACAGCTCGTAACGTTTCCCATAGAAACAGCCGTAAACGGAGCGACCCACGTGCGCCGCGTGCGCTCTTCGTCTACCACCGGCTTCTCGGTGGTGTGGGTTGAGTTCGACTGGGATACTGACATATACCTCGCGCGGCAGATTGTGTCGGAAAAGTTGGCCACAGTTGACGACGACTTGCCCGATAACGTGGGGCGGCCCACGCTCGGCCCGCAGTCGTCCATACTCGGCGAGGTGCTTATCGTAGGACTTACGGCCGACAGCACTTCAATGCTCGACCTGCGCACGCTGGCCGACTGGACCATACGCCCGCGCCTGCTCTCGACCGGAGGAGTGGCACAGGTGGCCGTCCTGGGAGGCGACATAAAGGAATACCAAATACTGCTGCACCCCGAGAAAATGAAGCACTACGGCGTTACCTTGACTGAAGTGCTCGCCGTAACAAAAGGCATGAACCAGAACACCAACGGCGGAGTGATATACCAGTACGGTAACGAATACATAGTGCGCGGCGTAGTTTCGACCGACAACATCAAAGAGATTGCACGCGCCGTAATAAAAACCGAAAACGGGAACCCCGTAATGCTCGCCGACATAGCCGACGTGAAAGTTGGAGGGCAACAGCCCAAGTTAGGACTTGCCTCGATTGAGGGGAAACCGGCCGTGCTGCTAACCGTAACCAAGCAACCCAACACCGGCACGATAGAACTGACAGAGCGACTGGAAGCCGCGTTGAAAGACCTGCAGAAAAACATGCCGGCCGACGTAAAAGTTTCAACCGACATATTCCGGCAGTCGCGCTTCATTGACGCTTCTATCAACAACGTGCAGGATTCGCTCTACGAAGGAGCAATATTCGTAGTGCTCGTGCTGTTCCTTTTCCTTGCAAACGTACGCACCACGGTTATATCGCTCATCACCCTGCCCTTGTCGCTGTTGGTTTCTCTCATGGTGCTGCATTACATGGGGCTCAGCATAAACACGATGAGCCTGGGCGGACTTGCAATAGCTATTGGTTCGCTCGTGGACGACGCCATAGTAGACGTTGAAAACGTGTGGAAACACCTGCGCGAGAACCGCGCACTTCCCGAAGGGCAACGGCGGCCCATACTCGAGGTGGTGTTCAACGCTTCGCGCGAGGTACGCATGCCTATCCTCAACTCTACAATCATTATAATAGTAAGTTTCCTGCCGCTGTTCTACCTTAGCGGCATGGAAGGGCGCATGCTCATCCCGCTTGGTATTGCATTCATTGTAGCATTGTTTGCGTCAACCGTAGTAGCCCTGACGCTTACTCCCGTTCTCTGCAGCTATCTGCTGGGCTACAAAGTAAAGGGCGGCAACATCCCGAAAGAGGCTTTCGTTGCCGCATGGCTCAAGAAACATTACCGTAACGGCCTGCTCTGGGCGCTGGAACACAAGAAAAGCGTGCTCGGATGTACGCTCGCTCTTTTTGCAGCAGCAATAGGAATGTTTTTTACTTTGGGACACAGCTTCCTTCCTTCGTTCAACGAGGGTTCTTTTACCATAAACGTCAGTTCTCTTCCGGGCGTGTCGCTTGAAGAATCCGACAAGATAGGACGCCAGGCAGAAGAACTGCTCCTGTCTATCCCCGAAATCCAGACCGTGGCCCGCAAAACCGGACGCGCCGAGCTGGACGAGCACGCATTGGGAGTGAATGTGTCGGAGATAGAAGCGCCTTTCGAGTTGAAAGACCGCTCGCACGCGGAACTGCTCGACGATGTGCGGCACAAGCTGTCGACAATAGTGGGCGCTAATATCGAAATAGGCCAGCCTATCAGCCACAGGATTGACGCAATGCTCAGCGGAACGCAGGCAAGCATTGCCATAAAGCTTTTCGGCGACGACCTGAACAAGATGTTCGCCATAGGTAACCGGATAAAGGACGCAATTAGCGACGTTGAGGGCATTGCGGACCTGAACGTGGAGCAACAGATAGAACGCCCCGAGCTTACAATCGTTCCAAAACGCGAAATGCTCGCAAAATACGGTATACCGCTCTCCGACTTCAACGAATTCGTGAGGGTAAACATGGCGGGCGAGGTAGTATCGCAAGTATATGAAGAAAGAAAGAACTTCAACCTCATAGTCCGAGCCGACGAAGAGAACCGCGGCACAATGGAACGGATTCGCGACCTTATGATAGACGGACCTAACGGCGAGAAAATCCCGCTCTCGAACGTGGCCGACGTAGTTTCGTCCACCGGGCCGAACACAATTAACCGCGAGAACGTAAAACGCAAGATTGTAATCTCGGCCAACGCAAGCGGGCGCGACCTGCGCGGCGTGGTAAACGACATACAGGAACGCGTAGACTCGCAGATACAACTGCCCGAAGGCTACCACATAGAATACGGCGGCCAGTTCGAGAGCGAACAAAGCGCAAGCCGCATACTCCTGCTCGCCTCGATTATAAGCATTGTGATAATATTCCTGCTGTTGTACATGCAGTTCCGCAACGCGCTCGAAAGCGGCGTTATCCTGCTCAACCTTCCGCTTGCACTCATTGGCGGCGTGTTCACGCTTCTGTTTACAACGGGCGAGGTAAGCATTCCGGCCATTATAGGCTTCATATCGCTTTTCGGCATTGCCACGCGCAACGGAATGCTCCTAATCAACCGCTACAACATGCTGCGCGAAGAAGGCGTACCGCTTCGCGAAAGCATTGTTCACGGCTCGCTCGACCGCCTCAACCCTATACTCATGACGGCGCTGTGCTCTGCTCTGGCACTCATTCCGCTCGCGCTGCGCGGCGGGCTGCCCGGCAACGAGATACAAAGCCCCATGGCCAAGGTTATACTGGGCGGACTGCTTACCTCGACATTCCTGAACGCATTCATCATACCCATAGTCTACGAGCTGATGAACAGGAAAAACATCATAAAACAAGACACACCAACAAACAACCCGCAATGAAACAAACTATCATAATACTGCTCGCGCTGCTCGCATTTCCCGCCGCCGGGGCGGGCGCGCAAGGCATAGGCGACGTACTCAAAAGCATTGAGCAGAACAACAAGGAACTGCAAGCCTTGCGCAAGGACAACGAAGCCGCCACGGCCGAAATCAAGTCGCAGAACAACCTTGAAGACCCTTCGGTTGAATACAGCCCGTTCTTTCGCAGGGGCGCAAGCGGAGTGGCAAGTTCGGAGCTTGTTGTATCGCAAGGATTCGACTTCCCCACACTTTACGCCGCACGAAGCAAGTCGGGCAAACTGCAACGCGAAACACTCGACCTGCAATACTCGGCCGCACGCCGAGACATACTGCTCAGCGCCAAGAACCTTTGCTTCGACCTCATACACCTGAAAAAAATGAAAGCGCTGCTCGACCTCCGGCGCAAGAATACCGAAGAACTCCTCGCCCTGTTCACAAAGAAGCTCGAAAACGGCGGAGCGACTACCCTTGAAGTGAACAAGATAAAAATGGACCTGATGAACATACAAACCGAAGTGGCCACAATGGAAGCGTCGCAACAGACGGCCATGCAGTCGCTCACCGCACTGAACGGCAACGCCCCGCTCACATTCAATGCCGACGACTACGGCACGAGCAATCCCACGGACAGCTACGAAACAATGTTATCAAAAGCCATGGCTTCGGATTACGACATACTTACGGCGCAGGCTTCCGAGCAGGCATTGGAACAGGAAATAAAGGTAAACAAGCAAAATTGGATACCCAAGCTCGAAATAGGATACCGCCGCAACACCGAAGGCAGCGAAGCCAGCAACGGTTTCCTCGTGGGCGCGTCGTTCCCGCTGTTCTCAAGCCGAAACAAGATGAAAACGGCCAAGGCGCAGCACGAAGGCGCACAGCTGCGCCTCGACAACGCCCGCATTGAGGTGGAAAACCGCGTAAAGGCACGCATACAGGAAGTACAAAAACTTAAAAAGGCAAAAGACACCTACGACACCGCACTCCTCAACCAAACGCTCGACATACTGCGCAAAGCCGTTGAAGGAGGAGAAATCTCGATTACCGATTATTACGTCGAAGCCGACAACATTTATCGCAACCTTGAGGCTTACATGAACATCGAGCGCCAATACCAGGGCGCGCTGGCCGAAATCTACAAGAACGAGCTGTAGCGGGGCCGCCACCGGGCCAGAGTACGCCGGGGCGTAAGTGCCGCATTTTTGCAGGCCCGGAAACAGGAATCCGTTTCCGGGCTGTTTCATACACCTTGGAGCAAGGAAAAAACATGTCCGAGGTATTTTAAATTATGTCTGACATATTTCAAAATATGTCAGACATAATTTTCACCCCGCACCGGGCACGGTGCCGCGGAGGAATACGCACGCTGCCCTGCCCGCCCACAGGCGTTCTTTCCACAATCCTTATTGAAACGCCCGGCGTAACCTTTGCCGCCCGGGGACGCATAATAAAATTCACCCGGGCAGCGGCCGCTTAAATATATTTGGCGTATATTCGGATAATATAGGCTGAGGCTCGCCGGCTACGGCCGGGGCGCAACGGGTGCAAACACCGGCAAATGGGCAGCAGTAACTTGAAAACTTGCGTTTTCGTTTGTCTCTGCGCTCGCCTTTCACTATATTTACACATCAATAGGACACAACCGCAAAACCATACCGCCATGAAAAAATCAATCTGCACCGTCCTGCTGCTGGCAACCGCCGTCCTGGCGCAGGCACAGGCATCCCAGTTCCCTTTCGAAAAGATAAGCAAGGCCATGGACTGCCGCATGGTGAAAATAACCGGGCGCCTGCTTGGCGAACAATATTTCGCTTATAACTATGAAAAATTCTTGAACTACCCCGTCGTGCGCTTTAACGTATTTTACGGGGCGAAGAGCTCCGGTTACTCCTCCGAAGACTGGCTATGCGTCCTGCCCGACGATTCACAGGGAGACGACAATACCATAGTGGCATTCATGGGGCAACCGGCCAAAACATACAGCGTGGAAGAGACGACAGGCAGCAACAAGTTCCCGTTACTAAGATACTTTTTCTCAACGTCGAGCAACGACATCGCCGCATTCGGCCTGGTAAAGGTGAAATGGGGCGACGCCTTTAATTCCTACTGCCTTATCGGCGTGCAGGCCCAGACAGGCAACAAGTCATACGTCATAGTCGAGAAATGCGACTTCTACGACATCTCCTCCGGGCAGGAACGCCTGGTGCTCGCCGGTTACTGCCCGATGATGGACGACTACAAGGCCGCCAACCTGATGAGGGTATACTTCGAACATATGTACGAATACTACCGCTGAACCGGCGCGCACAACGTGGCGCGGGCATACGGGACATGGGAAACGGACGTGGGAGACATCGTTTCCCACGCCGGGAAAGCGGGAACTGGTTTCCGGCACGCTCTCCCTGCACGGGAGCAAAGAAAAAATACAAGGCACATAATTCGAAACATGTCTGACATAATCCAAAATATGTCAGACATGTTTTTTTGCCGCCGCAAGAACCCTGCGGCCGGAAGCAAAAAGCACGGCACAGGACGCTGCTTTTATCGCTCACGGGGACGGGCGGCCATAAAATGCGCGCTTTTTAACCATATCCGGCGCTTATATACCCAGAAATAGCGATTGTTCCGCATGTGGCCGCAGACATAACTTTGCAGTCGTTTTAATTTATGCCCCGAACAAGATGAGCGGAACTAAAATGAAATCCATCCTGGCCGTATTGTTGCCTGTATTTTGTGCAAACATAAACGCGCAGGTCGTCAAGGTAACAGTGTCGGATAGTACGACCCACGAGCCGCTGGGCTATGCGGCAGTAAAAATACATTCCTGCGGGGACGATACTTTCATAGCAGGCGGCTCTACCGATGAAAAAGGCGAGTTCGGATTCCGGCTTGAGAAGAATTACCCCGAGGTCCGTGTCTCCGTCAGCTTTTTAGGATACAAGCCCTCGCATAAGACATTCGCCCCCGGTGCCGGGGAAAACCTCATCAAGTTCGAAATGCAGGAAGACTCCCGTATGCTGGACGGGGTGGTGGTGAAAGGGCTGAGCCAGGCGGAGAAAGTGCAGCGGCTGGCCTACAACGTATCGCTGACAGAAACCGGCAAGCTTAAAAACACGACGATGGACTTATCCAATGTAATCGACAAAATCAGCGGCGTAAAAATCCGTTCCACCGGAGGCGTAGGCTCCGAGGCCAATGTAACGCTGAACGGTTTTTCAGGCCGCCACGTAAAGGTATTCATCGACGGAGTGCCGATGGACGGCATGAGTTCGGCTTTCGGCCTGAACAATATCCCGGCCGCCCTGGCAAAGCGCGTGGAGGTGTACAAGGGCGTGGTGCCTGTCGAACTGGGCGGCGACGCGCTCGGCGGGGCCATCAATATCATCACTGACAACAGCCGGCGTACCCGTGTTAACGCCTCCTACTCGTTCGGCTCGTTCAACACCCATAAGACCAACGCCTATGCGGAGCATACCACGAAGAGCGGCTTTTACGTCTCGCTGAACGCTTATCAAAACTACTCGGACAACGACTACAAAGTCAACATAGACCATTATACCAAATTTGGCGAGACCGGCAACAGCGTGGTGTACGAAGACCTTGAAGTACGCCGGTTCCATGCCAAATACCACAACGAAGCCGCGATACTCAAAGCCGGCATCGTCGACAAGCCTTGGGCCGACCGCCTGCTTTTGGGCTTCACCTGGGGATACGAATACAAACAGACGCAGAACGCCTCAAACATGAACTGGGTGTACGGGGCACGCTACACAACCGCCAATACCCTTATGCCCCAACTTATTTACGAAAAGAAATTCAACGTATTGGAAGGACTGCACGTATCGCTTAACGGCAACTTCAATTTCGGCGAGTCCTATGCCGCCGACACGGCACGGTGCAACTACAACTGGCTCGGGGAAAAGAGCGAGCCAAAGAGCGCCCCCGGGGAGCTGGCCTACACAAAATACCGTTACCGCGACAACAACGGCGCGGCCAATTTCAGCATGGCACTTTTCCCCGCCGGCGGCCATTCCGTATCTCTGAGCACCACCTTCACCACTTTCTCACGTTCGGGCAGGGACGAAACCCAGCCCAAGCCCGAATACGAACACCCACGGCAAAGCATGAAAGCCGTTACCGGACTGAGTTACAAATACGACTACAAAGACAGATGGAACACTTCAGTATTCGTGAAGAATTACTTGAACCACCTGGAAGCCTACCTCGACCCGGACGGCGGAAGCAACTACCAGGATTTCAGCAATACCTCCTTATATTGGGGCGGCGGCCTGGCCAGCACCTATTTCCTGGGACGGCACGTGCAGCTGAAACTATCATACGAGTATGCACTCCGCCTGCCTACCAGCCGTGAACTGTTCGGCACGGGAGACGACATAGAGCGCGGGAATTCAAGCCTGAAGCCGGAAAACAGCAACAACATCAATGTCGGCATTACCGCCAGACCCTTGCACACGGGCAAACACCGCCTGACGATAGACGCGGCTTTCCAATACCGCCAAATTGACGATTACATCAGGCGTACCACGAACAACGACAACGGACGCGCCTCCTCAAATAACGACGGCGAAGTCCGCAACCTCGGGTGCGACTTTGCCGTCCGCTATACTTTCGGCGACCTCTTCTTTGTAGGCGGCAATTTCAGCTATATCGACATGCGGAGCATGACCAAATACGTAACGGGCACACACCGCGAAAGCAAAAACTACAAGGAGCGCATTCCTGCCATTCCGTACATGTACGGCAACGGAGAAGCCGGAATCACGCTGCGCGATATCTTCTTGAAAGGTTCCATGCTTGACATTCATTACATAATGAGCTACATACAGAAGTTCAGTTACGAATGGAACACCTACAACAATCCCGAACTTGACGTGCCTACACAATTCTCGCACGACCTTTTCGTGAGCTACAATTTCGGGAAAAAGTCGGAGTTCACCGTATCTGCGGAATGTACCAATATCTTCAACGCCCGCCTGTACGACAACTACAAAATGCAGAAACCGGGACGGGCCTTTGCCGTCAAATTCGGGTATAACTTCACTAAATAGCAAACAAATAACATAAAACGTAAAACTTAAAACGCAAAACGCAAATGAAAACCTATCTCAAGCTTTTCAGTTTAGCTTTGTTCGCATGTGCCCTGGGTGCGTGCAGCGAAGACGAGCCCGGCGGAACAGGCAGCGGCGGCAGCTCCGACAAACAATACGTGGTAATGAGCGGGTCGGGAGAAAACAACGGCGCCTATTTGCAGACGACAGACGACCAGACAACCGGGACGCTCGACCCGGCAAACCCGAACGGACGTATCTTCTTCAGCGGGAACAACCCCGACTTCGTAAATTACAATAATAAGATTCTGATAGGCATGAACTATCCGTCGCAGGGAGGTTCCTCATCAGACTACATAACGAAGGCATGGAAGCTGGTAGAAGGGAAACTCACCCAGCACGGAAACGGCGTAGCCCTGGACGGCGACGTGAAGGCCCGCGGTTTCTTTAAGAACTATCTGATAGGCATGTCCGACCAAGCTACCGACTATAACCACTACGAGCGGGTGAAATTCATTGAATTGAACAGCTTCAGCGCGGCTGTTGTAGACGGAATAATCGACTGCGACGACATGACCAAGGAGCCGCAGAGTAAAATGGAAGGCGAGACCTGGGGCGTGGGCGACATAGCCGAGTTCGGCAACTATGTTCTGCTGGCCTACAATACCAAACATTTGGTACAAGACGGTACTGCCGGTGCCAAAGCCAAAGCAACCTACAGCACTGACTTGGCAAACAACCTCTATTTGGGCGTATATGAATTCGACCCCTATGATAGCGACAAAGAATACCTGAAATACCAGCACATGATTGTACGCAAGAGTGCAGACCACGCGGGCGAGGAAGCCGGACAGATAAAAGGCAACCTGCGCTCGCGCACAGAGACGGGCATAGAGGTGTTGGGAGATGAGATTTACCTGTTCTGCCAAGGCACAAAGAACTCCGGGGAAACAGCGCCCGACGTACCGTCGGCCGTACTGCGCATAAGCGGGAACAACATAGAGGGCGGCAAGCCGGTGGCCATCGACGACGACTACTACGTGAACCTTACCGACGTAACCGGCCATTACATGTGGAAATGCTTCTACATAGGCGACAACAAGTTCTGCCTGCAACTCTATACCCAAGCGGGAAAAGCAGGTTTCGAAGAAGGGTCGCACAAGACGTTCGGAATCTTCGACGTAAAGACCAAGCAATACACCCCCGTCACAGGCCTGCCCGACGCGGACACAATAAACGACATCGCCCTCGCATACGCAGCCGACACTGACGGCAACACCATCACATTTGAAGTGGAGACCACCGACAGCAGGCTGCCTGCCCTCTACACCATCAGCAAAGACGGCACAGCCACACGCGGCACGGAGGTCGACACTGAGTCAATCCATGGCGTGAGCCTGTTAAAGCAACAATAAAATTCTCCACCATACACACCATGAACAGAGCGTTCCGTAAAATACACCTGTGGCTGTCCCTACCCGCCGGGCTGATAATTACAGTTATCTGCCTCACGGGGGCGGCCCTCGTTTTCGAGCGTGAAATAACGGAAAGCCTCCATCCTGAAATCTATAAAGTAGAATACACGGAAGGTAATGCCCCGCTGCCACCTTCAAGCATAGCCGCCTCTATCCGCCGTCAGGTTACAGACTCGCTGGAGCTGCAGTCGCTGCAACTTCCGGCCGAACGGGACGCCGCCTGCATGGCCACATTCAAAGGCACCGGGAAACGCTCGCTGAGTGTGAACCCGTATACCGGGGAAGTCAACGGATGGGCCAAGAGCCTCACGTTTTTCCAGACCATGCGCAAACTCCACCGGTGGCTAATGGACGCGCCGGCCTATAAAGGGGCGAAGTCGGCGGGAAAAGTTATCGTTGGCGTCACTACCCTGTTAATGGTCATAATCCTCATTACCGGTATAGTGGTATGGGTTCCACGCACGGGCAAGGCATTAAAATCACGCCTTGCCGTATCGTGCACTAAAGGTTGGCGGCGCTTCTGGTACGACAGCCACGTCTCCCTGGGCATATACGCCGCAATTTTCCTGCTTGTCATGGCCCTTACGGGGCTTACGTGGTCGTTCCAGTGGTACCGCACGGCCGTTTACGGGATGTTCGGGGTATCGGCCGCCCGTTCCTCCAGCCCTGCCCCGCAACAACGTGACAAGAATAAACAGGGGAAAAATACGGAATTCGATTATGCGGTATGGGACAACGTGTTATCAGAACTCAAGGCCCGCTATCCCTCCTATGCCTCCATTTCACTGACAACAGGAAAAGCCCTTATCGACAAGCCAGGGAACATGCGTAGCCGCGACACGGCACTGTTCGACGCCCATACCGGGGAAATCACCTCCATAACATCTCACGACGACACCCCCAGGGCGCAGAAGATGAAAGGGTGGCTTTACTCTTTCCACACCGGCACCTGGGGCGGAATGGCAACAAAGGTGCTTTACTTCCTGGCCTCTTTAATCGGCGGAATCCTGCCCGTCAGCGGGTATTACTTGTGGCTGAAAAAGAAAAGGCGCCGTACAAGGGAAAAGGTCGTGCGTCCAGGGCGGGAGACGGAAACCGGGCGTAAAAAACGGCGTTTCCCGCGCCGTGGAAGCGGAAACTGATTCCCGGCACGTCCAACCAGCACGGGAGCAAAGAAAAAATACAAGGCACATAATTCAAAATATGTCTGACCTATTTCAAAATATGTCAGACATATTTTTTAGCCTCTTTTTAAATGGTTAAAAAATCCGGGAACCGGACGCTGTTTTACTTTACCTCGAAAACCGTCATCCTTTGTCCGTATCATAAAAGTGCCGGCTTACCCACGGCGTGTTTTATGTTTACCTGCACGCTCAGCATAATGCCTTCGTATGCGAAAACCTGACACAAGCCTGGCGATATATTCGCTTTAAAAGGCAGGGTTTGCTTTTTTATTGTAATTTTGCGGTAAACGAAAACGCAATGGAAACTCCTTTGGCAGAGAGAATGCGCCCTACTTCGCTCGACAGCTACGTGGGCCAGGAACATTTGGTAGGCAAAGGCGGCGTGCTGCGCCGCATGCTCGAAAGCGGCCGCATTAGTTCTTTCATCCTGTGGGGCCCTCCCGGAGTAGGCAAGACAACGCTTGCTAAGATAATAGCGCGCAAGCTGGAAGTGCCGTTTTACACCCTGAGTGCCGTTACAAGCGGGGTTAAAGACGTGCGCGAAGTAATAGAGCGCGCAGGGCGGGAGAGCTTTTTCAACACGGCAAGCCCCATCCTTTTCATCGACGAAATACACCGCTTCTCGAAATCGCAGCAGGACTCCCTGCTCGGAGCCGTGGAGAACGGCACGGTAACCCTTATCGGAGCGACAACCGAAAACCCGTCGTTCGAAGTTATCCGCCCTTTGCTTTCGCGCTGCCAGGTATATGTGCTCAATCCGCTGAACGACGACGACCTGCTGCGACTGCTCGACCGCGTGCTCCACGAAGACAGCGAACTGTGCGAGCGCGACATCGAAGTGCGCGAAACTGCCGCAATGCTGCGCTACAGCGGCGGCGACGCACGCAAATTCCTCAACATTCTGGAATTGCTCGTCAGTGCCGAACCCGAAGGAAAGATTGTCATTACCGACAGCAAGGTTGAAGAACGCCTGCAACAAAACCCCGCCGCCTACGACAAGAACGGCGAAATGCACTACGACATAATATCTGCCTTTATAAAAAGCATACGGGGCAGCGACCCTGACGCCGCCCTGTACTGGCTGGCACGCATGATTGAAGGCGGCGAAGACCCGGCCTTCATTGCGCGCAGGTTAATCATTTCGGCAAGCGAAGACATAGGACTGGCAAACCCAAACGCGCTGCTCCTGGCCAATGCCGCGTTCGACGCCGTCATGAAAATAGGCTGGCCCGAAGGGAGAATACCGCTGGCCGAAGCTACAGTGTACCTCGCGACCTCGCCCAAAAGCAACTCGGGATACATGGGCATTGGAGCAGCCCTGGAAAAAGTAAGGCAAAGCGGCAACCTGCCTGTTCCGTTGCATTTGAGGAACGCACCCACCGACCTAATGAAAAAGCTCGGCTACTCGAAAGGATATAAATATGCGCACGACTACGAAGGAAACTTTGTAAACCAGCAATACCTTCCCGACGAGATTAAAAACACCGTGTTCTGGACGCCTCAGGACAATCCTTCGGAAAGCCGGATGAAAGAACGCATGGAAAGAATCTGGAACCGCAAATATCCGCCAAAATCATAAACGCCGGCAAAAGCAGCCGCCCGTGCCGTAAATGAAATTTACCAAAGAAATGGACTTTAAAGAGAAAGTTTCGAGAACGATAACCCGCCATTCCCTGCCGGGCAAAGACACTCCCGTGCTTATAGCCTTGAGCGGCGGAGCTGATTCGGTGGCTCTTTTGAGAGTAATGCTTTCGCTCGGCTACCAATGCGAGGCGGCTCATTGTAATTTCCATTTGCGCGGCGAAGAATCTGAACGCGACGAGGCATTCGTGCGCATGCTTTGCGACGAATTAAACGTCGGGCTGCACGTTGCCGCCTTTGACACGAAAGCATACGCTGCCGGGCATAAAATAAGCGTGGAAATGGCCGCACGCGAACTGCGCTACGACTTTTTCAGGCGTTTGACAACAAACGGCACTGCGGATTATGTGGCTGTGGCACACCACCGCGATGACAACGCCGAAACCGTGCTCCTCAACCTAATCCGCGGCACGGGCCTGCGCGGACTGTGCGGCATGCAATACCTGAACGGGAACGTTATGCGCCCTCTCTTGGATGTGTCGCGCAAAGAAATAACAGATTACCTCGAATCGTTGGGGCAAACATACGTTACCGACAGTACAAACCTGCAAACTGACGTAACGCGAAACAAGATACGCCTTGACGTTTTGCCGTTACTAAGCAACATAAACCCTTCGATAAACGAGACCTTGCACCGCGAGGCGGGAAAGTTGCAAGAAACCATGACCATATACAAATGGGCCGTTGAAAATATCCTGAAAAATATAACGCGCAATGCTTATGGCGACGAAATGCTGACTGTTGCAAGCATACCTGCCGGCGTGTCGCTCGAGGCAGTCCTATATGAGTGGCTTTACACAAAAGGATTCGGCGAAACTCGCATTCTTGACGCATACAAGGCTTCGCAAGGCACTTCAAGGGTTTGCTTTGAAGCGGAAAAGTATATGCTTTTTTTTGAACAAGGCGTTTATTGTTTGGCCAGCAAAGACTCCTTTCCGAAATTCGTGCCTTTTGCCTTGCCCGAAAAAGGAAAAGTTCGTTTATGGAACGGAAAGAAAATGTTGATAGAGCGTTCTTGCGACGCCATTTCGGAAAAGGAATTGAAACTTCCGTGCAACGCTTTCATGGATTCAAATAAATTGAAATTCCCTCTCACCTTACGCGCCGCACGTAACGGAGACCGTTTCGTACCTTTCGGCATGAACGGAACAAAACTCGTAAGCGACTACCTTTCCGACCGGAAAATTCCATGGGCTGAACGTTTGCGGCAACTGGTAGTGGAAGACGGCGAAAAAATAGTCTGGCTTGTAGGCCGGAGAGTAGACAACCGTGTTAAAGTCACGCCGAACACGAAAAATGTCGTAAGCCTTCGCTTGGCATAAGTTCCACCGAAGTCAAAACACAACAAACTATTTTTCTACAATTCAATAGAGAGCCGTAAAAGAACGAGGCCTTTTTACTTGCACCTGCTTCAGCACTCAACCATATTTCCCTAACATATTTCCACCATATAACATGCCGGCCGGCATAAGAGCACTGAAAAACTGTGTTTTTCGTTTGGCCTTGCACGTATCTTTACTTATATTTGCAACATTTAGTGCAAATTATCCTAATACCGTATTATAAACTAACAACAACTACAAAACCATGAAGAAAGTATTTTTAATTATGGCTGTTGCATTAGGCTTGACGGCTTGCACGCAGAAAGACGACTACTTCAAGCCCGTGTACACCTCGGACTTGCGTCTGCCATCAGTGCCTATTGTAGTAAGCGACCCTTATTTTTCAATCTGGTCACCTTATGACAAATTAAACGAAGGCTCTACAGAACATTGGAGCTCGGCAAAGAAATCTATCCTCGGCGTGCTGCGGGTAGACGGCAAGAACTACCGATTCCTCGGCAAGGAGCAAAAACGTTTCATACCCATAGCCGCAATGGCTACATCCGAACAGTGGGAAGGAAAATACACAAGGGAAACACCTTCGGCCAACTGGGTGAACGAAGACTTCGACGACAGCTCCTGGCAAACGGGAGGCGGCGCGTTCGGCTCGCGCGACCGTGCATACGTTCGTACAGAATGGAGCGGAGACAACACGGATATTTACGTGCGCCGCTATTTTAACCTCGACAGCATTGCCGAAGGAGCAAAATTCTACATTCATTATTCGCACGACGACGTGTTTGCCCTCTACCTGAACGGCGAAAGGATTGTGCAAACCGGAAACACCTGGCTCGACAACGAGGAAATAGAACTCACCCCCGAGCAGGTGGCAAAACTACGCAAAGGGCGCAATGTTATTGCCGCACACGGGCATAACACCGTTGGAGGCTCGTTCGTAGACTTCAGTATCTCCTATCTGCCGGCCAAATCGTTCGGTTTTGAAACCGAAGCAGTACAAAAGAGCGTGAACGTTATGGCAACATCGAGCTATTACACGTTCGAATGCGGCCCCGTGCAACTCGAACTCGTATTCACCGCGCCACAGCTTATCGACGACCTCGACCTGCTCTCAACGCCCATAAACTATGTGTCCTACAAGGTTACATCGCTCGACAGCAAGGAACATGACGTACAACTCATGCTGCAAACAACACCCGAGCTCGCTACCAACGACGCCGGCCAGCCTACGGTTGCGAACTACGTATCACGCAACGGTATCAACTACGTAAAAGCGGGAACAATCGAGCAACCTATCTGCGCAAAGAAAGGCGACCTTATTTGCCAGGACTGGGGATATGTTTACCTGGCAGCTGCTAACGAAAACGGAAAAGAAGTTAGCCTTGGCAACCTCGACGAAGTGAAAAAATCGTTCGCAGAGAGCGGAAAACTTCCCGAAACAAAAGACACTATGATAACCCGCAAGGTTGTCGACATGCCGGCACTGGCCTACTCGCACGACCTTGGAACGGTAGGCAAGAGCGGAAAGCAAAGCTTCACGATGATTGGCTACGACGACGTTTATTCGCTCGAATATCTGTATAAGCTCTACAAAGGCTACTGGGCGCACAACGGACAAGTTACCATTTACGACGCTTTCGGCAAACTGCTACGCGGATACGACAACATCATGCAGCGCTGCCGTGTGCTCGACAAGAGGATTTACGACGACGCTTTCAACTCGGGTGGAAAGAAATATGCCGAACTTTGCGCCGCTTCATACCGCCACGTTATTTCGGCCCACAAACTGTTTGAAGACTCCGAAGGACACCTGCTCTTCTTCTCGAAAGAAAACAACAGCAACGGCTGTATCAACACCGTTGACCTCACATACCCCTCGGCACCTTTGTTCTTCCTCTACAATCCGGAACTTGTAAAGGCCATGATGACGAGCATTCTCGAATACAGCGCGTCGGGCCGCTGGACCAAGCCTTTCGCTGCCCACGACATGGGTACTTATCCCATTGCAAACGGACAGGTTTACGGCGGTGACATGCCGCTCGAAGAAAGCGGAAACATACTCACCCTACTGGCTGAAATTTGCCGCACCGACGGGAACGCCGAATATGCAAAACCCTACTGGGACATACTTACAACATGGGTTGACTACCTCGTAGAAAACGGACAAGACCCCGAAAACCAGCTTTGCACCGACGACTTTGCAGGCCACTGGGCACACAACGCAAACCTTTCGGTTAAAGCCATCATGGGTATCGCAGCATACAGCGAGATAGCACGCATAATGGGCAAAGACGACGTAGCCGAGAAATATCTTGCCAAAGCAAGCGAAATGGCAAAGAAATGGGAAGAGATGGCACGCGACGGCGACCACTACCGCCTGGCCTTCGACCGCCCCGACACCTGGAGCCAGAAGTACAACATGGTTTGGGACAAGATGTGGAACACCAACATCTTCCCCAAGGAAGTAATGCAAAAAGAAATTGCCTACTACCTCACCAAGCAGGAGAAGTACGGCCTGCCGCTCGACTGCCGCAAGAAATACACCAAGAGCGACTGGATAATGTGGACGGCTGCAATGGCTGACGACCAAAAGACTTTCCAACAGTTCCTCGACCCGCTTTACAAGTACGTGGACGAAACACCGACCCGCGTGCCCATCAGCGACTGGTACAACACCGACGACGCTACGTGGCAGAGCTTCCGCGCACGTTCCGTAATAGGCGGACACTGGATGAAGGTACTTATGGACCGCGAGCTGGCCGAAAACAACGCCAACAAATAAAACAGCACAGTAGAGTATCGGCAAATAAGCCATACGGGCAATAATACCAACCCCGAAAGTTAAACAAAAACTTTCGGGGTTGGTTGTGTTAATGCCGCGCCGTTTAATGTGCTTTCCGATTACCTACGCGCAGGCCGTTCCCCACGTAGGGACGAACTATAATAACGGCACTGATTCCGGCAGATTCATGTATTTTTTTGACGTGCGTATCGGTTGTTCCGCTGCACGCCTGTATTTGTCTGCATTTTCGGGGCGGTTTTCCAACCGGTTTTCAGGGCGCAAAAAATACGTCTGAGATATTTTAAAATAGGTCAGACATATTTTGAATTATGTGCCTTGTATTTTTTCTTTGCTCCCATGTGGGTTTTAAGCACTGAAAACCAGTTTTCAATTTTCCGCACCAAAATCCGCCGTTTTACGGCCCCGGTTTCGCGTCGTCTATTGTCCGTATCCGCATATCCTTTCCGGGCACAAGCTACACGCCTGCCATTAAAGGATTGTATGGTTTGGCTTCTGCTCGCCAAAACACTCCGACAGCAACGGAGCGAACGGCGTTTCGTATGTGCGTGCCCCGGTGGCGCATGCCTTTACGCAGGCGCAGCAGTCGATACATCTGCCGGTGTCGGTATGACACTCGTTCCCTTCGGTGATAGCGCCCATGGGACACACGGCAACACACCGCCCGCAGTGCACACACCCGGCCTCGTCCACCACAGGCGTGCGCGGCACAGTGCCGCTGCTTCTGATTTTCATCACGCCCTCGTAAAACCTGGCCGTCGCTGCGGCAGGATTTTCCGTATGCACAATGGCAGACAAGTCTATATCATCCACACTCCCCCGCAACATCTTTTCTTTTAAGGCAGCACCGAACCGTGAGGCCTGCTCCAGGTCGCTGCAATCGGGTCTGCCGGCAGCAATAGGGCAGCGTGCGGTGCTGTACGAATGTTCGCCCACAAAAGTTGCCCCTCCCGCTATGCGAAAACCACGGGCGCGGAGCATGTCGCCAAGTTCCACAAGCGCGTTTTCGTAGTCGCGGTTGCCATAAACAACTGTGGCAACCGCCATTGCTCCCTCGCCGCTTATGTTCTTAATCCACTCTGAAGCCGGCGGAGCCACATGGCCGCCATACACCGGCACGGAGACCACCGCCACCGCCCCGGCGGGGACGGTTATCGCGCCGCGGCCTTTCATATAATCGTACACAATACACTCCGGGTCTATGCCCCGGGCTATTGCCTCGCCTACTTTGCGGGAAGTTCCCGTCGGCGAAAATGTAATAAGAAAAGTTTTCATTATCTTTGCCAAATACATGTTGCAAAGGTAGCCTTTTATCACCATAACAGGGTATCGCGCGCATGGTTTTGATTAAATACAGCAACCTGACTACTACTGCCATGAAACAGTTCCTTACCGCAATTGCGCTTGCACTGCTGCTGCCGCTTACAGGCCTGAGCGCCGCCGAACCGTCGTTCCGTGCGCTGGTACTAACCGAGAGGGGAGGCCAGCACGAGAGCTTCACCGCAGCCGCGCTCGAATGGCTCGACGGCTTTTCGCAGGAAAACAATTTCACTTACGAGGAAATCAACAGCCCGCGCGACATCGACAGCGCATTCCTCGCCCGCTTCAAAGTGTTCATACAGCTCGACTACCCGCCGTACAACTGGCCCGACAAGGCCAAAGCGGCCTTTGAACAGGCTATCTTCGACGGAACGATTGGATGGGTGGGATTTCACCACGCCACGCTTTTGGGCGACTTCGACGGCTTCCCCATGTGGCAATGGTTCTCGGACTTCATGGGCGGCATACGCTTCAAAAACTACATAGCCGAAACTGCTTCGGGAAAAATCGAGGTGGAACAGCCGCAACACCCGGTTATGAAAGGCGTGAGCCGCTCGTTCACGCTGCCACGCGAAGAGTGGTACACATTCAACCGCAGCCCGCGCCCGGGAGTAAAGGTACTGGCGCACGTTGACGAGGCGAGCTACTCGCCCGCGTCGGACGTGAGAATGGGCGACCACCCGGCCGTATGGACAAACGAAAAGGTAAAGGCGCGCAACGTGTACTTCATCATGGGACATCACGCCGAACTGCTCCGCAGCAAAGACTTCACCACCATGTTCGGCAACGCCATACTCTGGGCCTCGGGACCGGGCAACTGGTTTCCGCGCTTCCGAATGCTCATACACGTGAACGACGGCGTTGAGCCTGCCCACCGCGAGTTTGCGGCCGACGCCGTGAGGTTTTTCCGCGACATGACAATAGGCGACGGCTTTGTGGTTGACACAACGAACAATGCCGACGACCTGAACGACGAGAAGTTGCGCACATACCACGTGGTAGTATCCGTTAACGACAACCCGGGGCACACCGAAGCCCAGCGCGCAGCCTTCCGCCGGTACATGGAAAACGGCGGGGCATGGATGGGATTCCACGCAGCCGCCTACAACGACGCTTCGACGGGATGGCCGTGGTTTACCGACTTCCTGGGAGGCGGAGTGTTCCACCGCAACAACTGGCCGCCCCTGCCCGCAAAGCTCACGATTGACGACCCGGCTCATCCGGTGACGAAAGGAATGCCGCCGTCGTTCATATCGCCCGAAAACGAGTGGTACCAATGGCGTCCCAGCCCGCGCGAGCGCAAGAACATACGCGTGCTCGTTTCGCTTTCGCCCGAAAACTACCCCATAGGGTTCAAGGACACTGTGGAAGACGGCGACTTCCCCGTGGTGTGGACCAACACCGACTACAACATGGTTTACCTCAACATGGGGCACGGACGCAGGATTTTCACCGACGCAACACAAAATTACCTCGTCTACAACGCGCTGCGCTGGCTCATGCGCGACCGCTTCGCCAAATAATCCCGTTGAATACTTTACTACCAAACACCATACGCCATGAAAATACTTACGACATTATTGCCGGCACTGCTGGCCGCCGCGGGATTCATCTCCTCGCTCAAGGCAAAAGACACCGGGCGCGTGATAGTTGCTTACGTAACTTCCTGGAGCGACGTCACCCCCGACCCGCACAGCATGACACACATCAACTACGCCTTCGGCCACGTGAACAATACGTTCGACGGGGTGAGAATAGACAATCCAGACCGCCTGCGTGCAATATCCGGGCTCAAACAACAGAACCCCAAACTCAAGGTGCTGCTTTCCGTAGGTGGCTGGGGAAGCGGACGGTTCAGCGAAATGGCTGCCACCGACAGCACACGCCGCGCATTTGCCGCCGACTGCCGGGCCAAGGTTAAGGAATACGGGCTCGACGGCATAGACATCGACTGGGAATACCCCACATCCGACGCCGCAGGTATCTCGTCCTCGCCCGACGATACGCGCAACTACACGCTGCTTATGCACGAGTTGCGGCGCGCCTTGGGCAAAAAACGGCTGCTCACGCTGGCCTCGGTATCGCATGCCGAATATATCGACTTCAAAGCCGTTGAACCTTATGTAGATTTCGTCAACGTCATGGCCTACGACATCGCCGTGCCGCCACGCCACCACGCCGCACTATATCCCTACGGCATGACAAGCGGCATGTGCGGCGACGAAGCCGTAAACAGGCACATCAAAGCCGGCATTCCCGCCCGCAAGTTAGTGCTCGGCATGCCATTCTACGGCCGCGGCGGAAAAGACCCCGGTGGCTTCTGCGACTACAGCAAACTGGTCACCTTAAAAGAATACACGCCCCAATGGGACGACGAAGCCAAGGCACCATACCTCGTTGACGGCAACGGGCGCATGGTCTACACCTACGAAACGCCGCGCTCCATAGCCTGCAAATGCGAATACATCAAACAGCACGGGCTATTGGGCGCAATGTACTGGGAATACGGTAGCGACGACAGCGCGGGCACGCTGCGTAAGGCCGTGTACAAAGGGATATTCGGCGAATAAGTCTGCCGTCCCGCCACCGCACTGCCGGGAAAGCCATGCCACATGCCACACGACGAACAACACGCCGCACACCTCCCCGCCCTTTTGCCCCGCGCGGAAAAGCACATAAGGCAACGCAAAACGCACATAAGGCAGCACGGAAGCGGACATAAGGCGACGCAAAACCGGGGCGGTAAAACGGCGTTTTCGGGTGCGGAAAAGTGAAAACTAATTTTCAGTGCGTTATACCCACATGGGAGCAAAGAAAAAATACAAGGCACATATTTCGAAATATGTCTGAGATATTTTGAAATATGTCGGACATATTTTTTTCCCCCCGGAAACCCGTTTGAAAAATGCCTTGTTTTATCTTGCCAAGACAGGCAAAATTAGCAGACATTACCCGAATACCGTTTTTAGTACTACGTCCCCACAGGGCGCACTTAGTAATGCGAAGCAGTATGACTTATAAACAACTATAATTAAATAAGGATTCCCGATTTGAGAACATCGGCATAAAGGGGATTATCGAAGTCTTCCGTAAGCAACACAGGCTCAATAAGATTGCTTACCTTGCGTTTCAGTTTCCACAACAAGGGAGTATCATCAAAATAGTTGTCGCTCATGCGTTCCACGACGACGGCAATATCTATGTCGCTGTCCTCCGTTTGGTTGCCTTTGCTGTATGATCCATAAAGGTAAAGAGACTTTAATGGCAACCGTTCTGCTACAATTGCCTTATAACGCTGCGCCAATTCTATAGCTTGCTCTTTATCCATGTTCTTAATTTATCGGTTTGTTCTATAAGTTCCTTACAACGGTTATGAGACAGACTTCTCATTAACCGCTCCTTATATGAGGGATAACGTGCTTCTATGTTCAATGGTTCAAGCTCGTCTATGAAGTCCGTTTGTTCCTCTGACATATCCTTATCCAAACCACTTTTCTCGGCAAGTCTTGATAAGCTGTGAATCTTCAAAGGCGGTTCTTCCAACACGCTGCTCCAATATGCTTTCAGTACCTTCTCTATTGTTTGATGACACATGAAAGCCACATAAAGGTAACGCTTGGTTTCAAGCATTGCTCTTGCTGTGTCGAAATCGTAGTCCGACATCTCTACCTAATATGTTACCTTATTGTTCACAGTTATCTCATTTTGTACGCTATGCAAATATAACAAAACGTTGTCGCATGAGCAAACGAAAACAAATGTTTACAAGTTTGGCATACCAAAACGACAACATTCAGCGGGAACGAGCGACAGCGCTTATATTCGTACTCTATTTTACTCCATGCGGCCGTTCATTTCGTCGCCGTTGCGGTCGTACTGCTTGCGTTTGCCCGAGGGCGGAGCAGTGAGGGTTATGCGCACCACTGCCGTGCGGCCGAGGCTGCGGCGTATGGCATCGTCGAAAGCGTCCATGTGTTCGGGCAGGAAACGCCGGCTTATGACGCGCAGGGCTTCTATTTTTTCGGTTTCGTCGGTCACTTGCTCAGCCTTGCCGAACGCTATGGCCGAGCGGTACTGCAGAGTGAACGACCCGTCTTTCGGCCCTACCGTGGGGCGGCACTGCGTAACAGCCGAGAGACACACTTCGGGGTGAACCGATATGGCATCGAGCTTGTCGCCTTCGAGGGCACAGTGGAAATACCACACTTCGTCGCTTGTGCATGCCAGCGACAGCGGCACACCGTATGCCGTGCCGTCGGCGCGGGTGAAACTGACTGTTATATAAGGGGCTTTACGCATTACGTCCAAAGCCCAGAGGCTATCCATTTCCCTGCTTTTCTTTCTCATATTTTAATCTTCATTATATTCAGTCTTGCTCCGACAGCAACAGAAGCCATCCTTCCTTTCCTTTGACCCGGATTGTGTCATCAAGGCCGAACGTTGCCGCAGGCTGGAAATTCTCAACAGCCGGAGCAGACAGTGAAACGTTTCTCTTGTCCATAAGAAGCGAATCCCAGTTGAAATTCAATTTTATGTCTTTGTCCCTGTCTGAGAAATTGCCTATTGATATAAGGGCCTTGCCGGGTTTAAGATAAACCGTAGCCTTGACATCCGGGTCGGAAGTCGTAACGGGGCATGTTTCGTCCCAGAATCCGAGCATTCGGGCTTCGCTTATGCCGAACGACTGCCATAAGCTCCATACCGGAACGGGAGATACCGGACCGTAGGAATGGCGCGTGGTAGAACCGAACAGCATTCCCAAATAACGGTTGCCGCCGCCCTGGAGCATATCGCTCATAAGTCCGAACGGTATGCCCGAGAACGTAACGAGCCATTCGTCGGGCGACATCTTGTTGTAGTCGAACCATTCGCCGAACCACAAACGGTCTACATAAGGAAAGAACCCAGTGTACTGGTTGGCCGGACCTTTTGAATAACTCGTGTTGGAATGCAGGTCAATCAAAGCACCCGGCCGGTATTTTTCTATAATCCTCCTAATGCGTTTCATCACGGGGCGGTCGAATGACACGTCGTCCATATATATGCCGTCGATTTTGTAATTCTCAAACATCCAACGCAAGCCTTCGAGATAATAGTTTATCCAGCGCGAGAAACCGTTCAACACCAATGCCGCGTCAGCCCGTCCGCCGGGAAGTTCCACGTACCACGCCGGTTTGTAATCGTCTATCAGGTGTTCGCAATGCCAAGGCAGGCCATAACCTACCCCGCTCACGAAAATTTCATGGCCAAGGCTCTTGAGTGCATGTATCTCTGCCGCGTAATTGGTAAGCTCGCGTATGGTATAATAAAGTTTTACTTTCCTACCCAGGGAATGCTCGTGTTCCACGAAGTTTACAAGCGAATCGCGCACATAAAACGGGTAATTTATTACCGGATTGAGAGGTTTGGAATGGTGTATGTTTATGATATTCGCCCCTTCTTCGGCCGCCTTGTCGAAACCTTCGTGGTTAGCATGGTAATAACGCTCGGAAAAATGCTTGTGCGTGTCCAAAGGTTTGACAGGCGTTACCATTAAAGAAAACTCGAAGTTCGTGGGAACGTCGGATATTGTGCTGCGGCCGGTAGCCGCCACGACTTCCGCACCGCCGCCGGCGAGATGTTGGAGACTTATCGTACCGCGTCCGCCATTGGCCCACGCTGCAGGCGGCAATGGCTTGTAGTCGTTCAACAACGGACCGCTGTAACTCGCGCCAAGGTATTCTACGCGCATGCCGGCCTGAACGCCTCCTATCCAGTAACTGTCCCACGGGCCTTGCCAATTCCAACGATAGTTGTCCGGGCAGCTGCCGCCGTCATAACCTGCACCCATAAAGTAACTCGAAGCATAAGGCGTGTAACTGCTTTCGAGGCGTATATCCTCCACAACCGTTTCCTGCCTCGCCGAGAGTTCAACGCTGTAATGCACATAACCGTCGTACTCCAGCCGGGCGCTGCATTTGAAAGTTATTCCCGCTTTTGTGCACGAAGATGTCCACGTGGCCAAACCGCCGGCTTTTTTCTCCGCCACTGCGTCGGTTGCGTCGAATAGGATTTCGCCCCGCTCCGTAACTACCTTAAAAACGAACGGACGCGATAGTATTTCCCTACCGTTTACCTTTATAGACGAGGGCAAACCGTTGGGAGATATGCGGAATGTTTTCTCCGTTGCACGTATTTCATTTCCGCCGGTCACTTCCAGCTGTCGGAACGGAGCTACCGGTTCATCGTCTGTGCCTATCGTGGAATTAAGCCAGCGCAGCCGGGCCATGCGCCACAGGTCGCCGTCGCCCTTGTCGGGCAGGATTTCTTTCCCGACCGAGATTTCCACGGGAATTGTTTCGAGCTCTTTTCCGCTCGCTGTGAAAGTTATCGTTCCTTTATAGGTGCCTTCTTTTGCGTTTTCGGGTATCTGCACCCCACACCACAAGGCTTGGATTTTTCCTTTCGGAACGTTGACGGTAAAAAGCACAGGTTGTCCGTCCCAATTTATTCCTTCTTGGTTAAAACAGGTAATTTCCGTTTTGGGAATCACACTCTCGCCGTTTTTCAAGTCGCTGAATCCGAGCCGAACGTCTTTCAAACTATCGTGTGCCGCCCAAACACCTATTTGCCAAACATAGTATTCATTCTTTAAAGCCGAACCTTTAAAAATTTTAGACGGACGGGACTTTACCCAGCGCACAGGCAAATTTCCGGCTAAGCTAATGGGGAATACCCGGTCTTCGGGGAAAATCATAAACCTTTCCTTGCATGTCTCAAGCATTTTCTCCGTTTCGCCGGCCGTTGCAATCAGTCCCATTGGCGTGAATGCGTCGAACTTCGTGCGGCTTTCAAAACGCAGCACCTCAGCTTCGGGCAAATTTTCCTGCAAAGCTGTTGCCCACCGACTGTCGGCATTGTACTCAGCCGGGAGATAATCGTTCCAAGGGTCGCCATAACGGGCGTCTCCCGAGCCACGACGATACTTATAAGGCAAATAATATATATGATAAATCCCCGCTCCCGAAGTTGGCTCGAAAACCACCGTTCCTTCTTCGGCAGTAAGGGACGGAACACTCACGTTCTGCACTTCGTGCCCCGTTTGCGCGTCGACTACTACAATTTTCTTAGTTTCGGGACGCATGTCAGGACGCCTCCAAGGCAATACGGCCTCCACAGCGTTGCATTTCCCCACGCTCGTCACCTTTACCACGGCGCGGTGGTTGCCCCGTATATCCACGTTCCACGCAGAATCTGCAACCACGAACGGCACACCGTCGGGAGCAAACGAACGGTAACGGTCAGCTTCAACCAAAGCGCTACGCTTCAACGCGCACGAAACAATCGACAGCGCAAGCAACAACACCGCTACGCGCAAAAAATTACTCCCTGCCTTGTTTATCATAACATTTGTCCGGACTTACTGTTCAATTTTTTACAAAGATAGTTCGTCGCGTCCAAAAAGCGCACAAAGGCCATTAAAATTTTACAAGCCGTGCTTGCTCATTACAACTCGTAACCAAAAGAAAGGTCTTCATTGCTGAAGACCTTTCTTTTGGTGATCCGCTTGGGGCTCGAACCCAAGACCCCAACATTAAAAGTGTTGTGCTCTACCAGCTGAGCTAGCGGATCTCCCGTGTTTTGCGGTGCAAAAGTATGAATTCCGAACGATACGGCCAAACAAAATCCGGGAAAAATGCACCTACCCTGCGGATTTCTCGTTTTCGGGCGGGTCACCCACCACGTATGTTCGGTAATAAGTAATCATCAGTTGCGTTACAGGCAGTGCTATTATAAGTCCGATTATCCCGAGCATGTAACCCCACACGGTAAGCGAAAGCAGCACCACCGCGGGGCGCAGCCCGAGTATCTTGCCCATTACGTGCGGCGTCACAACCAGGTCGTTGAGTATCTGCACCACTATATACACGGCTATCACGCCGAGCATAAGCATCCAGAAGTTGCGCCCCGTGTCGAGCGCGCACAGCATGGCGAGTATCGTAGCCGGAACAAAACCGAGCAGCTGCACATAAGGTATGAAACTTATAATACCTATGAACACACCCAGCCCCACCGGCATTGGAAAGTCGATTATCACGAACCCCACGGAGAACATCACGCAGTTAGCCAGCGCCACAAGCGCCTGCCCGCGAAAATATCCGCTCATGCCGCGGTCAATGTCGCCCATCACCTTCTTGGCAAAGTCACGCCACGACACCGGCACGAAGTTCAGCCACTTCTTCGTTATCATCTCGTAATCGTAGAGCAGGAACACAAGATACAGCAATGCTATACACGACGATAGTACGCTAATCACCACGTTGGCCGTGTACAGCAACCCGTTCCACATCCTCACCACCGTATTCTTTACTCCCGACACCAGGTCGTCGCCTCCGAGCAACTGCTCAAGGTTAATCTTGTCGGCATTCTCGCGAAGGAAACGCTGGATTCCCCGCGGCAGGCTGTCGGAACTGAGTGTGCCCGACAGGTATGCCATGGCCACGTCCTTCAGGTGGATAAGCTCATTTATCATCACCGGCACGGCCATATAGAGCAGCCCCGCTATTATTCCCACCACCAGCACGAGCGTAAGCACGATACTGGGCAGGCGGTAGCGCAGGCGGCACGTGTGCTGGAAAAAGCCGACTATCGGATACAGCAGGTAAGCCAGCGCCCACGCCACGAAGAACGGTACCAGCACTGCGCTAAGGTAATTTATCACATAACACAGCGCCACAATCGAAGCCACGAATATAAGGCCACGTATAAAACGGTCGAAATTTATTTCTCCTTTAAACATAATGGTAAATACGTTTCACGGCAAATATAGTGAAAGGTGAGTGCAGAGACAAACGAAAACGAATGTTTTCAAGTTTGGCTATGCCGAACCGAATCCTATATTATCCAAATATAGTGAAAGGTGAGTGCAGAGACAAACGAAAACAGATGTTTTATGGATTGTTATAAGTTTGCCGGCGCTTGCGTCTGTTGCGATTCGGCCGCAGCCGACCGAACCGAATCCTATATTCTGAGCGAAGCACGAAAGACAGCAATGATTTTTATAAATGCGGGCAGCCTGAAGGGTAAATCAGGAACTTCCGGATATTCATTCATCCGCAGGATAGGAAACCACGAAAACCGCACGGCGCAATGCAGACAAAGAAAGCGGGGATTTTTGTTGCACACTGCGGGTTTTCGGAAACGCTTTATCCATGCGGGTTTGGAGGGGGCGAAAAAAAGGTCGGACATATTTTAAAATTCCTCGGACCTTTTTTTAATTTTCTCAGACCTATTTTTTCTTTGCTCCTACCTGCCCCTTTGCACACTCCTCAACAAAGACACAAAAACGTGTGAAAAATCCGAAGCGTTTTTCACGCCCCAGAAAATGAATATTCACCACTTTCATACGTGCGAAGTATGTCGTAAAATCTGCCGTTTCCACACCAATATAACGTACCACGCACCCGGGGCGGAGCAGGTCGGACTGATTGCAGCGCGGGGCGCGGCGGCATTTCAAGTTCTCGAAGTAAACTTACGCTCGTGTAAAGGTCAGTACAAACCGCTCACGGGCGGATAGCCGTAATTATGGAACAGGCACGTGAACGCGGCTTCTTTTATGTACAAACCCTCTGTAATTTCCGCGTCCATATACGCGCCTCGCAACTTTTTATATGCTCCTTTGGCATACACGCGGTAATCCACCGCCTCCGGGTTGCCTATCCCTTTTAAGGGCATATCATGTAATGGAGCGGTACTTTCGGCAATGACCTCACGCGAACCCTCCCGGCCTACTGCATACGGCTCATAAATAGGCTCCGACCCGCGCGCCCCAAGTATGGGGAACAGCGACCGGCTGTCTATATCCTTGCCGCCATGCTTTTCATCATAATCTATACGACCCATTTGAAATGAAAGCGCCAGGCGGTCGGCAAACAGTACATTGCCTTTTTTCATCCCATCGCCTTTTTCATATTTACACGGTTGGAACAGGCGGAAGTAGGCCTTCAAATACCCGGGGTAACAGCCGTGCTTGCCGCGCAACTGTCGTAAGCCGGTTTCATGCAGCCTTATGCTCCAATCTGACCAACGCGCCATTTCAGGTTGCGTTTTGACGGCCACAATATCACCCGGCTCGTCCCATGCTTCCGACTCCAATTTGCAGGAAATGCTGTTCTTTTCGGGTGCAAGGGCATTAAACCTGACTAAATACCTGGCCACGGCCTTTGCATAGTCATTATGCGCGTAATCACTGAACGCTACGGCATACATGCAGGCTTTCCCATTGAATTTGGCTGTTTTCTTTTTTAAATCGTATTCAACGCGCTCCACCACGGTGTTGCAGCGCGAATACTTGGATATGGAATCGGCCATATAAACGGGAAAGCCGACCGACCCTACAGGCGAGAAACGCAACGTAAGGTTTATGAAATCATAACCTTTGCCGTCCTCACTTGCTTTATAAACCACAGCGGCGTCCATGCGGACCTTGCGCCCGTTGTAGTCAAGCTCCTGTGCGGGGTATTCGTATT
>ENA-UOOA01001539-UOOA01001539.1-human-gut-metagenome-genome-assembly--contig:-P61old-NODE-1539-length-36604-cov-7.330023_pt1 | contig 36604 bp, 39 predicted proteins | sample MGYA00242467_ERZ724014 | MGnify/ENA metagenome assembly ERZ724014 | reverse complement strand
CCCCACCTCTTCAAAGACTTTTACGTTTATTGAATCCCTGTTTGCAGCGTTCCCTGAGGCAACAGAGTGGTGACTCCTTTGCCTGAAAAAAACGGTTTCCTTGGCGGTATAGCCCCAGGGAAACCGTTTTGAAGATATGAGGGAACCCTTCCCTTGCCGGGGCTGTGACAGCTCCCGGAAACGCCTTTCTAAAAAGCCTCCCCGTACAGTGACGCGATCTCTTCGGGCGATGCCGGACGCGGATTGTTGGCGGGGCTTCCGCTGGCAACGGCTTCCCGCACCATCGCGTCGAGCTGGGCATCCAGCGCATCGCGGGAAAGCAAGTCACGCAGCCGGGGGATATGCAGCTCGCGCACCAGCCGGCTCACAATGCCGAGCCCGGCCCGCGCCGTTTCCAAAGGCGTTCCCGCCGGAACCGCCCCCATCGCTTCCGCCAGCCGGGCATAGCGTTCCGGTGCGCCGGGAAGCGAAAACCTCATGATCGCCTCCAGCAAAACGGCGTTGCTCACGCCGTGCGGGATGCCGAACTTCGCCCCAAGCGGGCGGGCCATGCCGTGCACCAGCGCCACGGAACTGTTGGTAAAGGCAATGCCCGCCTCCAGCGAACCAAGCAGGCACTCGCGCCGGGCTTCGGCATCGTCCGGGCTGGCGAACGCCACGGGCAGGAACCGGGCGAGCCTCCCCGCAGCCCGCAAGGAAAAGTCGATGGTCAGTTTAGTAGCCTTGCGGGATACGCAGGATTCGATGGCATGGGTCAAGGCATCAACGCCCGTGGCCGCCGTCAGCGCCGGAGGCATACCGTATGTCAGCAGGGGATCGAGGATGGCGATTTCCGGGACAAGATACATGGAAATGACGAGCAGTTTCTCGTGGGCGGCTTCCTCGGTGATGATCGTCGTTCCCGAAACCTCGCTCCCCGAACCCGCCGTCGTCGGAATGGCGATGATCGGAACGCCGGGATGCGGCACCCTGCCCACGCCCGCGTAATCCCGAATGGTTCCGCCGTTGGCGTCGAGCAGGCTCACGGCCTTGGCAACGTCGATGGGCCCTCCCCCGCCGCAGGCCACGATGGTCCCGCACCGTTCCCTTCGGAACAGGCCAAGCGCCTCCCTGACATGGCGGTCGGTGGGTTCGGACGGGATATCTCCTATAACTTAAACTATATTATTGTGTTACATTGTTCTCACCTGCAACTGAATGCTTTTCAAATCAGAACTAACACCTCTCCATCACACATAAGGAAGCCCTGTTGATTGTTCCCTCAAAGAACAACTAACAGGGCTTTTCTTTTGCCCTCCGCTCATCACCATTCATCTTTTCTTTCCTTCTCCACCTCTCCCTCTCCAGACACCCGCTGACATCCGTCAAAGGGACTCCCCTCCGCCTTTTTTGCTAATTACCGCATTACCTCACGGCATTAGGTGCGTTGACATCCATGAACAGCATGGATCTCCTTCCGTCAGCAGAACAGCACCCGGCCCCACGCGAACCCATCCCTCCTCCTAGCCAAGGACAGATCCGCCCATTCGCTTGGGGCCTTTTTTTGCGCCCAAATTTTGAAATTCATAAACACTTTAAAATAAAGGATTATTTTATGAGAGACGCCCGTTTTGCGCCCGAAAACGCCCACCGCAACCACCAACACCACAGTCTGTCCCTCTCTCCGCTTTTCGCCCGCCAGATTGAGCTTGAAAAGGAAATGGCCGACCGGGGCAGGGACCGCTACTACACGACGGTGGCCCGCAACACCGAACGTAATGCGGAAGCGAATACCAGCTACGGGAAAATGCTCCTGAAACGCGGCATCGAGCCGATGGCACGGGCCATCAGCGAGTTCATGGAGTCCGCCAAACAAGGTGGCGCGGGCAGGCGGCACAAGGCTGTGGGGATGCTCGAAGGGATGGATGTTCAGGTGGTGGCGTTCATCGCGCTGCGGAAGGTGCTCGACACGTTCAGCCAGTCCATGCCCTATCAGCGTGTGTCGATCCTCGTCGGGCGCGAGGTGGAAATGGAGAAGAAGCTGACGGAGTTGAAGGAGCAGGACCCCGACCGCTACCGGATGACGCAGCGGTACATCGCAGGCAGCAAGGCCCGTAAGTACCGCCGCACCGTGCTGAACTACGCTTTCGGGAAAAGCACGACCGTGGAGTATGAACCGTGGGCCGAGGCGGACTGCCTGCATCTCGGGCAAAAGCTGATTGAGCTTGCGATGGAGTCCTGCGGCATTTTCCATCTGGTGCAGGTGCCGTCCCAAAAAGTCAAAGGGAAGACCATGTTCCAATCCACCCATTACTCTCTGGAACCCACACCATCCTGCCGCGAGTGGGTCGAACGCCACAAGGATCACGCTTCCATGATGTACCCCGACTACCTGCCCACGCTCATTGAGCCAAAACCGTGGGAAGGGGCAGGCGGAGGCGGCTATTATTCCGACGCCCTGCCCCGGCTGTCCCTCGTGAAGACGGGGAACCTCGGCTACCTTGAAGCCCTCGACAAACGCATTCAGGCCGGGGAAATGGACACGGTGATCAACGCCGTGAACGCGCTCCAGAATACGGGCTGGTCCATCAACCCCACGGTCTTCGAGGTGGCCTCCTACCTGTGGGACGAAACCGACGGGGGCGTCGCGGGCCTTCCGCCGCGTGACGGCTACCGCCTGCCTCCCTGCCCGACCTGCGGGGCCGACCTCACGGATACGGCTGCCGCCCGCGTCCGCCATACCTGCCTCGACGCCCTCCCCCTCGAAGATTTCAACGAGTGGAAAAAGGAGGCGTTCCGCATCCGGGAACTCAACATCAGCCTGTTCGGACAACGAATAGGCGTCGCCAAAACGCTCACGATGGCAGCGCGGTTCAAAGACGAGCCGCGCTTTTTCTTTCCCTACCAGCTCGACTTCCGGGGCCGCATCTACGCCGTCCCCTCCTACCTCACGCCGCAGGGTACGGATCTCGCCAAAGGGCTGCTCCGGTTCGCGGAGGGCAAACCGCTCGGCACCATGCAGGCCGTGCGCTGGCTGGCGATCCACGGCTCCAACTGCTTCGGCAACGACAAGGTGAGCCTCGACGACCGCCACTCGTGGGTGCTCCAGCACCAGCAGGAAATCCTCGAATGCGCGGAAGACCCGTTCAGCCATGCGTGGTGGCATGAGGCCGACGAGCCTTTCTGCTTCCTCGCCTTCTGCCTCGAATGGGCGGGCTACGTCCGGGAAGGGCTGGATTTCGTAAGCCACATCCCCGTGGCGATGGACGGCACCTGCAACGGGCTGCAAATCTTCTCGCTCATCTTGCGGGACAAAGTGGGCGGTTCCGCCGTGAACCTCCTGCCCGCCGCCAAGCCGCAGGACATCTACCAGATCGTAGCCGACAAGGTGATCGGCAAGCTCAAAGCCGACGCAGCCGATCCCGCCAAGGACGCCATCGTGACGACCAAGGAAGGCAAGGCGTTCTACAACCCCGCAAAAAGCGCGGCGATCCTGCTCGACATGGGCATCAACCGCAAAACCACCAAACGGCAGGTGATGGTGCTCCCTTATGGCGGCACCAAGGAATCCTGCCGGGAGTACAGCGAAGAATGGGTCAAAGACACAATCCGCAACGGCTACCCGCAGCTTCCCGAAGACGTCTCCATCCGGGGCCTCTCCTACTACCTCTCAACGCATGTATGGGACGCGATAGGGGAAACCGTCATCGCGGCGCGGGACGCCATGAAGTACCTGCAAGACATGGCGGGTGTGATGAACAAGCTCGACCTGCCCATCAAATGGACAACACCAGCCGGATTCCCGGTTGTACAGAAATATATGGATAAGAAAGAACGGCGCATCAAAACGAAGATCGGGGACAGTATCGTCAAACTGAACATCAGTGAAGAGTCAACAACCGATCTGGACAAGCCCAAACAGAAATCCGCCATCTCCCCTAATTATGTACACAGCCTCGACGCGGCGGCACTCATGAAAACCGTCAACGGATGCCTCGCGCAAAACATCGGCAACTTCGCCATGATCCATGACAGTTACGGCACACACGCCGCCGACTCCGTAGCCCTTGCCGCCACCTTGCGCCGGACGTTCGTGGAGATGTTCGGAGGCGAGGGTGTCAACCCGCTCGAACAGTGGAAAAACGAAGTCCTCGCCTCCGTGCCCGAGCCGATGCTGGCGGAGCTTCCGGACCTTCCTATCCTGCCCGCTACGGGCGATCTGGATGTCGGCGAAGTCGCACATTCCCCCTTCTTTTTCGCCTAAATATCAGAAAAGCTATTTTTCATAAGTGAAGCCTAGTTGGAATTAGGTTCCACCTTCGGAGAGAGCACCCCCATTCGCCCGTCCCTGCCGGAAGGGTCCGAAGGGGGTGTTCCCTCTCCTCTTCCCCTCATGTTCACCCGTCAACGACAAGGAGCCCATCATCGAAAACCAACGACAGCATACCACCAACCACCCTTCCCCCTCCGTCCTCCGCGACCTCATGGGCAACGTCCCTTTGAAAGAATCGGCCCGCGCAACCATGTCCGTAGCCGACGCCCTCCAGCATTCCCCCCTCAAAGGGGCGCGTCTGATGGGCCTGACCTGCGCCTTCCTCATCACGGCGGAGTCGGCGGGCCTCCCCGTGCCCGACCTCATGGGCATGGCCCGGAACTGCATGAACGACGGCGAAGGACGACGCCCCGAGTTCCGGGCGGTGGACGACTTCATCAACAACGAAATCCTCAACGAACAACACACCCGCTAGGAGCACAAACATGGCAACGACCCCCGAAAAGAAAAAGCGCGCCACCTACACCACCCCCAAGGGCGAGTCCCTGTTCGCCCACCTCGTCAACGTGGACTACGGCACGGAACAATACCCCGACGAAAAGGGCAGCTTCAACGTCACGCTGGCCCTTGATGCCGACGCAGCCGCGAAACTCGACAGCCTCATCGCCCATGAGGTCGACACCGCCCGCGCCGAGGCCGAGGAGAAGTTCGACGGCCTGAAACCCCAGACCAAGAAGAAGTTCGGCAGCGTCAACTTCAACGAGGTCGGCCCGGAAGAATACGACCGCGAGGGCAACCCCACGGGACGCCGCCTGTTCCGGTTCAAGACGGGCGCGTTCTACGAGAACCGTCAGGGCGTCAAAGTCCAGCGCAAGGTCCCGCTGTTCGACTCCATGCAGCAGCCCGTCAAGCTGTCCGACGAACCCGGCAACGGCTCCGTCATCCGTGTCGCCTTCTGTTGCGCGCCCTACTTCGTCGAGGGGCAGGGCATGGGCGGACTCTCGCTCTACCTGAACGCCGTGCAGATCATCAGGCTGAACACGTCCGGCGAACGCTCCGCCTCCGACTATGGCTTCGGTGCGGAAGAAGGCGGGTTCACGTCCGAAGGCATGGTTGATGATGTCGCCTCCACCAACGCCGCCGCAACGCCCGATGCCGACGTTCCGCAGTTCTAGCAGGAGCCGGGCCGCGCAGTTCGCCCGCTGGAACGAGGTCAGGAGGCGCACGGGCTACCGCAGCCAGTTCGAGGCCGACATCGCGGCGGCCCTCGAAGGCACGGGGGCGGCCTACGAATCATCCCGCCTGCCCTATTCCGTCACCACGACGGCGACCTACACGCCGGACTGGATACTGCCCGACCAATGCATCCTCATCGAAGCCAAAGGCGAACTCGGCAAGGCCGACCGGGACAAGATGCAGCTCATCAGGCAGCAGTATCCCCACCTCGACATCCGCTTCGTGCTCCAGACGCCCAACGCGAAACTCACAAAGACCGTCACGCAAGCGGACTGGTGCGAGAAAAACGGCTTCCCGTGGTGCAAGGGGCCGGGGATTCCCGACGGCTGGCTGAAACACAGGCCCGGCGTCAGGAGCAGGCGGGCATTCGCGGCGGCAACGGGAACAACACCCCATGAACAACAGAAAAAACGACAAAAGCAGTGAGCGGCACCCCTATGAAGACAGCACATTCTCCCATCACGAGCCTTGCCCGCAATGCCAGCGGAACGGCGGCGACTGGAACGGCGACAACCTCGCGCGCTACAGCGACGGGCACGGCTACTGCCATGTATGCGGCTACTACGAAACCGCTCAAGGAGGTTCTGGGCGCATGGACAGGCAGAAAGACCCCGTTCCGTTTGATCCCGTCCCTGTAGATGCGTTCATGGCCCTGAAAGCGCGGGGCATCACGCAGGAAACATGCGAACACTTCGGGTACGGCATCGGCAAGGCAGGGGGCAAATACTGCCACATCGCCCCTCTCTATGACCACGAGGGTATCCTCGTAGCCCAACACCTGCGCTTCGAGGGCAAGGAGTTCCGTTGGCGCGGCTCCGCATCCGAGGCCGTGCTGTTCGGGCAAACCCTCTGGCGGCGGGGCGGCAGGAAGGTCATCGTCACCGAAGGCGAGATCGACTGCCTCTCCATCAGCCAGCTTCAAGGCAACAAATGGCCCGTGGTCAGCCTCCCCAACGGCTCCAGTTCGGGGGCCAAATACATCCGGGCCAGCCTCGAATGGCTGGAGAGTTTCGACGAGGTGGTCTTCGCCTTCGACATGGACGAGCCGGGGCAAAAGGCCGCGAAGGAATGCGCCCTCCTGCTCAGTCCGGGCAAGGCCAAGATCGCCCGCCTCCCGATGAAGGACGCCAATGAATGCCTCGTGGCGGGCAAGGGCAAGGAACTCATCGACGCCTTGTGGGGAGCCGTCCCCTACCGGCCCGACGGCATCAGGTCCGGGGCCGAGCTGTGGGAGGACATCAAGAAGCCTCCGCCAGCGGGCTACGAGATCCCCTATCCGGGGCTGAACGGCAAGCTCGGCGGGGTGCGCCTCGGGGAGCTTGTGCTGTTCACGGCGGGCTCGGGCATCGGCAAGTCCACCATCGTCAACGAGATCGCCTACCACCTCATGATGGCGCACGGGCTCACGCTCGGCGTCATGGCCCTTGAAGAGAACCCCGCCCGCAACGCCCGCCGTTACCTCGGCATCCACCTCAACAAACCCCTGCACCTCCCCGCCGCCCACGCAAGCGTGCCCGAAGCCGACCTGAAAGCGGCCTTCGACGCCGTGATGGGCAACGGGAAATGGTACATCTACGACCACTTCGGCTCATCCGATATCGACACGCTGCTCTCGAAGCTGCGCTACCTCGCGGTGGGCCTCGGCTGCAAGGCCATCGTGCTCGACCACATCTCCATCGTGGTGTCGGGCCTCGACGAGAGCGAGGGCGAATCCGAGCGCAAGATCATCGACAAGCTCATGACCCGCCTGCGCTCCCTCATCGAAGAGACGGGCATCCTCGTGCTGGCGGTCGTCCACCTGAAACGCCCGGACAAGGGCAAAAGCTACAACGAGGGCCGCCCGGTCAGCCTCACGGACCTGCGCGGTTCCGGTAGCCTCGAACAGGTGTCGGACGTGGTGGTCAGCCTTGAACGCGACCAGCAGGGCGACGAGCCCGACGAAGCGACCATCCGGGTCCTGAAAAACCGTCCCCTAGGCATCACCGGGCTGGCGGGCACGGTCAGGTACGACCGGGAAACGGGACGCCTCCTGCCCTGCGACGATGGCGACGGCACGGGCGGGGCGGCGTACGGATTCCAGAAGGAAGAGACGCCCACAGTTTCCTCCCCACAACAATCTCTGCCCCCGTGGGACACCGCTGAGGGCGACGGCAACACCAGAGAACAACAGCAACAAGAAAAGGAGTTTTAACCATGTCAGCCACGAATCAGAACCTTACCGCCTCCGTTTCCCCTCTCGTTTCCATCGAACTGCACGACATCAACGGTAAGCAGGTTCCCGCCGTCACCAGCCTTCAAGTGGCCGAAGCGTTTGGGAAGGAACATCTGCATGTCCTGAGGGACATTCGTAACATACTGGAATCTGACGATTTTACTGAATCCAATTTTGGATTGAGTGAATATACCGATTCCACGGGGCGCACTCTTCCCATGTACATCATGAGCCGGGACGGTTTTGTTCTCCTCGGCATGGGCTTCACCGGAGCCAAGGCACGGGCCATGAAAATCTCCTACATCGTCCGCTTCAACGAGATGGAAGCCGAACTCGCCAGCCGTTCCGCCGCCCCCATCCTGCCCAAGGACTACCCTTCCGCCCTCCGCGCCCTTGCCGACGCCGAGGAAAAACGTCTGCGGATCGAACAGACGCTTGCCGTCGAACAACCCAAGGCCCGCGTCTACGATATGACCTTTGCCGACAGACAGCTCACCCTCGCCAAGTTCTGCCGCCGTCTGCGCGGTGTAAACACCAATAACGTCAGGAAGGATTTGTACCACTTGAGCGTCCTGTACCGTCAGGGCGGCAGTTACCGCCTTTACGCCAAGTACCGGGACAGCCACTTCGAGGAGAAGACCGACGGCAACGGCAAGTTGACCCTGATCGTGCTGGACAAGGGAAAGCAGCTTCTCACCAAGCTCTACCTTGACGGCAAGCTGACCATGAAGAAAGGCTACGACGGACCGCTCAAGGTCATCGGGGCCTAGCCATGCCAGCGCCCCGCAAGCGTGAGCCGTACCCCGGCTTCGATTGGTCATGGGTTCCCACCCCGGAAACGCCCGCCCTGCTGTTCGACATCGAAACGGACGGGCTTCTCGATGAAACATCCACCATCCACTGCATCTGCGCGAAGGACTTCCTCACCGGGGAGTCCTTTTCATTTGGGCCGGGGGAGATCGAAGACGGCCTTGGCTTGCTCTGCCAGTCCCGGCTCCTCGTTGCCCACAACGGCCTGTGCTTCGACATCCCGGCTATCCAAAAACTCCACCCAAACCTGCTCCTTCCCCGGCTGTTCGATACCCTGACCGCCTCGCGGCTCATCTGGACCAACCTCAAGGACCTCGACTTCACGCAGCTCCGCAAGAAGTCCTGCCGCTTTCCGCCCAAACTCGCGGGCAGCCACAGCCTCGACGCATGGGGCCAGCGGCTCGGCGTCATGAAGGGCGCTTACGGCAAGACGACCGAAAACGCATGGAATCAGTGGTCGGAAGACATGCAGCGGTATTGTGAACAGGACGTTGAAGTCCTCGAAGCCCTGTACCGCCACATCCTCGACCAGCGTTACAGCCCCGAAGCCCTCGCCCTTGAGCACGAGTTCCAGCAGGTCATCTTCCATCAGGAACGGACGGGCGTATGGTTCGACGAGCGGGCGGCGCAGTCTCTCTATGCCGAACTCGCGGCAAAGCGGAACGATGCCGTCACCACCTTGCAGGAGGTCTTCCCACCCAAACGGATTGAGGAAATCTTCATCCCCAAGGCCAACAACCGGACGCGGGGCTACGTCAAAGGCGTCCCGTTCACCAAAGTCCGGTACGAGCCCTTTAACCCGGCCTCACGGCAGCAGATAGCCGACCGCCTCATTGAGAAGCACGGCTGGAAGCCTTCCGAGTTCACGGACACGGGGCAGCCCAAGGTTGACGAAGATGTGCTCGCCAGCCTGCCGTTCCCCGAATGCAAGCCGCTCGTGGGCTACCTCGAACTTTTGAAGATCATCGGGATGCTGGCGGAAGGGAAGAACGGCTGGCTCAAGCTGGTCGGCCCGGACGGGCGCATCCACGGCAGGGTCATTACCAACGGGGCCGTCACCGGACGCTGCACCCACAACTCCCCGAACCTCGCGCAGATCCCGGCACGGGGCCAGTACGGGAAACAATGCCGCGCCCTGTTCGCCGCGCCTCCCCCGCTCGTGCAGGTGGGGGCCGACGCCAGCGGGCTTGAACTGCGGATGCTGGCCCACTACCTCGCGGCCTACGACGGCGGGGCCTACGCCAAGGTGCTGCTTGAAGGCGACATCCACACCGCCAACCAGCACGCGGCGGGGCTGGAAACCCGCGACAACGCGAAGACGTTCATCTTAACGGCTAGGATGACTTGGGGGAAACCCCTCGATTAAAACCGTGTGAATTCAGGGAAAATCTCATTGAGATAACCCTGAGCTAATCCTGTAATCATGTTGGAGGTAACATGCCCAACTTTAGAGAGAAGCCTTGTCAGGTCTGCGGCAAACCTTATACCCCCGCAGGTCCTTGCAGCAAATATTGTCCTTCCTGTGCCATTGAAGAGAAAAAGGCCCGACAAAGGGAAGGACAATTTCGATACCGAGAGAGGCTCGGCAAGCCTGTTCATGGAGGAAGGGGTGGCAGTAACAAAAAGTTTACTGACCACCCTTCTTATTTGAATGGGTTAGGTAACTTCCATCACCTCCGCAGAAAAATGAGGCTGGAGATTACTCACTGTGAACTGTGCGGGAAAGACCTTACCAATGCGGGAAGGTTTGAGTGGTGTGTCCACCATATTGATCATGATCGCACACATAATGTCCGAGAAAACCTGATGATGCTGTGCAAACGCTGTCATCAGATTCACCACGGCTGCATTGACAATCTTCCCCAACCAAAGGTTACAGGCAAGTGCAACGACTATCCGCAAGGAGTAGGGTCAAGACGTGGCCCGAAGCGCACGGCCCCCGCACAATAGGCGGGGTGATGATATAGTCTGATCTCACTGGTGACAGTGAGCTGTGGTTCGCCCACGGGGAGGAAGCAACGCCCCCTCCCGAACACCATGATGCCTTCCTCTACGGGGCCGGGGACGAAAAGCTCGGCTCCATCGTGGCCCCCCTCGCCTCTTCCGCCGTCCAGACCAAACGGGGACGGGCGCTCAAGGCCCGCTTCTTCCGGTCACTGCCAGCCATAAAAAGGCTCATCGACGACGTGCAGGGCGTCCTCACCGGACCGGGCAAACGCCCCTACCTCATCGGCATCGACGGGCGGCACCTGCATATCCGCTCCTCCCACTCGGCCCTGAACACGCTCCTGCAATCCGCCGGGGCCGTGCTCATGAAACTCGCCACGGTCATCTTCCATAAGGAAGCGCAACGGCGGGGGCTCAAGTTGGGAGAGGATTATGTGCAGGTCATACATTGTCACGATGAGGTTCAGTGCCACTGTCCCCCCGAAAAAGCCGACGCCCTCGGCAGGCTCTTCGTGGAAGCCATCGAGCTAGCGGGGCGTCATTTTGGAATGCGGTGCCCGACGACCGGAGAGTTCAAGGTCGGGGCGAATTGGGCTGAGACACATTAAAAATACTATTGCCATTTTCTTATGGCATTTTCCACCCACTCCAACCTCTTTTGTGCCGGAGCAGTTTCTTTAAGGAATTTGTCAATATCCATATCTCTGGATAAGCCTATCATGGCTTCATTATATTCTTTATACGGTTGATAGACAAAATTTCCCCATGAGCCTGTAAAAAATACATAAGATAAATAGATAAGCCCTAAGCCACTGAGAAGACACTTCATAGAAATTTCCTTTTTAAATTTTATTCATTTGCCTCTATAATCTACCAAATCAAGGAGTTTTTCAATGCCCACCACCTACTCCCTCCTCCCCGTCACCCGCATCGCCGCCACCCCCCGCGCCCACGCCGACATCACCCTCGGCTTTTCCAAGCGCGGCGACCTGTCCCTCATCTTTTCCCCGGCCTTCCTTGCCGAACATGCGGCCCTCGGCGTCGGCTCCAAGGTCCTCATCGCCTACAGCGCGGAAGCCAAGAAGCTCCTCATCGCGCCGCCTTCCGCCGAACAGAAGGAACACCTGCGCATGGTACGCAAGCGCGTGGGCTTTCCCGGCGCGGGCTACGTGTTCGTCTCGGCGCAGAACCTTCCCGAAGACATGCCGCGCCCCGAAAAGCAGCGCGAACCCGTGCTGTGGGAACCGGAGGAAAACGGCGCGGTGGCCCTCGACCTCAGCCGCTTTGCGTAACCCTCATGAACCCCACCCTCTTCTCTTCCGCCAAGGAAGATTGGGAAACTCCCCGCGAGTTCTTTGAACGGCTCGACGGGGAGTTCCATTTTGATCTGGACGTGTGCGCCTTCCCCCACAACGCCAAGTGCCCCGCCTACTTCACCAAGGAAGACGACGGGCTGGCGCGGGATTGGGGAAAGCACACCTGCTGGATGAACCCGCCCTACGGCAAGGCCATCAAAGCATGGATGACGAAGGCTCTCGACGCTTCCCGGCGCGGGGCCACGGTCGTCTGCCTCGTGCCGTCACGCACCGATACGGCATGGTGGCACGACACGGTGATCGCGGGCGGCGCGGAAGTCCGCTTCGTCCGGGGCAGGCTCCGGTTCGTCGGGGCCGAGCACCCCGCGCCCTTCCCGTCGGCGGTGGTGATTTTCAGGCCGCCGCCGTCGCCCTCACAGCAAAAGGAAACGAATGATGAAAACAACAATCCTCAGTGAATACGGCTTCCATGAAGCCCTGCTCGGCATGGGCCTCAGCCACGGGAAGACCTCCGGCATCACCTCCCTGTGGGACATACGCGACGATGCCAGCCTCAAGGAACGCGCCTTGAAACTCGCTGGCCTCGGCAAGGGGCACGACAAGTTCCTGCGCATGATCGTCGTCACCCTCGACATCACGGCCCCGCTATACTGGTGGAAGCAGTTCGACACCTACAAGATCGGCACGGTCGCGCAGTCGGAATCCACCATGCACACGCTCATGAAGAAATCGCTCACCCCGGAGATGTTCGAGGGCGGGCTGTTCCCTGATTTAGTGAGGAGTCTCAATGTGGTTGGCAAACAGGATGGCTTTGAAACCCTGAACCGCTGCCTTCCGCAATCCTTCCTCCAGCGGCGCATCGTGCAGGCGAACTACGCGGTTCTCGCCAACATCATTGTCCAACGCACGGGGCACAAGCTCCCCGAATGGAAAACCTTCATCGAATCCGTGCTGTGGGGCGTGCAGCGTCCCGAACTGCTGCGGAAAGCGGCGGGGATCTCTCATGAAACAGCCAGCGCATAACGCCCCGTACCTCCTCATCGACGCCGACGTGCTGGCCTACCGAGCCGCAGCCGGGGCTGAGAAGGTGATCTGCTTCGAGGAAGATTCCTGCTTCCCGCTGTGCTCCCTCGCGGACGCCCAAGCCGCCTTCTTCGGGCAGCTTTACGCCATCCTCGACCAGCTCGGCACCAGCGACTACGCCCTGTGCTTCTCCGACGACCACAACGGCGGCTTCCGGCGCAGGCTGTTCCCCGGCTACAAGGCCAACCGCGACGGCAAGTCACGCCCCGTGGCCCTCAAGTTCCTGCGCGAGGGCCTGATGCGCGGCGACAATCCGGACGCCCCCGTCTACATCAAGCCCGGCCTCGAAGCCGACGATTGCCTCGGCATCCTCGCCACGCTCCCCTCGTTCATGCGCGGGCGGCACAAGGTCATCGTCAGCGTGGACAAGGACATGAAGGGCATCCCCGGCTTCTTTTACGACATGGGCAAGCCCGACCTCGGCATCCAGCCCATCAGCCGGGAAGACGCCGACCTCTGGCACATGACGCAAACCCTCATCGGAGATGCCGCCGACGGCTACCCCGGCTGCCCGAAGATCGGCCCCATGACCGCGAAGAAGCTGTTCGACGGCATCCCCCGCGATTACGGACACCTCTGGCCCGTGGTGGTCAGTGCCTTTGAAAAGGTTGGCTTCGGGGAAGCGGAAGCCGTCACACAGGCAAGGCTGGCCCGTATCCTGCGGGCCGAAGATTGGGACTTCAACACAAAGGAAGTGAAACTATGGACGCCGCCCAGTACCTGCAAGACCAGATAAGACCGCCCTACTACACCCGGTTCCGCATCGAGCCGTTGGCCTTCATCACCATGAACCATCTGGATTTCCTGCAAGGGAACATCATCAAATACGTCTGCCGTTACGACGGCAAGAACGGCGCGGAAGACCTCATGAAGGCCCGCCGCTACCTCGACGAACTCATCACCAGAACGCAAACGGAGGAAGGCCGGAATGCAGCGGCAACACGATAACGATCATCTCGCCATGCTTGCCGAGTTCATGACGGCGATGGAACAGCCCGTCAGCCAAGGTTGGGAAGACCTCGAAGGCAGCATCCTTGGCGTGAACCTCATCACCGAGGAGGCACGAGAGCTGGAAGATGCTCTGCTCGCCCTCAGCTGGAGCGATGAACCGGACACCCGCGAAGCTTTCATCAAGGAGCTTACTGATCTCCTCTACGTCTGCTACTGGACCGCCGCCAAGATCGGCATCGACGTCAACGAAGCCTTCCGCCGCGTCCACGCCTCGAACATGTCGAAGCTCGGCCCGGACGGAAAGCCCGTCAAACGCGAAGACGGCAAGGTCCTCAAAGGGCCGGGCTACCACGCCCCCGACCTCTCCGACATCGTGAGGCACGTCCCCGTCACCCTCGCCTGATTCCCCGTTCCCTACATTATAGAAAAGGATACACCCGCCATGAAGACACTCTACCTTACCTGCGGCCTGCCGGGTTCCGGCAAGACCACCTACGTCAACGCCCACCTCGCCCCCAAAGGCGTACAGGTCGTCTGCCCCGACAACCTGCGCCTCGCCTACGGGCACAGCTTTTACGGCCCCATCGAGCCGCATATCCACGCGCAGGTCTACCTCACCGTCCGCGCCCAGATGTACCGGGGACTGGATGTGGTCGTGGACGAATGCCATGTCCGCGCCGACCACCTCAAACGCTGGCGACGCCTTGCCGACGAGATGGGCTATGAGATGAAGCTGCTCCGCTTCGCCGTCCCCGCCGAAGACTGCAAAAAACGCCGCGCCGCGCAGAACCCCAACTTCCCGCTGGAGGTCATCGACCGCATGGCGGACAGCCTCGGCACGGACTGGCGCGACATCGCCGCCCTGTTCCGGGGGAAGATCATCACGATCATCCCCGACGGCGAAACGGGGGCCGACGAAGCATGATCCGCCTGCCCCAATCCTACGACGAGGGCTTCTGCTCCCTCCTCGAAAGGCTCCGTTCGGCATACCCGGCGGAGCTTTTCCGTCTCGAAGGCATCCACCCGGACCAGCTCGACATCAACGCGGTGAGCCGGGACTACTTCAAGACCTCAGACAGGAAGGGCTCCGCCACGGCGGACCACTCCATCGACCCCAACGCCAACGTGTCGGGCCGGGACGTGATCACCTTCAACTATGAGGTGCCCAAGTCCCTCATGAAGCTGAACAGCCTGTACAACCTGTGGAAAACCATGAAGGAGCTGTACGGGCGGGACGACGCCGACCAAGCCGTCGAGCAGGAACTCGGCGGCACCCTCTACATCAACGACGTGTGGGACATCGGGCGCCCGTACTGCTTCAACTTCTCCACCTGCGACATCGCGCTGGAAGGGCTGAACATGGGCGGACGGCTGACCATCGACCCGCCCAAATCCCTCAACGCCTTCCTGCGGCAGGTGGAGCAGTTCACGGTCTACGCGGCGAACTCCACCCTCGGGGCCACGGGGCTTGCGGACCTGCTCATCGTGGTCAGCCGCTATGTGGACGACATCCTGACCACGGGCTACGACCACCACGTCAAAATCGGAAAGGCCCCCCGCGTCTGGACCTACGTGAAGGAGTCCCTGACCTCCCTCATCTACACCCTGAACTGGGAGTTTCGGGGCAACCAGTCCCCCTTCACCAACGTCAGCGTGTATGACCGCCTCTTCCTCAAACAGCTCGTGCCCTCCTACCTCATCGGCGGCACGGCCCCGGACATCGAAACCGTGGAGAAGGTGCAGGATCTCTTCCTCGACGCCTACAACGAGACGCTGGCCCGCACCCCCATCACCTTCCCGGTGGTGACGGCCTGTTTCAGCGCCGCGCAGGGTTCCGACGGCGGCGGGCGCACCATTCAGGACAAAGCCTTCCTCAAGAAGATCGCCCGCCACAACCTCAAATACGGCTTCATCAACATCTACTGCGGGGAATCCTCCACCCTGTCCTCGTGCTGCCGCCTGCGCTCCTCCATCTCGGATCTCGGCTACAGCAACACCTTCGGGGCGGGCTCCACCAAGATCGGCAGCCTCGGCGTCGTCACCCTGAACCTCCCCCGGCTGGCCCGGACATCGGAGGGCGGCTTCCCCGCCTTCCTCGCCCTGCTGCGCAGGTCCACGGGGACGGCCTCGCTCATCAACCACGCCAAGCGCACGTTCATCAAGGACCGCATCAAACGCGGCTCCCTCCCGCTGTACACGCTCGGGTTCATGGACCTCTCCCGCCAGTATTCCACCTGCGGCTTCACGGGGCTCCATGAGGCCCTGTCCATCCTCGGCTTCGACATGCGGACGGAGGAAGGCCTGCAAGCCGCCGAAGACGCGCTCGCCGTGATCAACGAGACGAACGCCAAACTGTCCAAAACCCTCGGCACGCCGCACAACATGGAGCAGGTGCCCGCCGAATCCTCCGCCGTGAAGCTGGCGAAAAAGGACGCGCTCCTCGGCCTCAACCCCGAGGGCATCCCGCTCTACTCCAACCAGTTCCTCCCGCTGTGGGAAGAAGGGGCCGACCTCCTCGACCGCATCCGGGTGCAGGGCAGGCTCGACGGGCACTGCACGGGCGGGGCCATCTGCCACCTGAACGTCGCCACGGAGATCACGGACCCGGCTGTGATGGAAGCCCTCATCCACCACGCGGCGGCAAGCGGGGCCGTGTACTTCGCCGTGAACCACCAGATCAACCGCTGCGCGCAGGGCCACATGACCGTGGGCCGGAACGACGCCTGCCCCACCTGCGGCGCACCCGTCATCGACACGTTCACCCGCGTCGTGGGCTTCCTCACCAACACCAAACACTGGAACAAAACCCGGCGCGAACACGACTGGCCGGAAAGGACGTTTGCCGAACATGCGTGAGTTTCTTTTCAATGCCGCCTCTTCCTTCATCGGCTTCGGGCTTGCCGTGGGCTGCATGTGGCTCCACGACGAAATCAGGGAACGGCTGCGCCGCCGCCGGAACCCGTACCGGGGGTAGCCCATGCTGACCATCATCGGCTCCCAACTGAACCCCGCGCACGACGCGCTGGAAATCTACGTCTCGGGATGCAGGAGGAACTGCCCCGGCTGCCACAACCCCGAGGCGCAGACGTTCGGCAAGGGCAAGTCCGCCCGGCTGTGGATGAAGGAGAACCGCTACAAGTTCGCCACCGGGACCTTCTCCCGCGTGTGGGTGCTCGGCGGCGACCTCATGGATCAGGCCCCGCACGAGGCCCACGAATTCATCCGGGATCTCCGCAAGGCCATGAAGCCCGGCATGGAACTGTGGCTGTGGACGGGGCACGGACTCGACGACATCCCGCTGCGCCTCCGCTACGAATTCGACTGGATCAAGACCGGGGACTACCGCGAGGATCTGCCCTCCCTCGGCGTGGCCTACGACGGGCGCGACGGCGAACCCCGCCCCCTCGTCCTCGCCTCCAGCAACCAGCAACTCCACAGGATCACCGAACCATGCCCCCATCCCGAAACCACCAGCAGCAAACATCCCTCGCTCATGAAGATGAAGTCCCTTCTCTCGGACGTCTTCCCGGCCTCACGCGGGAACTCGTGGAAGGGCTCGACGCCCTTGTCCCCGAACGCTGCCCCGGCCTGAAACAGCCCGAGCGCGAAATCTGGATGTACGCGGGCAAGCGGGAACTCGTCCGCAACCTGATCACCGTCTTGGAAAGGCAGGAACGTGAACGCACACGGAACCCCCATCTCGGCCTTATGCCGCGCCTTTCATAACGTCCCGTCCCATCCCCCCACGCTCACCGACGCGCACCTCGCCTTCCTCTGGCACCGCATCAGGGAACAGGGCCTCGACCGTTTCCTGTTTTACGACGGCGGGGTCAACAGCCTTGCCCGGTTCCACGACATCGTGACCGCCGAGTCCGTATGGGCCTACGCGGGGTTCTCCCACACCACGGGGGAACCCCTCGCGCTGGCCCTGCTCGACCGCTTCCTCGGACGCACGGCCTACCTGCACTTCACCTTCTTCAAGGGCGAGGGCTTCGCGCGGCACCTTGAGATCGGGCGGGCCTTCATGGGCCTCATCTTCGAGAACGGCACCCTGTCCTGCCTCATGGCCCTGACGCCCGCCGCCTTCCGCCATTCGTGGAAGTTCGGGCTGGACCTCGGCTTCACGCGGCTCGGCACCATCCCCGGAGCCTGCGGCGTGCTCGACAGGAAGACGGGAACGATCCGCTACCGGGACGGGATGCTCATGAAACTCGACAACCCCAAACCCCAACCATAAAGGAGGCATCCCTTGGGAGGCATATTCGACAAACCAAGCAAACCCAAAGTCGTTGAAGCCCCGGCCCCCACCGTCGCGGCAACCCCTCCCCCGCCGGAGGAGACGGCGGAGGCCCCGGTCATCAACGAAGGCAACAAACGCAAGAACCAAGCGGACAGCAAGCGCAAGGGCACCTCCGCCCTGCGCATCGACCTGAACCTCGGCGGCGGCAACATGGGAGGCGCGGGTGGCACCAGCGGACTCAGCATTCCCCGATAACGGCTCCCTCCCGACCAAAGGCCCCGCCGAAACCCGCTACACCGAGCTTTCGCAGGACCGCGCCCCCTACCTCGACCGCGCCCGCCGCTGTGCCGAGCTGACCATCCCCTACCTCATCCCGCCCGACGATCTTGCGCAGGGGCAGGAACTCCCCTCCCTGTACCAGAGCGTCGGGGCCAACGGCGTGACGAACCTCGCCTCCAAGCTCCTCCTGACCATGCTCCCCCCGAACGAGCCGTGCTTCCGGCTGCGGGTAAACAATCTGGTCATGGAGCGGGAAGAGGAGGACGCGGACAAGGAGTTCCGCACCAAGATCGAAAAGGCCCTCTCGCGCATCGAACAGGCCGTGCTTGCCGACGTCGAAGCGTCCGGGGACCGCCCGGTGGTCGCGGAAGGCAACCAGCACCTCATCGTGGCGGGCAACGTCCTCTACCATGACGACCCCAAGAAGGGGCTGCGCCTGTTCCCGCTGTCCCGCTATGTGGTCGAACGCGACCCGATGGGCACGCCCGTGGAGATCATAGCCGAGGAAACCGTCAACCTCGACACGCTCCCGGAAGACGTCGCGGCACGGATACGGGAAGCCGCCGACACGCTCGGGCAGCCTTCCGTCAAGGGCGACGACCGCAAGGACGTGAACATCTACACCCACCTGAAACGCGGGCCGAAGAAATGGGCCGTGTATCAGGAGTGCCGAGGGGTGAAGCTCCCCGGCTCGGAAGGCTCCTACAAGCCCGACGCCTGCCCGTGGCTGCCCGTGCGCATGTACAGCATCGCCGGGGAGAACTACGGGCGGAGCTTCGTCGAACTCCAGCTCGGGGACCTCGGCAGCCTCGAAAGCCTGTGCCAGTCGCTCGTGGAAGGCAGCGCCGTGTCCGCCAAAGTAGTGGGCCTCGTGAACCCCAACGGCGTCACCGACCCCAAGGCCCTTGCCGAGTCCGCCAACGGCGACATGATCGAAGGGAACGCCGATGACGTGGCCTTCCTGCAAGTCCAGAAAGGGGCCGACTTTCAGGTCGTCGCCGCGCAGATCCAGCGGCTCGAACAGCGGCTCAAGACCGCCTTCCTCATGATGGACGGGGTGCGGAGGGATGCCGAGCGCGTGACCGCCGAGGAAATCCGCGTCATCGCGCAGGAACTCGAAACCGGGCTCGGCGGCGTCTATACCCTCATCAGCCAAGAATTCCAGCTCCCCTACATCGCCTCGCGCATGGCGACCATGACCCGGCAGAAGCGCATCCCCGAACTTCCCAAAGGCACGGTCACGCCCTCCATCGTCACGGGCTTCGAGGCCATCGGGCGCGGCAACGACAAGCAGAAGCTCCTTGAGTTCCTGAAAGCCGGGGCCGAGCTGATGGGCGAATCCTTCCTCGGCCTGCTCAACCCGCAGAACGCCGTCACCCGCCTCGCCTCCGCAATGGGCATCTCCACGGAGGGGCTCGTCAAGGACGAAGAGGAACTGGCGCAGGAACGGCAGGCCGCGCAGCAGCAGGCGCAGGGCCAGATGATGATGGAAAAGCTCGGCCCCGAAGCCCTCCGTCAGATCGGCGGCATGGCGCAGGCCGGGAATGCCGAAGCCCTGCAAGGGATGCAGCAGGGCCTCAAGCAGCAGATGCAGCAGCAACAACCCTAACCTTTCCCCTACAGGAGATCACACATGGCGAACGTCAATTCCGCCGCCACCACCAACGGCAACAAGAAAGAACCCGGAGCCCCCGCCTCCGGCCTCACCCTGTCCAGCCCCGGCGAGGCCACACCCGCTTCCGCCGCCCCCGGCACCCCCATTCCCGTGGGGCCGTCCGGCAGGCTCGTCCGCATCGACAACTAACCCTCAACGCCACAAGGAAAACACCACACATGGAAGACGCATCCGAAAACCTCACCGTTGAAGTCCCCGTCACCGAAACCGGGCCGGACGCCCCCGCCGCAACCGCCTCCCCCAAACGCTACGCCGGGGAGTTCGACACGGTAGAGGAGCTTGAGGCCAAGTATCAGGAATTGCTCAAAACAACGACTACCGCCGCGCCTTCGGGGGAACTGCCGGGCGACGGCGAGGGAGGTGATCCGAACAGCGACGATCCCGACGGTTCCCCGGCTGACGGCAAGGAGAAGGAATCCGCCTCCACCAGCCGCGACGACGCGGAAAAGGAACTCTCCGGCAAGGGCCTCGACATCAGCGAATTCGAGCAGGAGTTCGACGCCACGGGCGGCCTCTCCGAGGAAAGCTACGCAAAGCTCGAACAGGCGGGGCTCGGCAAGGCCGTGGTGGACAGCTACATCGCCGGGCGCACGGCCCTGCTCGAAGGCTTCATCAGCGACGTGAAAGGGCTTGCGGGCGGCGAGGACGGCTACAGGGCCATCACCGAATGGGCGGACAAGGGCGGCCTCACGGACGCCGAAAAGGAGTCGTACAACCGGGTCATGAACTCCGGGGACAAGGCGCTCATCAAACTCGCCGTATCCGGCCTCGTCGCCAAGTACCGGGAAGAGGAGGGCTCCACCCCCGAGCTGGTCACGGGAAAGGCCACCGCCTCCCGCCGCGCGGCGTCCGACACGTTCGAGTCCACGGAACAGGTCGTCGCCGCCATGAAGGACCCCCGCTATGGTAAGGACCCTGCTTATACTCGCGCTGTGGAGCGCAAGGTGGCCCGGTCCCGCGTCTTTGGCGGCTGAGGCCCTGCGCTCTCTCGCCGCCTCCCCACAACAGCAGCAACAGGAGGAACGCGCCATCATCCCCTCTCTCGACACCCTGCTTGCCCATCCGATCACCGACGTGATCAAGACGGAATGGGAAGGCTTCTCCCCCACGCCCTACCTCTGCCCCGCCGGATACTGGACCATCGGCTACGGGCACCTCTGTGACAAGGACCACTCGCCAATCACCCGCGAACAGGGAGGCCAGTACCTTGCGGAAGACCTGTTGGACGCCCTGCGCGACGTGGAACGCCTCGCCCCCAACCTTAAGGACGAGCCTGACCACCGGGCCATCGCCTGCGCCTCGTGGATCATGAATCTCGGCAAAGGCAACTTCGCCTCCTCGACCATGCTGAAACGCATACGCGAGGGGAAGTGGGAAGCCGCCGCCAAAGAAATGAAGCGGTGGGACAAGGTGACGGTAGGCGGCAAAAAGAAACCCTTCCGCGCCCTCACCCGACGCCGCCTGACCGAAGCCCACCTTTTCCTCACCGGGGAAGTGAAAACCTTCCTCTAACCGCATAACAAGGAGGTATTCTTGGATTTTCTCAATCAGCTCAATCCTGAGGTCCTGTTCCCCGCACTGACCCTGTGCGCGTCGGGCCTCGCCAATCTGCTGGTCCTGCTCCTTCCCCTGCCGAAGGAGGGCGGCAGCATCCTTTATCGAGCCTTCCACACCTTCATCAACTGGGTGGCTTTGAACGTGGGCAAGGCGAAGAACGCCGTCACGTCCACGGATGTCGCCTCGTCGCGCCGGAATGAATAACCTGCTGATCCTGCTCGGCAACCTGTTCGTCTTCTTCGCCAAGCTGGTGTCCGACTACAGGCGCGACAAGGAAAAACACGATGCTGAAAACCGTATTGCTGCTGTCCGCGCTGACCCTGCTTCCGCTTGGCTGCGCAAGCTCGGCGGCACGGACAGACGTTTCCCTGCCTCCGGTTCCGACGACGCCCGGAGCGATCATCACCCCTGACGGCCTTATCTGCCTTCCGCCCGATGAAGCCGGAGCCCTGCTGCTTTGGATGGAATACGCGGAAAGCAACGGCAGTCTTTAATCCCTGACCTTTTAACCAAGGAGTTTCCTCCCCTCATGGCTGAAAACCTCACCCTCTCCCGTCCCGGCGCACAGAACCTCGGCTCCGATCCCGCGAAAATGTTCCGCGACGTGTTCACCGGGGAAGTCCTCACCGCCTTCGACGAACACAACATCATGAAGGACTGGCATAAGATGCGCACCATCACGCACGGCAAGTCCGCCTCCTTCGCCGTCATGGGCCGCGCCAACGCCCGCTACCACACCGCTGGCGAGGCCATCCTCGGCAGCAACAAGATCGCCGCGAACGAGCGCACCATCAACGTGGACAACCTGCTCATCGCGGACGTGGCGATCTACGACCTCGAAGACGCCATGAACCATTACGACGTGCGCCGCGAATACTCCAAGCAGCTCGGCGTGGCCCTCGCCAAACGCTTCGACGAGACGACCATGCGCGTCGCCGTGCTTGCGGCCCGCAGCTCCGGCATCATCGACGACGAGCCGGGCGGCTCCGTCATCAAGGGCGGGGCGACCCTCGCCACCGACGGCGAACTGCTTGCCGAGGCCATTTTCTCCTGCTCCCAGACCTTCGACGAGAAGGACGTGCCCGAACAGGAACGCTGCCTCATCCTGCGCCCGGCGCAGTTCTACCTGCTCAATCAGACCACCAAGGTGCTCAACCGCGACTGGCTCGGCGCGGGTTCGTACTCCGACGGCAAGCTCGACAAGATCGCGGGCATCAAGATCCTCATGTCCAACCACCTGCCCAAGGCCAACATCACCGCCGCCGTCGACGGCGAGAAGAACACCTACTACGGCGACTTCACCAACACCCTCGGCCTGTGTATGCAGTCCAACGCCATCGCCACGGTCAAGCTCAAGGACCTCACCGTCCAGCAGTCCGGGCACGACTTCAACATCGTGTACCAGTCCACGCTCATGGTGGCAAAATACGCGATGGGCCACGGCGTCCTGAACCCCTCCTACGCCATCGAACTCTCGACGGCTGCCAAGGCGTAACCCTTTATCAACGGGGGAGGGGCAACCCTTCCCCCTTCTTTATTATATAATGAATTGCACATAACGTGCCATCAACCGCTCAAGGGAGTCTCCCTCTCATGTCCACCACATCCCCCACCCCCACCACGGAACTCGAAGCCGTCAACACCATGCTGTCCGGCATCGGGGAGGCTCCCGTCAACAGTCTCTCCGAAGTCACGGCGGACGTCTCCCTCGCCCGCCATATCCTCAATGAAGTGTCCCGCGAGGTGCAGCTTGAGGGCTTCCAGTGGAACGTCGAGGACAACTACCCCCTCACCCCGGATATCCACGGCCTCATCAAGCTCCACCCCTCCATCGTCCGCGTCCACTTCCGCGAACCGTCCGACCGGGAACTGACCATCCGGGGCAATCAGGTCTATGACCGGATCAACCACACCTTCACCTTCCCGCAAGGCACGGCGATCTTCTGCACCGTCACCCTGCTTCTGCCCTTCGAGCAGCTCCCCGAAGCCGCCCGCCGCTACACCACGCTCAAGGCCCTGCGGATCTTTCAGGAGCGCGTCGTGGGGTCGCAAGTCCTCAGCCAATACCAGCAGGCCGACGAAGCCCGCGCCCGCGTCCAGCTCATGGGCGAGGAACGCAGGCAGGACAGGCCCAACCTGCTCATGGGCACCTATCCGCCCGTCGGCACGTGGCGCGTCCGTGATGCCGTGATGCGCCGCAACAACAACACAACCCGGAGGCTCGGATTCTGATATGGGCAAGCTCGTCTCCTCCACCATCCCCAACCTCATCTCCGGGGTCAGCCAGCAGCCTTGGAACGTCCGCCTCCCCACGCAGGCCGAGGAGCAGGTGAACTGCCAGTCCAGCGTGACGGACTTCCTCAAGCGCCGCCCCGCGACCCGGCACCTCGCCCGCATCCGGGACAACACCGCCGCCAACGGCATCGCCTGCCACCACATCAACCGCGACGAGACGCAACAGTACATCGTCATGGCTGACGCCACCGGCATCAACGTCTTCGACCTTGAGGGCAACGCCAAAACCGTCTCCGTCACGGGAACGGGAGCCGCCTATCTCGCAGCGGCGACCGCCCCCAACCGGGACCTGCGTTTCCTGACCATCAACGACTACACCTTCGTCCTCAACCGCCGCGTCGCCGTCAAGACGCTCCCCGACCTTTCGCCCAAAAGACAGCCGGAAGCCATCGTCTTCATCAAACAGGCGTCCTACAACACGACCTACCAATTGACGCTGAACGGAAACGTCTACTCCACCCTCACCGCCGACGGATTGAGCGACACGGAGAAAGCCTCCCCACTCCCCGACGCGATAGGCATCTACAGATCGCTTCATGACGCCATACCTTCCGATTATGTCGCAACCACAATAAGCCCGCTTGGTTTGGTGCTCACTGTCCCGGCAAGCGAGGTGAGCGGCATCAACATGACGAACACAGGCGCATCCGCAAACGTATGGGCAATAACTGGCGGCATAGCCCCCTACACCACATACGGCGTCGTCATCAGGGGACAGCAATACAGCATCACGACAGGATCGGGCGCGACGGAAGACACGCAGGCGGCGGACCCCCTCTCTTCAATGGACATCGCCAAATCCCTCGCAGCACAAATCCCGCAAAGCATCTTCTCCGTCCAGACCTCGAACTCCACCATCTGGATACGCAGGCACGACGGCGGGGACTTTACCGTCAAGGTGCAGGATTCCCGTTCCAACACCCACACGTCGGTCTGCAAGGGGAAAGTCCAGCGTTTCAGCGACCTGCCCACCGTGGCCCCGCGAGGCTTCGTCACGGAAATCATCGGGGACGCCAGCAGCTCCTTCGACAACTACTTCTGCGTGTTCGAGCCGTCCGACGCGGGCGACGCCTTCGGATCAGGCACATGGAAGGAAACCGTCAAACCCGGCATCCCCTGCAAGCTGGACCCGGCGACCCTGCCCCACGCCCTCATCCGGCAGGCCGACGGCACCTTCACCTTCGGCCCCCTTGAGTGGGGCGAACGCATCTGCGGCGACGAAGATTCGGCCCCCTTCCCATCCTTCGTGGGCCGGACCCTCAACGGCCTGTTCTTCTATCGCAACCGCCTGTCCTTCCTCTCCGGGGAGAACGTGGTCATGTCCGAGGTCGGGGAGTTCTTCAACTTCTTCCTGACCACCGTGACCACCCTCGTGGACAGCGACGTGGTGGATGTCGCCGCCTCGCACACCAAGTCGAGCATCCTCCACCATGCCGTGACCTTCTCGGGCGGGCTCCTCCTGTTCAGCGACCAGAGCCAGTTCGTGCTCGAACACGACACCGTGCTCTCGAACGCCACGGTCAGCATCAAGCCCGTCACCGAATTCGAGGCATCCATGAAGGCCGCCCCCGTGTCTTCCGGCAAGACGGTCTTCTTCGCCACGGACAAAGGGGAATGGGGAGGCGTGCGCGAATACATCACCCTGCCCGACAACTCGGACCAGAACGACGCCTCCGACATCACGGCGCACGTCCCGCGCTATGTCCGGGGCAACGTCAGCCGCCTCGAATGTTCGACGAACGAGGACATGCTGCTGGTCCTGTCCGAAGAGATGCGGACCAGCCTGTGGCTCTACAAATACTTTTGGAACGGCAGCGAAAAAATCCAGAGCGCGTGGAGCCGATGGGACATGTGCGGGGAAGTCCTTTCCGCCGCCATCCTCAACACGGGCGTCTATCTCATCATGCAGTACGGCGATGGGGTCTATCTGGAAAAGATGGACATCACGCCGGGGTACAAGGATGAAGGCGAAACCTTCGAGTACTGCCTCGACAGGAAGATCACCGAACGGGACGTCACGCTCGGGGCCTACGACGCCATCAACAAGACGACGGCGATCACCCTGCCCTACGACATCCCGGCGGGATACACGCCCGTGGTCGTCACACGGACAGGCGGGCCGGACGCCCCCGGCAACCTGCTGCGCCGGGTGCGCGTAACCGGACCCCGGACGCTCACCGTCGAAGGCCCGGACGCGCACGGCAGGAAACTCTTCATCGGCATCCCCTACGAGTCCTCCTACACCTTCTCCACTTTCGCCATACGCGAGGGGGACAGCAAGGGGAACGCCGTCACCACCGGACGCCTCCAGCTCAGGCGGCTTACCCTGAACTGCTCGAACACGGGATTCCTCCACATGCACGTCACGCCGAAGTTCCGGCCCACCAGCACCTATACCTTCACGGGCCGGGAACTCGGGCACGGCACCAACATCATCGGGGCGATCCCCCTCTACACAGGCACGATCAACTTCCCCATTCTCAGCCTGAACACACAGGTCGAAGTCAAAGTGGGGAGTGATTCGTTCCTTCCCTTCGCGCTCGTCAACGCCAGTTGGGAAGGCTTCTACAACACCAGAAACGCGAGGGTATAAACGCACTATGGGACTCGAAACAATGGCGATGGCCTCCTTCGTGATCGGGGCGGCTTCGTCCGTCGCGTCGGGCGTGTCCGCCAGCCAGCAGGCAAAGGCCCAAGCGCAGTATCAGGAAGAGCAGGCCGCCGAATACGCCCGCGTCAACGAACTCAACAACAAGGCCGCTGCGCAGGAATACGTGGAGCAGTCCGCCGCCGAACGCATGGCGCAGATGCAGGAACAGGACAAGGCATCCCGCGACGCGCAGGAAGTCCAGAAAGAAGCCCTGCAAAAGAAAGGCGAAATGCTGGCCTCGACCAACGCCTCGGGGCTGGCTCTGGATTTCCTCATGGCGGACTACGAACGGCAGGAGGCGACACGCAAAGACATGATCCGTGAAAACTACGAGATGAGTTCCGCCAAATCCGATCTGAACGTCAACGCCTACAAGGACAGGGCGCAGAACCGGGTCAACGGGCAGCAGAATTACATCTCCCCCGGCTCCTCCTATTCGACGGGCATGAACGTGCTCGGAACGGCGCTCGGCATCGGAGGGGCGGGGGCCACGGCCTATGACCGCTACTGGACCGCCAAGAACAAACTCGACGGAGTGAAATGATCATGAGCACCGCACGAGAACGCGAAGCCAAAACCATCAAAAAAGATATAGGCGGAAACGCTTCCCTGACCCCCGCCATCAACGCCCAAGGGCTCAGTTCGTTCAGCTACGCCCGCCACGGAGAAGTCGGCTATGACCGTTACGCCGGGGCCGGACTGCGGCAGCTTGCCGCCAACCTTTCCAGTATCGAGCCGAGCATCGCCCACGCCCACATGAAACTGTTGGACAGGCGTATAGCCGAGGACAAGTCCGCCGCCTCCCTGTTCGCCGTGGAAAACCCCGAGCTGACCAAGAATATGGAGGCGTGGCGTCAGGCGTCCGAGAAAGACGAGCGTATCCTCAACATGAACCCTTACGTCAAAAAGTACATCAAGCAGGAAATCCTCAAAACCTCGGCCCTCGGCTTCGACGCCGCGTTGAAGGATGCCTATGTCACCAGCGGCATGGTCAACGAAAGGGACCCTGAAAAGATCCTCAAATGGGGACAGGATTTCCGAAAGCAGTACACCGAACAGGCGGGCATCAAAGGTGAAGGCAAGGACATGGACCAGCTCGACATAGCCGAGCACTACACGGCCTACACCACCACTTCCCTCGACAACCTCCTCGGCAAGCACAACCGGGACATGGAAAGCCAGAACGCCAACCTGCTCGAACAGCAGATGTTCCAGAACATCTCCGACACCCTCGCCGGAAAGATGAACCCCCTCACGGGCGGTTACAACGTACACATCCCGGCTGAACGCCAAAGCTATGTAACGGATGCCGCTCAGGTCATCATGGGCAAGGCCGAGGAAATGAAGAAGCTCGGCTACTCGCAGGACCGCGTTCTTGGGATGCTCGGCAAGGCCGTGCTGATGGGCAACCACTCCGCAGCCGTAGCCGAAGGACTCGCCAAAAGCCTCACCATCAACATCAATGGAAAACCCGTGAGCCTCCTTTCGCAGCCGGGCATCGCCAAAGGCATCGAAGCCCTCAAAGACAAGGAAATCGAAAGGGCTTGGCAGGCCGAATCACGGTCGCACACCAGAGAAGAATGGGCGCGCCAACGGGCGATCCGCAATGCCATGTCAGCGGGGACGGCCTATGGTTCCCAAAACGACGACCTCACGCGGGAAACGGTCGTGGACAAGCTGCATCTCTGCACTGATGAAACCTATCCCGAATTTGTGAGGAACGCACGGGCCGCCGCGCAGGGGCGTTATCTCAAGCCGGAGAACCAGATCGATCTCGGCAGGCTCAAATACGGCATCATCACGGGCACGGACGGATTGGCCGCCGTGGAGGAAGGCATACGGACGGGCCGCATCCCGCCGAGCGAAGCCTCCGTGTATCAGAATCTCGCCCTGTCCCAAAAGGCGGGAGAGAACACCAACCTGTCCTCCTCCATCCAAGACATCGGCAAGACCTTCCTTTCAGCCATCACCGGAGCTTCCGTGGAAGAAGCCGGAGCCATGTACATGGCCTACTCGACCGGACGCAAGGCTCCCGTCGGCGTCATTGCCGAGGCCATGAGCCAGCTCCCCGGCATCACCACCGAGTTCGAGAGCTTCATCAACGAGCAACGGGCCAAGAAAGGCAAGGAAGATGCGGCACTCACGCAATCCGAAATGCTCCTGTACAAGCAGCAGTTCATCGCGGAAAAGCTCCCCACAAGCATCAGCACGCTCAAAGAACGCTATGCGGTTGAAAAAGCCGCGACATCTGAGAATGCCGCAGATAAGAAAGCCTTTTCCAACATGATGCAGGATCGTGTCCCCACCATCTATGACGAGGAACAGAACAAATGGGGCTATACCGCTTATAACCCCATAAAAGCAAAAGCCTACACATCTTCATTCAATGCCCTGAATACCCTCTTCCCCGATCAGATTCCCGAACAGGACTACAGGGGGATGCACAGCGTTCAAGACATGCTGGCCTATGCCCAAAGCCATACGCCGGGCGGCTTGTCGTGGCAGAACACCTTCTTCATCGCCGTGGGAGCAACACCGGATTCCCTCGGCGTCACCACAATACAGCAGGCCATCGACTATATTCCCAAGCACTTTGAACAGATGGGCTACAAGGTAAAACCCAGACCAGTCGTGCTCATCCCCAATGACGGAGGCCAGCAAAACCAATGAACAACACGATTGAAGTAACCCTCAACGGCTTGGAGGGCGGGGAAGAAGCCCTTTCCAGTATGCACGGGCTTGGCGAAGCCCCTCTCAATGCCACGGATGCCAACACCATGTCCCCCTCCGCCGTCGCCGAAAACGCTCCAGCCCCCTCCCCGGATACATCCCCAAAAGACGATGATCTTTCCTTCTTCGATTACGTCGGAGATGTGATCAAGGGCATCGCCAACGGCCCGGTGAACTCCGTCAACGAAACCATCGACCTTGCGGGAACCATCCTGAACGGCGGGGAGGAAGTCGACGTCGCCAAGGCCACCAAAGGCAGCGGCTGGCTCACGGACATGAGCAACTTTGGGGAGACGCAAACCTCGGCAGGGAAATTTGCCGAAGACATCTCCACGTTTGTGTCCGGCTTCGTTACCGGGGGGAAACTGCTTGAAGGCATAAAAGTGCTGCAAGGCGCAGGCAAGGGTGCCATAGCCGCCCGAGGTGCCGCCAAGAGCTTCTACTCCACCGTTACCTCGTTTGACGGGCACGAAGAAATGCTCTCGAATATGATTCAGGAACACCCGGCATTACAGAACGTGGTGACGGAAGCCCTTGCCGTAAGCAAGGACGACAACGAAATCGTGGGCCGCCTCAAGCATGGGCTGGAAGACCTCGGCATCGGTATGGCTCTTGAGGGGGCCATCTCCCTCTATGGAGGGTGGAGGCTGGCGCAGGCCACTAGCAAGAGCGCCAAGGAAAAAATCGTAGCCGAAACAGCCCGCCAACTGGAACAACTGCGCGGCGATAAAGAGATGCCCCATGATCTCGCCGCCGGGACAGCCGGTAAAAGCGAACCTCCCCTTCCTTCCGCAGCGGGAGGAAAAGAAACCACGCCTCCCGCCTCTGAGCATACGCTTCCTGAATCCCAAAACACCGATGCGCTCACGCCAGCCAAAGCTGAGGAACACCCGCTCAAGCCTTCCGAAGCCATCAAAGCCGACACTATCAAGGAACATATCCTTGATGTCGTCACGTCCACCAAGAGCAGAGAGGAAGTCGTTGAGAGCCTGTCCAAGGATTACAACATCCGCACGCATCTTATCCGCGATGAGAACGGCCTCCGCATCCTTGACGACATCAACGAGCAGATCTCCCCCGCAACCCTGAAAGGTCAGGGCGTGGAAACCTTCGATGCTGTGCTCAAGGACGCTGAACGGCTCAAGTATTACGGCATGGACAGAATCCAGAAGGTGGTCGAACTCGCCGCTTCCGGCGACATCCCTCTGAACAAGGCGAAACGGACCCTGACACTCCTCAAGGATGGCACGGAGTTCTGTTCCCGTGAACTCTACAGGATCGCTGAAAAGATGGAGGTGAACCCGGCAGCCGTCTCCCCGCAGGAGATGCAGGACTTTGTATACCTAAAGGAAAATCTCGATAACCTGTATCTCGCCGAACGGAACCTGACCACGGAAGGCGGGCGGCTTTTGAGCTTCATGCGCAATGAGGGCGGCATATTCAGCGACGAAAAGATGTTCAAATGGTATGCCTCCCCCACAGGCGGCACCACGGAACAAATCGCCAGTGAACTTGCCAAGAAAGGCTATACCCCCGATACAATCAAGAAGATGGCCCGCGATATACGCCTGAACAAGGACAACCTCGGAGCCGTCGCGCAGGCGGCCCACAGCGTCAAACCCGGATCATGGTTCAACGTCTTCAACGAGTTCCGTATCAACAACATGCTGTCCGGCCCCTTCACGCTTGCCGCGAACGCAGCGACCAACGGCTTGAAAACCCTGCTCATGCCTGCCGAGAAGTACCTCGCGGGCACCATCATGCGGGATGATGCCGTGCAGCGCGAAGCCCTCGACACCTTCTCCGGCCTGTTCCGCTACTGGAACGACAGCTTCCGTCTGGCGAAAAAGGCGTGGAAGGTGGAGGACAACATCCTCGACCGCATGGGCGGCAAGATGGAAACCAATTCGGCGGCGATGACCTACGAGAACATACGCAACCTCATGCTCAAGGACGCCCCGAAGGGGACCGAGCTGTCCCCCCTTCAAGAGAACATAGCCCGAGCAATGGGTCTGGTCGGCCCCTATCTCCGCATCCCCTCCCGGCTGCTGATGAGCACCGACGAGTTCTTCAAGCAGTTGAACTACCGATCTTCCCTCTCCGCCTCGCTCCTGCGGGAAGGCCGGGAAGCGGGCATCAAGGATGCCGGGGAGCTGGCCCGCTATGTCGAGGAGCAGCTTGCCCTCGCTTTCAAGAAAGACGGTTCCGCCATCCGGGGCCGCTATGCGGACGATGCCGTCAAGGACAGCATCCAGTACGCAAGGGAATCCACATGGACGCAGGATCTCGGACGGAACACGCTTGGCGGCGGCATCCAGAACCTTGCCAACACCCACCCCGTCCTCCGCATCGCCATACCCTTCATCAAGACGCCGACGAACCTGTTCCGCGACTTCGTGGCCCATACGCCCGGCGTCGCGCAGATGACCAAAACCTACCGGGAGGCGATCAAGGCGGGCGGGGAACAAGCCGCCCTCGCCCAATCCAAAATGGCGATGGGTGCCCTGATGTGGACCGGAGCCGTCATGATGGCGCACAGCGGGCAGATCACAGGTTCCCCTCCGAAGGACAACAAGCTCCGGCAAGCCCTTGAAGCCACAGGCTGGCAGCCCTACAGCATCAAGGTCGGGGACAAATACCTCTCCTACAGACGTCTCGATCCCGCAGGGATGTTCCTCGGCATTGCCGCAGACCTCGCCGTTGCGGGCCAGTATCTCAACAAAGACCAGTATGATGATGCCGTCTCTATGGCTGTAGCCGCCCTGTCGAACAACGTCACGTCAAAGACGTACATGCAGGGAATCAGCGAACTTATAGACTTCATCAATGATCCCAATGAAAAGGCCATCCAGTATTTCGGCAGGATGGGGGCTACCCTCGTCCCCTTCGCGTCGGCGGCCCGATTCGCGCGCCAGCAGGCCGACGATCCCATGCGCGAGATGCGAGACTTTATGGATTACACCATGAACACCATCCCCGGCTGGTCCTCCACCCTCCCCGCCCGGAGGAATTGGGTCACTGGAACTACTATCAACTACAACCTCATCCCCTCGAATGCCAACGACACCGTGCTTGATGAACTGAACAGGATGGCGGAAGGCATTTACGGCCCACCCGCCAAGAAACTACATGGCGTCGAGCTTTCCACGGCACAGTATTCCCGGCTCAACGAGCTGCACGGCACGACGACCATCGGCGGCAAAACGCTGCATGAGTCCCTAGGGGAATTGTTCGCCAGCCAGCAATACGACATCGACAGGAACACCATTGGAGATCCGCCCGACAAGGAACGCGGCCCCCGCGCCGTCGCCATTAACCGCATCATCCATGCATACCGACAGAAAGCGCAAGACGAACTGCTCAGCGAGGATGATAGCCTCCGCCATGAAGTGCGGAAATCCGACTACCAACGCCTCGCCTCCAAACGCGGGACCATGACGGAAAACAACCAACAGGAACTCTTGGATGCGCTTCTAACGTATTAACTCCCTCTCCCCGCCTCACACCCACCATACGGATGAACAGGCGACCTTCCGATCTCAATGATCACAGGAAGGCCGCCTTTTCATCATGAGCCATAACTTCAAACAAGGAGCATTTATGTCCTACAGTTACGTCACCTATACGGGCGACGGAACGACCCAAGACTATATCGTCCCCTTTCCCTACCTGAAAATCTCCGACGTCAAAGTCAGCCTTGACGAAGCGGAACAGAACGCCCTCGCCTACTCATGGCACACATCCGGTACCATACGCTTCGTCACGGCCCCGCCCAACGGGGCGTCTATTCGCATCCAACGCATCACGGACAAGGTGACGCCCGCCGTGGACTTCCGCGACGGCTCCACGCTCACCGAGGCCGACCTTGACCTCGCGGTGACGCAACTCCTCTACATCGCGCAGGAAGCCTACGACGCCCTCGACGGGGAAACCGCCGTCGCCGCGAAGGACAAGGCGGAGAAGATCCTCAAGGAAGTCGAAGAGGTATTCGCCAAGACACAGATCGAGATCAACTACTTCCGCAAGATGTGGATCGACGTGCAGGAGTCCCCCACCGCGCCCGGTCGCGGCGAATATGATTTCACGTCCGGAAAGATGACCTTGTATGTCCCCGCTGGCCCCGTTGGGCCACAAGGTCCGATGGGACAGGAAGGGCCACAAGGTCTTCCCGGCGCACAGGGAGAGCAAGGGCCACGCGGCATACAGGGGCCGCAGGGCATCCAAGGGGAACGAGGCCCGGAAGGACAGCAGGGGCCGATGGGTCCGCAAGGCATCCAAGGGCCAAAAGGGGAGACTGGAGAGCGCGGCCCACAAGGTCCGCAAGGCATCCAAGGGGCAACTGGCGCTCAAGGGCCTCGGGGCGAAACCGGACCTGTAGGCCCGATGGGACCGGAAGGGCCTCGCGGCATTCAAGGAGAGCGTGGTCCCCAAGGCCCCGAAGGTCCTAAAGGAGCGACTGGCGACAAAGGCCCCATCGGGGATTCTCCGCTGCCTCTCACATTCGGAAACTTCTCTGTCAATACAGATGGCTACTTGCAGTTTGAGTATAACGGAGGCCCTATGGACAGCTCCATGTTCAACCTCAACCCGGAAACCGGAATATTGGAGGTCATTATAGCGTGAGCAACATCATGCAAATCGGCAAGGTCCGCCCCACCTATAAAGGTGAGTGGGATGCGGGGCAAGCTTATGAAACCTTGGATTGGGTCCTCTATCGCGGGATCGCCTATCAAGCGATTAAGGACGTACCCATAAACCGGGAACCTGATGCCGCCACCGACTATTGGGTCGCTACCGGAATGAAGGGCGATAAAGGCGACAAAGGAGAGACAGGAGAACGGGGACCTGCTGGCGTGGACGGCAAGGACGGGGCTCCCGGCATCCAAGGGCCTAAAGGCGACAAGGGAAATCAAGGCATCCAAGGACCTAAAGGAGATACAGGCGCAACGGGGCCACAAGGCCCGCAGGGGACCGCTCCGGAACATAAATGGGCTGGAACCAAACTGGCCTTCCAGAACCCTGACGGCTCATGGGCTGACCCCGTAAACCTCATTGGAGCGCAGGGGGTTCAAGGCCCCGAAGGACCCATCGGCAAACAAGGCATCCAAGGCCCTGTTGGACCGCAAGGCCCCGCTGGACCACAGGGGGTGGCAGGCCCCAAAGGAACTTCGCTCAACCTGAAAGGCGCATGGGCCGCAGACGTCGCGTATGTCTGCACCACCGTGCAGATTGACGTGGTGACGCATAACGGAAGCTCCTACGCCTGCAAGAAAAGCCATACCTCCACCTCATCCATCCTGCCCACGAACACCACCTACTGGACGCTGATCGCGCAACGGGGCGAACCGAGAGAGCTGTCTGACTCTGTAATATCAAGTTCCAGCAACATTGCTGCGTCATCAAAGGCCGTGAAGACGGCCTACGACAGGGCTGAAACCAAACTGTCTTTGTCCGGCGGCGTAATGAGCGGGCGTATCGGCGGTATTGCGGGGACCTACAATGCCGACGTGACTGCAAGATGTGTAAATAGTGCCCTTGAAATACGCGAGAACGGAAAAGTAAAAAATACACAATCAGACATAGCATACGCTCCGGCGATTGGATTCCATTGGGCAGATGTAGTTGCGGGAACACTTGTGCTGAGAAGCGACGGTATATTTTCCTTTCTGAAACAGAATGGCAGCAGAGCCGTTGTTGATTGTGATGTCCCGTATGCAACTGCGGCAAACAAGCTCCGCAGGGAAGGGGGTGTCGATACAAACTGGTATTGGTCTGGTCAGGGAGGCCAACCCGGTTGGCTGTGGGGAGGCAATGACGGCGTCAACATGTACGTCTACAACCCCGCAAATTTCAGCGTGAACTATGCCAATTCCGCCAACTACGCGAATTCCTCAAACTATGCCAACAGCGCGGGCAGTGCTCCGGCGAACGGCGGGACGGCGAGTGCAGTAAGTGGTGTCGTAGTTTTGTCTCTTAATAGAGATCATGCTTGCGTCCTCCCAAGCGGTGGAACCTGGGTGTATTTTTATTTTACAAGTTATCAGACAGACAGGGATGGTTATTCATCCAGCAACCACTCTTGCGGTACAGCGGCAGGTGGTTCGACTATTGCATCGGGGACAGGATACTATTCTTATTCTTTGAAAGGAATTGCAATCAGGATTTCATAGGAGGTATCGCTTATGGATTACGGACAAATCATTCATCGGACTTTTGATGATTCATATGTCATCACGAAGAATAGTATGCCCTACCACGTTCCCAACGAAGGAGAATTTGCTGAGGAATGGGCGGAAGTCCGTGCCTACGCCGAGGCACACCCTGAATGCGTGGTCGTGGAACAACCCTATGTCCCGCCTGTACCGACGCTGGAGGAACTGAAAGCAGCGAAGAAGGCACGGATCGACGCGGAAACGTCCGCCGCCATCCTCGCCGGGTTCGACTATGCCGTGGATGGCGTGACCTATCATTTTAGCTATGACGCTTTCGACCAGCAAAATTTTGCGGATACGGCGAATGTCTGCATCATGAAACAAAGTGGCGCTCAGGGCCTGCCCGACTCTGTAATGTGGAACGCCTACACGGTGCCGGGGGGTGAGCTTGAGCGTTTGACGTTCGACGCATCGGGCTTCCTCGCGCTCTATGCTGGCGGGGCCATGCGGCACAAGAACGGGACGATGCAGCGCGGCGGGGAACGCAAGGCGGCTGTGGAGGCCGCGGCTACTGCGGAAGAGGTTGAAGCCGCATGACCTACGGAAAACACATCCTCATCGGCTTCGATCAATTCCTCAACACCCTGTTCATGGGCTGGCCCGACGAAACACTGAGCAGCCGATGCTGGAGGTGGGAACTGGAGGGCATACGCACATGGCCCCGCAAGCTGGTGGACACGCTGTTCTTTTGGCAAACGGGCCATTGCCGGAGTGCCTATGAAAGCGAACGCAAACGCCTCCAATACCCTCCTGAACTCAGAAACGCGGGAGGCTAAATGGCAACGCCCTGCGCCCACGAAGCCGACATTTCCCTCCTCAACACCGCCATCGTCGAAATCAAAGACACCCTCAAAGATCTGAAAGAACTTCTCCTCTCCAACGCCGTCCTCTCCGAGCAGGTTTCCCATTTCAAGGAAAACATCACAAGCATCGACATCCGCCTCCGAAAGCTGGAGCTGGATGTGGCGCAGGGGAAGGGGGCGAACAGATGGGTCGAGCGTGTGGTCTGGTGCCTGACGTCAGCGGCGTTGGGGTATTATTTGAAGGGGAGTGTGTGACTGAGGAGGTAAAATAGGGGGCACTTTATCTTTAAAAATAAAAAAGACTGTGTGAGATGTCACACAAAATGTTCATAAAAAGCGAACAGTTATACAGAAAC
>ENA-UOOA01001522-UOOA01001522.1-human-gut-metagenome-genome-assembly--contig:-P61old-NODE-1522-length-37051-cov-65.912207_pt1 | contig 37051 bp, 28 predicted proteins | sample MGYA00242467_ERZ724014 | MGnify/ENA metagenome assembly ERZ724014 | reverse complement strand
AACGGTAACAATCCAACGACGCTGCTCACGTACAATTTTCTTTTTTGTAAGGCACAGACAAATTAAGCACTTGAATCACAATTTATTCTATGCATGATTACCGTACCATATTCTTTGCTGTGTGTCAAGATAGAAACGGGTTTCTTTTTCGCTTTGTTGATTTTGCCCAAACTTAGACGATATTTTGCAGCAGAGCAACAAGTAAGAGCCTTCCTTATCTTTGCCGTCCTGGATATCGTTCAGCATCCACTGGAAGTCCTGCCGTCCTTGGATGTTCTTGCCGGAAAAGCCCTCGTCAGAATACTCCCCGGCAACGATCATATCCTCGTATGCCGCATACTTCCGCAGCTTGCCACGCTGGGCATCCAAGCTGCACCCCATTTTATTGTTCCGCGTGGAACATTTTTTTTACTTTTCGGGTTCCGGCTCAAAATAGTCGGCGTATTCGCCGGTCAATTTGGAGCCCAGGCGGCGGATGCCGCCGTACAGGTGCCGCTCCACCAGCGGCTCAAAGGCAGCCAGGTCGCACCGTTCAATGGCGTTGAGCAGGTTGCGGTGGTCGGCGATCACCTCGTCCAGTCCGCCGGTGGTCATGGTGTCCAGCATCCGGAAGCGGCTGTAGTCCGCGTGGGCGTTCTGCAGCGTGCTCCACAAATACATCTTATCCATAGCCGCAAACCAGGTCTCGTGCAGCAGGCGGTCGGCCTCGTACAGCTTGTTGTAGTCCGGGGCCTCGGCCCGTGCAAGGGCTTCGTAGGCATCCACCCGCACCCGGATCAGCGCCCGCTGCTCCGGGGTGCATTTGGGGGTGAAGTCCCGCAGGACCTTTGCCTCCACCGCCGTGCGCTCGTAGATCAGTTCATCCACGATGCAGCGGTTCAGGCGGGTGACGGTGGTGCCCTTGTAGGGCACGATGCGCACCAGACCGCTTTCTTTCAGGCGCTGCAGCACCATCCGGATCAGGGTGCGCGGTGCGCCGAAGCGGGCACACAGCGGGTTTTCACTCAGGGGGGAGCCGGGACGGATGGTCAGGTCGATGATCTCCCGCTCCAGCACCGCATAGATCTCAGCATCAGTTTTGTATTGTTCCATCGTTTTCACCAAGGCGCGGCATCATTCCGCGAACAGATTCCAGGGGGCAGTGTCCGGCAGCGGCAGCGTGAAGTTCATGATCCTGCCGGTGTCCGGGTGTACGAACTGCAGACCGCAGCTCTGCAGGGCAATGGCACCCTTCACACGGCTGCCGTATTTGCCGTCGCCCCATAAGGGGTGTTTCCGGGAGGCAAACTGCACCCGGATCTGATGAGTGCGGCCGGTGTGCAGGGTGATCTCAGCAAGGCAGGCATCCTGCGTCTGCCGGACAATGCGGTATTCCAGCACGGCTTCCCGCACGCCCTTGCGCGGGCGGCTGACCGGGAACACCCGGCCTCTGCGGCTGTCCTTGAACAGCCAGTCCCGCAGGGTGCCTGCCGCAGGCAGGGCGTCGTTTGGCCCGCCGGAAAGCACCGCCCGGTACTGCTTGACAAAGCAGGGGGCCTCTGCCCTGCCCTCAGCCCGGCCGTCCTGCACTGCATAGGCTTCCTGGCTTTGGGTGATCTGTCGGCTCAGGGCCGCGGCGGCCGCCGGGGTGCGGGCAAAGACCATCAGGCCGGACACGCCGGTGTCCAGCCGGTGCACCACCCCCACAAAGGCCTCCGGGGTGTCCCAGTGCTGCTGCAGGGCGGTCGGGACCCCTTCCTCGCTGGACAGCCCCGCAGGCTTGTCCAGCACCACAAGGGCATTGTCCTCGTACAGAATATTCACAGCTTGCCCTCGTTTAGCAGGGCTTTCAGTTTCAGGATGCCGGCAATGGTCTTGCCGTCCTTGATCTCGCCGCGCATGACCATCTCGTAGGCCTTTTCCAGCGGCACCCGGTCCGGGGTCAGGAACTCGTCAGCGTCCAGGTGCATGTGGGTCTTGTGCAGGCCGGTGGCCACCCAGGTGTAGATGATCTCGGTGTCGTAGCCCACGGTGGGGTAGAACTCGCCCAGCGAGGTGTAGTGGTCGGCGGTCAGGCCGCACTCCTCTTCCAGCTCCCGCTTCGCAGCTTCAAAGGGGTCCTCCCCTTGTTCCAGCTTGCCGGCGGGCAGCTCCCACAGCTCCTGCTGCATGGCATAGCGGAACTGCCGTACCATGCAGATGGTGCCGTCGGCAAAATAAGGCACGATGCACGCGCCGCCGTGGTGATGCACCACTTCGCGGGTGGCGGTCCTGCCGTTTTCCAGCAGTGCAGTGTCCTTGGTCAGGGTGATGACCCGCCCTTCAAACAGCGTCTCGCTGGACAGTGTCTTTTCAAAATGGACCGGATTGCTCATTTTCTTCAACGCCCCTTTTTCCGGCACAGCGCCGGTTTTCTGCTTCCCAGTTTACGGCAAAATGCGGTTTGTTGTCAATGATGAGATTCGCCCCGGAACGGGCATTCCGGCCGGAATTTTAAAATTTCTGTAAAAGAGAAGGCTGCCTGTTGCCCAAAAACCGGAAAATCCGCGCCATTGCTCACTTTAACACGCTAAAGACGTACAAAAGCGCTAAAAATTTTTTTTTATTTTTGGTGCGTTTGTCGGGCGGTTTGCGTTTACTTTGCGAGCGGAATTTGCTATTATAGTATACAAGCAATAGTGCCTTTATGGGGTTCTCCGGTCCCATGTGGGGCATATTGCCCCGCGCAAAAGGTACCAAATTCTGAATAATGGAGGAAGAAAAATGCCTAGAGCAAAGCAAACTATGGATGGCAATACCGCTGCCGCCCATGTAGCGTATGCCTACACGGACGTGGCTGCCATCTACCCCATTACCCCGTCTTCTCCGATGGCTGACTCTGTGGACCAGTGGTCCGCAGCTGGTCAGAAGAACATCTTCGGCAACCAGGTCAAGGTCGTCGAGATGGAGTCTGAGGCCGGCGCTGCCGGCGCTGTGCACGGCTCTCTGGGTGCAGGTGCTGTTACCACCACCTTCACCGCTTCTCAGGGCCTGCTGCTGATGATCCCCAACATGTACAAGATCGCTGCTGAGCAGCTGCCCTGCGTGTTCGATGTTTCTGCACGTACCGTTGCTACCCAGTCCCTGAACATCTTCGGTGATCACAGCGACGTTATGGCATGCCGCCAGACCGGTTTTGCAATGCTGGTCGAGAGCAGCGTGCAGGAAGTCATGGATCTGTCCCCGGTCGCCCATCTGGCAGCCATCGAGGGCAAGGTCCCCTTCCTGAACTTCTTCGACGGCTTCCGTACCTCTCATGAGTACCAGAAGATCGAGAAGTGGGATTACGCCGACCTGAAGGAAATGTGCAACATGGAGGCTGTCGAGGAGTTCCGCAAGAAGGCTCTGAACCCCGAGAACCCCAAGATGCGCGGCTCCCACGAGAACGGCGACGTGTTCTTCCAGCATCGTGAGGCATGCAACAGCGTTTACAACGCTCTGCCTGCTGTTGTTGAGAAGTACATGGCCAAGATCAACGCAAAGCTGGGCACCAACTACGATCTGTTCAACTACTACGGCGCACCCGATGCTGACCGTGTGATCGTGGCTATGGGCTCCATCTGCGACGTTGCTGACGAAGTCATCGACTACCTGAACGCACGCGGCGAGAAGGTCGGTATCATCAAGGTCCGTCTGTATCGTCCCTGGGTCTCTGCTTCCCTGCTGAAGGTCCTGCCCAAGACCGCCAAGAAGGTGGCTGTGCTGGACCGCACCAAGGAGCCCGGCTCTCTGGGCGAGCCCCTGTACCTGGATGTTGCCGCTACCCTGCGTGAGGCTGGCCTGAACGATGTCGTTCTGACCGGCGGCCGTTACGGCCTGGGCAGCAAGGACACCCCGCCGTCCTCCATCTTCGCTCTGTTCAAGGAGCTGGAGAAGGATCAGCCCAAGGAGCGTTTCACCCTGGGCATCACCGACGACGTCACCTTCCTGTCTCTGCCGGAAGTCAAGCCCGCTCCCATCACCGCAGCTGCTGGCACCAAGGAGTGCAAGTTCTGGGGTCTGGGCGGCGACGGTACTGTCGGTGCTAACAAGAACTCCGTCAAGATCATCGGCGACCATACCGACAAGTATGTTCAGGCATACTTCCAGTATGACTCCAAGAAGACCGGCGGCGTGACCATCAGCCACCTGCGTTTCGGCGACAAGCCCATCCGCAGCCCCTACTACATCAACCAGGCTGACTTCGTGGCCTGCCACAACCCCGCTTACATCCACATGGGCATGAAGATGGTCCAGGATGTCAAGCCCGGCGGCGTGTTCATGATCAACTGCCAGTGGAACGATGAGGAGCTGGGCCACCACCTGAACGCTGAGGCCAAGAAGTACATTGCTGACAACAACATTCAGCTGTACACCATCAACGCTATCGATAAGGCTATCGAGATCGGCATGGGCAAGCGCACCAACACCATCCTGCAGTCTGCATTCTTCAAGCTGGCTGACGTCATGCCCATCGAGGATGCCGTCAACTTCATGAAGCAGGCAGCTCAGAAGAGCTACGGCAAGAAGGGCCAGGACGTCGTTGAGATGAACTGGAAGGCCATTGACGCAGGCGTTGACGCCATCCACAAGGTGGACGTGCCCGCATCCTGGTCCAACCCCGAGGCTGATCCCGCACCCAAGGCTCTCACCGGCCGTCCGGAGCTGGTCAAGCAGATCCGTGACGTCATGGAGCCCATTGCCCGTATGGACGGCGACAGCCTGCCTGTCTCCTCCTTCGTGGCAAATGCAAACGGCGAGTGGGAGCAGGGCGCTTCTGCATACGAGAAGCGCGGCACCGCTGTCAACGTCCCCGAGTGGGATGCTGCAAAGTGCGTTGGCTGTAACCAGTGTGCATTCGTCTGCTCTCATGCTACCATCCGTCCCTTCCAGCTGACCGCCGACGAGCTGGCAGCTGCTCCTGCTCAGACCAAGAGCCGCGACAACAAGCCTGCAAACGAGTACAAGTTTGTGATGGCTGTGTCTCCTCTGGACTGCATGGGCTGCGGCGAGTGCGTCACCGTCTGCCCCACCAAGGCTATCACCATGGTGCCGCAGGACAGCCAGGCCGATCAGCAGGCAGTGTTCGACTACTGCGTGGCCAACATCTCCAAGAAGCCTTCCAAGTTTGCTGACGATACCGTCATCGGTTCTCAGTTCAACCAGCCGCTGCTGGAGTTCTCTGGCTCCTGCGCAGGCTGTGCCGAGACTTCTTACGCTCGCCTGATCACTCAGCTGTTCGGCGAGAAGATGTACATCTCCAACGCTACCGGCTGCTCCTCCATCTGGGGCGGCACCGCTTCCATCTCTCCGTACACCGTCAACAAGGACAGCGGCCATGGTCCTGCATGGTGCAACTCCCTGTTCGAGGATAACGCAGAGCATGGTCTGGGCCTGTACATCGGCCAGAAGACCGTCCGCGAGAACCTGATCAAGGAGATCGCAGAGGTTGCTGGTTCCGACAAGGCTTCTGCTGAGCTGAAGGCTGCCTTTGAGAAGTTCCTGGAGACCAAGAACAACACCAAGGCCAACGACGAGCCCGCAAAGGCCCTGATCGCTGAGCTGGAGAAGGCTGCTGCTGCTGGCTGCGAGAAGTCTGCTGAGATCCTGAAGAGCAAGCAGTACATCGCCAAGAAGTCCGTCTGGATCTTCGGCGGCGACGGCTGGGCATACGACATCGGCTTCGGCGGCCTGGATCACGTCCTGGCTTCCGGCGAGGATGTCAACGTCATGGTCTTCGATACTGAGATGTACTCCAACACCGGTGGACAGGCATCCAAGGCTTCCAACATTGGTGAAGTCTGCCAGTTCGCTGCTGCTGGTAAGGAAATCAGCAAGAAGAGCCTGTCCGAGATCGCTATGACCTACGGTTACATCTATGTTGCTCAGATCGCACTGGGTGCTAACCCGGCTCAGGCTGTCAAGGCCATCGCTGAGGCTGAGGCTTACCCCGGCCCGTCTCTGATCATCGGCTACGCTCCCTGCGAGCTGCACGGTGTCAAGGGCGGCATGACCAACTGCCAGAACGAGATGAAGAAGGCAGTTGAGGCTGGTTACTGGAACCTGTTCACCTTCAACCCCGCCAACAAGGCTCAGGGCAAGAACCCCTTCACCCTGACCTCCAAGGCTGTGGATGCCGAGAAGTATCAGGCACTGCTGGCAAACGAGACCCGTTACAGCCGCCTGACCCGTGCATTCCCCGACCGTGCTAAGGAGCTGTTCGCACGCAACCAGCAGGTTGCAAACGACCGCTACGAGCACCTGACCCGTCTGGTCGACCTGTACAAGTAAGCATTTCCCCTGCATCCACCGGGCCGCAGCCACGGCGGCACCCAGCTCCCGCAAATGAGAGGAGCGGCTGCTCCGCACTGGCGGTTACTGCGCAACGCAGCAGTGCGAAACTGTGTGTATGGCCCATGATGTGCAGGCGATGCGGCTGAAGTACAGCCCCTTATCGCCCAAACGGTTCAAACAACTGATTTCACGCTCCGGCTGGCGGCTGCCTTCGGGCAGACGCAGCAGCGGGGTCTGAGATACCAAAGCGCCCGCGAGGGTCCTTGAAAGCACACCCCGCGTGTGTCAGGAGCATAAGGTCTGCTTGCAGATACCTTGTTCCGCCTGCTGCATAAGACCTGCTTTGCAGGGATCTTGCCGCAGAGAAAAAACGGATATCGTTTTTAGCGCCCCGTTCATCGGCAACGATGACCGGGGCGTATTTTTTATGTGTGTCCGGGTTCACACAAAAACTTCCAATTTCTTCCACGGCGTTTTTACACTTTCTTCATAGCTTCTTAACGAAATCAGATGTGAAAGCTGTTATACTTTTGCCATGGGAAGCGGGGCCGCAACCGATTCCCAAGTAACATGATTCCTCCTCACACCAAGGCAATATCCAAACAAAACGCCCTTTCCGACGCGCCGCAACGTCGGAGAGGGCGTTTTGTTTCTGCCGTCCGGAACATGTAAAGGCTTTGCAGGCGGCAAATAAAATTGCTGTAAATGCATGGTTTAGGGTTGACCCTGTTTTTTTGCGGCGCTATAATAAAAACGGTTCAATAGATTTTTGAAAAACGGGAGGTGAACGCAGAACAATGGACCCGGATCATAGTCCAAACCGAACGCCCGGCGCGGTGGATCGGACAACAAAAGCAGCTGCGTTCGCCTTTTTCGCTGAGATGAGCGGCAAAGCGTCTTTTTGAGGCGCTTTTTTCCGCAGAACAACAGAAGGAAGGCGCGGTTTTGTGCGCTCAGAAACAGCAGTTTCCGGGCAGCATGAGGCGGCGCATTTTTGTTTCCCGATCTGCTGCGTCCTCCGGACACAAAACTGAGGAGGTACGCCCATGGAAATGGAAGATAAGAAGATCGACACGGCGGCAGAACAGGCCCTGCCGGTGCAGGAACTGCCCGCCGATATCCCCGCTGAGGTGCGCCAGAAGCTGGCAGAGGACCTGAACGAGGAAGCCACCGAGGACCTCAAGCAGGATATGCGCGAGGCCGAAAAAGAGGAGGCCAACGACGAAGAGGTCAAGGCCAACCCCGAAATGCTCACCAAGAGCCGCCTGCTGAAGCTGCTGATCAAAAAGCAGTACGTCAAGCTGCGCGAGGTCACCGAAGAAGAGCAGCCCGCCGACCTGGCCGAACTGCTGGAAGAGCTGGACGAGAACAACCGTCTGGTGGTGTTCCGCCTGCTGAAAAAGGAAGTGGCCACCGAGGCCTTTGCCTATATGTCCGACGAAGCCCGTGACGATCTGGTCAACGCTTTTTCGGACGTGGAGCTGGTGAGCGCCATTGAAGAGATGAGCCTGGACGATGCTGCCGACCTGCTGGAAGATATGCCGGCCGGCGTGGTCAAGCGGGTGCTGGAAAAGTCCTCCAAGCAGACCCGTGAGAGCCTGAACAAGCTGCTGAATTACCCGGAAAGCTCCGCCGGCAGCCTGATGACCCCCGAGTATGTCCGCCTGCGCAAGGACATGACCGTGGGCCAGGCCTTTGACGCCATCCGCAAACAGGGCGAGAACGCCGAGACGGTGTACACCTGCTATGTGGTGGAGCGCAACCGCCTGCTGGGCGTCGTGTCGGCCCGCAGCCTGCTGCTTTCCGACCTGAACACGCCCATTGCCGACATCATGGACGACAACGTGGTCACCGTGAAGGTCACGGATGACCAGGAGTATGTGGCCCGTGAGATGCAGCGCTACGACTTTACCGCCATGCCTGTTCTGGACAACGAGGGCATGTTCGTGGGTATCATCACCATCGACGATGCAATCGACGTTCTGACCGACGAGAGCACCGAGGATATGCAGAAGATGGCCGCCATTCTGCCGGATGACGATGCCACCACCTACTTTGGCACCAGCGTATGGACCCACGCCAAGCAGCGCATCCCCTGGCTGCTGATTTTGATGCTGTCCGCTACCTTTACCGGTATGGTCACCACCCACTACGAGGAAGCCTTTGTCAGCCTGCCGCTGCTGGTCTCCTTTATGCCCATGCTGATGGACACCGCCGGCAACTGCGGCAACCAGATCAGCACCCTGATGGTGCGTGGTCTGGCCCTGGGCGAAGTGGAGCCCTCCGACTTTGTAAAGGTTCTGGGCAAGGAGCTGCGGGTCTCTGCCATCGTGGGCGCGGTGCTGGGCATCGTGAACGGCCTGCGCATCTATTTGATGTACACCTTCCTGTTCCCCGGTCAGTATCAGAACGTCATGGGCTATGCCATCGTGGTCAGCGTGTCGCTGTTCTTCAGCGTCATTCTGGCAAAGCTGGTGGGCGGCATGCTGCCGCTGGCCGCCAAGAAGCTGGGTGCTGACCCGGCCATCATGGCAACGCCCTTCATCACCACCATCGTGGATGCTTGCAGTTTGATCCTGTACTTCCAGATCGCACAGCTGGTGTTCCGCAATATGATGTAAAACAGGAAAACTCCCTCCGTCATGGCGTGAACCGTGACGGAGGGAGTTTTTTTACTGGGCACAGAGCGGGACGGAACACAAGCAATCGCGCGATTCCGGACGCATTCCGGAGCAAAAACGGCATGTGGAGCACTCTCTGCTGGAGAACGGCGGCAGACGGTGGAAAACCGCAGTTTTCCCCGCTTTTTCCACACGAAAAAGCGGCGTTCCCGTTCTGTGGAAAACTCAGGACTTCTTTTTTCCAATCTGGAGAGGGACCGAATCGTCAACCGGAACGAACTGTAAAAAGAAAAGAAAATCCTTCGACTTTCTTTTATATAAAAGGCAAAGTGCCCACTTTTCTTCCCAGAAACTGGCATGAATCGCCGGGCGACATTACGGCTTGTATAAGCAAAACCGGATTTCCATGTGGAAAACCCGGTGGAAAAAGTGGAAAACCTCGTGGGAAACTGGGCCTTTTTTTCACAAAATCAGTGGAAAACCCGGTGGAAAAAGTGAAAAGTTCTCTCCGGAATGGAAAAATACCACCCTTTTTTGTTGTGAAATGGGCCAGAGTGCGGCTGCATTTTGCTGTAACGGCCTGAGTTTTTCCCCGCCGGTGTGCACACCGCGCCGGAGTGCCTGTTTTTTCTTGAATGCCCTGTCCAATCATGGTACAATAACCTCAGACAAGCGTGAAACATCAACTTCTGGAGGCATGATGCATGAACAATTGGCTGAACAAGTTGGAGCGCAAATATGGGCGCTTCGGCATTCCAAACCTGACCAACATTCTGGTGGCGGGGCAGATCCTTGTCTTTGCCATTGAGCTGTTTATCGACCGCACCATCACCGCCTGGGTGGGCCTGAACCGGTTTTTCCTGCTGCAGGGGCAGATCTGGCGGGCGATCACCTTTGTGTTCATCCCCTTCTCCGGCGGCAGCATCCTCAGCGTGGTGCTGGGCATCTACTTTACCTGGTTCGTGGGCACGGCGCTGGAAAAGGAGTGGGGCGATTTCCGCTATACCCTCTATTTCCTGCTGGGCATGGTGGGCACGGTGCTGGCCTGCCTGCTTACCGGCGTGACGGCCAGCACTTACTGTCTGTCCCTTTCGCTGCTGCTGGCCTTTGCCATGCTGTACCCGGAGGTACAGCTGCTGCTGTTCTTCGTGATCCCCATCCGGGTGAAGTATTTCGGCTTTTTTGCGGCGGCCCTGTGGGTGTTCAGCTTCCTGTCCGCACCGCTGGCCGGCAAGCTGAGTTACCTGCTCAGTATGCTGAACGTCTGGGCATTCTTTGGCCCCATGGCCTACCGCAGTGTGCGGGCCTGGATCCGCCGCGAGCAGTGGAAGCGCAAGAACCGGCGGTAAACTGCTGTCACTCGGAACCGGCCTGCCGATGGCAGGTGAAGCATAAAGCAAAAGGAGCATATCCACCATGATGCTGGACCGCATGGAAGGCAACGCAGAACTGAAAACCAGCGTGCACCAGATGCTGGCGTCCCGCCGCTTGACCCACAGCGTATTGCTGGTGGGCGAAGAGGGGCTGGGGGGCGGGTTTGCGGCCCGCTGCATTGCCGCAGATTATCTCTATCCGGCCGGTGGTGCCCCCGCCGAGGCCCTGCTGCGGGGCGAATGCTGCCGCGCTGTGGGCAAGGCCGGCAAACGCGACAGCGGCCAGATCGAGACCGGCATCGTGCGCGAAGCCATCTCGGTGGAGGGCATGGGGGCTGGCGGCCGGTATCTGGTCAGCCAGGTCACCGCCATGCGCAGCGAGATCTTCAACACCAGCCTGTCGGCCGAGGGCCGCGCGGTGCTGCTGTATCATGTGGAGCGCATGAACGAGGAATCCGCCAACGCTCTGCTGAAGGTCATGGAGGAGCCGCCGGAGGGCGTGCTCTTCCTGCTCACGGCCGATTCGCTGGCCGGGGTGCTGCCCACCATCCGCAGCCGCTGCGTCAGCTTTGCCATCGCGCCGGTGTCCCCGGCGGACTGTGCCCGCTACTGCACCGCCCATGGGGTGGACAAAAAGGCGGCGGCACTCTACAGTGAACTGTTCGACGGCCACATTGGCACGGTGCTCACGGCGGCCCGCGACAAGGCCCGCACCGAGCAGGTGGACAAGGCCATGGAACTGGCCCGGGCCGCGCAGGCGGGCGACAGCTACACCGCCGCCGTGCTGCTGGCCCCCTACGAAAAAGACAAGGCCGGTGCGGCAGCTCTTTTGCGGGACCTCCGGGCCGTGGCAGCGGCGGGGCTGCAGGGCAGCCCCCATGCCCCGGTACAGGGCCAGCAGGCCCAGCGTACCCTGCGGCTGGCCGAAGCTGCCATCCAGCGGCTGGGCGCACAGGTGAACCCGAAGATCGTACTCACCGTATTTGCCGCAAGGCTGGCGCATGCATAAAAAAGACAAAAACAAACAGAGAACCCCTCCGGCGCTTGCGGTACACCGGAGGGGTTCTCTGTTTGGGGTATTGCTTTGGTGTGAGGAGGAATCATGTGTAAGGGGGCGGTTGCGGCCCCGCGTCCCTTACAGGCCCTAGTATACCCGATTTTGCAGGAAAAGTCATTACCTTTCTGTGAAAAAATCAAAAAAACAGAAATTTTAAATGAAAATACGTCAGATTGCTTCAAAGATTCCGGTTCGGGTATTGCCGCGCACGGTCACACTTTCATCGCCGTAGGAAAAGGTGATCTCCAGCGTATGCCCCGTTGTGTACAGGGTGCTGTACTCGTCTTTGGTCAGCGAAATCCCGGTTTCCGCAAAACAGATCTCCTGCGGCTGGAGGGTTTCAAGGTGGCCTTTTTCCTCTGGAGTGAAACGGGAAGTATGGGTACAGGCATAGAGCCGGTAATGATTCCGCGGCTGGCCGTCCATCCGGATGGTGAAATTGTCCAGAACATCCCCGTTTTCGGCAACGCCACGGAACGGCAGCTGGGCGGCTGTGTCATTGCTGTTCTGCATGGTAAAGTAGATCGGCAGACTGTAAGAAGGGATCTGGGTGGGAAAATCACTGCTCCAGAAACCGGAAAGCACAATGCCGCCCACCGACGGCAGGACGGTGCTTTCCACCGGCCCGGCGGTGTATTCGGTGCTGTAATGATCCGGAAGCAGGTAGCCGGTAAAGGTCTGGCGCTGCCCGCCGTAAAGCAGCGTGAGGCTCCAGGGTGCAGGGTCAACGGTCCGCAGACCGGCGCTCAGATCCTCCGGCTGCAGCTTGCAGCTGTAAGAGATGGTCTGGGTCTCCCCGGCTTTCAGCTGGACGTCCTGCACATATCTGGAGCCGTTCCACTTGTTCAGGCCGGTAAAGGTAAACTCTCCGCCGTAACGGCTGTTTCCGAGCATGGGAACAAAGTTTTCTTGATTGAAATAGGCCGCAGAGGAATTGGTGTTCTCTATATTCAGCTGGATCTCCATCTGCCGGAAATTATTTCCGTAATCCTTGGCAAAGGCACGGACGTAATTCACCCGCAGGCCGCCTACCGTGGATACGGCAGCGCCGCCCTCCGCAGGGTCGCCTGCGCCGCAAAGCAGGCCGGATACCGCAGAGCCGAGCATCAGGCAGCCGGAAACTTTCAGGAAGCTGCGGCGGGAAATTTTACAGGACATAAACATCCTCCTCTCAGAAATAAAGCAGATATTACCTCCTTTTATCATACATGATGTGCAACTGGAATGCAACATGATCCTTGCAATGCCGCAAAAATTGGTCAATCTGCTGTGATTTTCAGTTCCTGTGCGTGCACTTTGCCGTGCTCCACATAGTGGGCGGCGTTGCGCAGGTTGGCTTCGATCTGTGCCTCGGTCACGGGTTTGATCACCCGGGCAGGGACGCCCACGGCCACCGATCCGTCCGGGATGACCATGCCCTCCGGCACCAGGGCACCGGCCCCGATGATGCAGTTTTTGCCCACCACGCAGTGGTTCAGCAGGGTGGCGTGCATCCCGATCAGGGTGCCGTCGCCTACGGTGCAGCCGTGTACCACGGCGCTGTGGCCCACGGTGACGCTGCGGCCCAGGGTCACGGCCCCGCCTACGTCGCAGTGCAGCACGGCATTGTCCTGCACGTTGCTGTTCTCGCCGAGGGTCAGGGTACCGTCGTCGCCGCGCAGCACGGCCCCATACCATACGGTGGAGCCGGGCTTCAGGATCACATCGCCCTGCACGGTGGCGTTGGGAGCCACAAAGGCCGCGCCTTCGTTGCGGGGACTTTTTCCACAAAAGGACAGGAACATTGTGAAAAACCACCTTTCTCTTTTGGTTCGTTTATGGTATTCTTATAAGTAAGGAACAAAAATGTGCGCACCGGTTTTGCCGGAGCGGGATTCAAGGGGGTACCTTCATGCTTCACAACACGTTCTGCCGCCGGTTGGCGGCGCTGGTGCTTACGCTGGCGGTCACCGTCAGTGCAGTGCTGCCGGTATTTGCAGTATACCCCATGCCCATCCAGACTGCAACCGAGACCGAGGCGGTGTATCTGTTCAACGCGGACACCGGCAAGACCATCCTGAGCCAGAATGCCGACCAGCCCCGCTATGTAGCCAGCCTGACCAAGATGATGACGGCCCTGCTGCTGCTGGAAAGCGGCAAGGACCTGAACGGTGAGGTCACGGTGCCCACCGACCTGACGCAGGAGTTCAAAGACATCCAGAACGCCAACGGCACCACCATGGGCCTGCGCATCGGGGAGACGGTGCGCCGCATCGACCTGCTGAACGCCCTGCTCATCACCAGTGCCAACGATGCGGCCAGCGTCATCGCCTGGGACGTGGGCGGCAGCCTGAATGCCTTCATCCAGCAGATGAACGCCCGTGCCGCAGAGCTGGGCTGCACCAGTGCCACCTTTACCTGCGCCCACGGCCTGTACGATTACGGCAATGTGGCCTCGGCAGAGGACATGGCAAAGATCGCGGCGGCCTGCGCGGCCAACGAGACCTTTGCGCAGGTGGCCGGTTCCACCACCTATACGCTGGGCCAGACGAATTTCCACAGCGAGCAGCGCACCATCAGCAGCTCCAACCCGCTGATGGACGCCTCTGGTGCTTATTATAAGGATTCTGTCAAGTGGGTCAAGGGCGGTTTTACCACCCTGGCAGGCCGCTGTGCGGTGGCCCTTGCTCAAAAGGACGGCCACACCTACGGCCTTGTGATCCTGGGCAGCGACAGCAACGAGCATCTGTACAGCGAGTGCGACGAACTGTTTGACTGGGCCTTTGCCAGCTTTGCTGACCGGCCGTTGGTGGACACCCAGACCGTGGTGACCACCGTGGACCTGACCAAATGCCGCACCCATCCGGAGGTGGAACTGTATGCGGCTGCTCCGGTCAGCGGCTACGGCCACGCGGACGACAAGGTGAGCTATTCCTTTGACCTGCCCGAGAGCGTGTCGGCCACCGTGAAAAACGGCCAGAAGCTGGGCACCGCCACGGTGTATCTGGACGGCTGCGAGGTAGGCCAGGTGGATCTGGTGACCCATCAGGAGTACGTCTCCGACTTCCGCACCGACAGCCGGTCCACCCTGCTGCTGTTGGCCGCACTGGCGGTCATCCTGCTCGTGCTGAGCGTTGTCACGCTGGCATGCGGCGGCGGTTCCCTCAACTTGAACCGGCGGCGCAGGATGAAGCGGAGAAGATAAGCCGAACGATAAGAGCCGCTGCTGCACATCATCCGTGCAGCAGCGGCTCTTTTTGCATATTACACGGCCCCGTAGATGCCGTGCACCGATACTTCGCCGGTGAACACATGCACTTCGCCGCTGTCGGTGCGCACCACAAGGCGTCCTTCCTCGTCCACGTCGATGGCCTCCCCGGCACCCTGCCCGCCCTCCGGCAGGTCAAAGGTGACCCGGCGGCCCAGATTGACGCAGGCGGCCTTGTACTCCTCCCGGAAGGGCGCAAAGCCGTCCCGGGCAAAGGTGTACAGGTTGCGGTCAAAGCCAAAGTCGGTCAGGCCCTCGGCCAGCCAGGCAGGGTCGGCGGCAAGATCAACGTTTGCCCCCTGCAGTGCCAGCGAGGTGCCGTTGGGCAGGTTGGCGGCGTCAAAATAGCTCTGGGGCTGGGCCAGATTGATGCCGATGCCGCACAGGATGCCGCGCCCCTGCTGCTGGTAACCGTAGCTCACGCTTTCGCACAGGATGCCCACGACTTTTTTGCCGTTGAGCAGCAGGTCGTTGGGCCATTTGATCTGGCAGTCCACGCCGTAGCGCAGCTGCAGCTGGCGGCGCACCGCCAGACTGGCCAGCAGCGGCAGGGTGGCAGGCTGGGCCAGCGGCTCCCGGATGGCCACCGTATAGTACAGGGCCTTGCCCTCGGCATTCACCCAGCTGCGGCCCAGACGGCCGCGCCCGGCGGTCTGGTTTTCGGTATACACGGCCCCCACCGGACCGAATTCTTCAAAATGCTCTTTCACATAGGCGTTGGTGCTGCCGCATTCCGGCAGATAGCGCACCTCGTTGATGCTCATTGCTTCGGTACCTCTTTGTGCTCATAGGCGGTCACCTTGCCGTTTTCCAGCGTCAGCAGGCCGTAGGTGTCGGGGCCGGTGTAGCAGCGGCCGCAGGAGCCGGGGTTGAACAAAAACACCTTGCCCCGCTGCTCGGCATGGGGAACATGGGTGTGGCCGAACAGGGCCACTTCCGCGCCCCGGGCGGCAGCGGCATCTGTCAGCGTGTCCAGATCGTATTTTACGCCGTACATATGGCCGTGCGTATAGAACATGATGGTCTGGTCAAAGGCGGCCAGACCGTCCATCGGCTCCAGAGCGCCGTAGTCGCAGTTGCCGGCCACCGAGTAGGCCCGCAGCCGGGGGTACGGGGTCAGGGCCTGTTCCAGGTCCCGCAGGCCGTCGCCCAGAAAAACCAGGGCGTCAATGTTCGCATTCTCCTTCAGCAGCACCCGCTCAATGGCGGCGCGTCCGCCATGGCTGTCGCTCAGGACCAGAAGTTTTGTCACGAAAAAAGTCCTCCTCTTATCATTCCGCAGTCTGCCGGTCCTGTTGCAGCACCAGCAGCTGCTTGTACACTTCGCTCTTGGAATAGGGCGTGCCCTGTGCCGCCGCCTTGGCCGCTGCCGTGGGGCCAAAGCCCTCACCCGTCAGCTCCAGTGCCCGCTGCGCTGCCTGCTCCAGCGTCAGCCCGGCGTCGGCATCCTCCCCGGCGGGGGCACCGGCCATCACCAGCACATACTCGCCGCGGGGGTCGTTGGCCCTGTAGTGCTCCACGGCCTCGCCCAAGGTCGTTTTCCAGATCTCTTCGTGGAGCTTGGTCAGCTCCCGGCACAGGGTGATGCTGCGCTCCGAGCCAAAGGCGGCGGTCAGGTCGTCCAGGGTGGTGCGCAGCTTGTGGGGTGCTTCGTAAAAGATCACGGTGCGCTTTTCGTGCAGAAGATCGGCCAGCCGTTCCTTTTTCTGCTTGCGGTTCACCGGCAGAAAGCCCTCGAATACCCAGCGGGAGGTGTCCTGCCCGGACACGGCCAGTGCTGTGACGCAGGCCGAGGCAGCCGGCACCGGCACCACCTTGATGCCGCGGGCCAAAGCGTCCCGCACGATCACCTCACCGGGGTCGGAAACGCAGGGCATGCCCGCATCGGAGCACAGCGCACAGCTCTCCCCTGCCTCGATGCGCTGCAGAATGGCCTCGCCCTTCTGCAAAGCGTGCTCGTAGTAGCTGACCATGGGCTTTTTCAGGCCCAGAAAGTTCAGCAGCTTCATGGTCACGCGGGTGTCCTCGGCGGCAATGAAGTCTGCCGCGCCAAAGGTGGCGGCCACCCGGGGCGGCATGTCGTCCAGGTTGCCGATGGGGGTTGCCACGATGTAAAGAGTTCCTGCCATAGTTACCTCCCGTAGAGCGCCGCTCCGGCGCTGATGAGCACATCCGGCTCCACACGCAGGCCGGTCTTGCGGTTTTTCTGGGCTTCCACAAGGAAAAGCCACGGGGCTGCGTCTGCCCGGTTCTTGACGAAGGCCAGCCGCTTGGGCTCCAGCCGGTGGGCCCGCAGCACATCCAGCACTTCGGCCAACCGCTCCGGCCGGTGGCACAGTGCCAGCCGCCCGCCGTTCTTCAACAGGCGGAACGCGCAGGCACACACATCGTCCAGCGTGCAGGTGTTTTCGTGCCGGGCCAGCGCGTGGGCCGCATTCTGACTCTGAGGCCCGGCGGTAAAATAGGGCGGATTGCACGCACACACGTCAAAACTGCCCTCCCCCTGCCGGAAGGTGCGCAGGTCGGCGCAATGGGGCGTGATGTGGCCGATGCCCTGTTCGGTGACAGCATCGGCCAGCAGGGCGCTGCCCTCGGGTTGGAGCTCCAGCGCCGCACAGGGGCCGCGGTGGCCGCGGTCGTGCCACTCCAACGCCACGATGCCGCAGCCGGAGCACAGGTCGGCCGCCGTCTGGCTGCGTTTTGGCTCGCAGAAGCGGGCCAGCAGCAGCGCGTCCGACCCGAACCGGTGGGCAGGGGTGCAGTAGACCTTTGTTCTATTATACAAAACTTCGGTAGAATGTTCCATAGACAGTGTGCCGATTCCTCTCAGAAAAATAACCGGAATTGCTCCCGGAATTTGTGCAAAAACAAAAAGCAGCAGACCCGCCTGAACAGGTCTGCTGCCTTGGATGCGTTATTCCGGCAATGCCGCTGATTATTCAGCGGTGATTGCACCGGTGGGGCAAGCGCCCTCGCAAGCGCCGCAATCGATGCAAGCGTCTGCGTTCACAACTGCAACGCCGTTCTCAACGGCAACTGCACCAACCGGGCAAGCGCCCTCGCAAGCGCCGCAGCCAACACATGCGTCAGAAACCTTGTGTGCCATAATAAAATCTCCTTTTATCCCCGTGCCCGTTGTAATGTATGAAGAAATGTGTCAGGCACGGCTGTACACATCTCTCAGGAATTCATATCCTTGCCTGCATTTTAACAAAGCCGAAAAGAAAAGGCAAGACTAACCGTAAGCGCCCCGCACCAAAAGGAGATTTTTTGTTGGGTTGCACAAAAGCATGGGCTAACTTATGGACAAAATTGCCGGAGATTTTTGGCGAAAATCACGAAGAGTGGTTAGTTTTGCTTTACTAACCGTTTGGATGATCAGCCATTCTTCTCGCTGCGCTTTTTGGCGCAGCAGCCGCCTGCACAGCGCTTGTCGTCATCGGAGGAAGCCACCACCGGGGCGGGGTTGCGCACACCGGAATAATCGTCGTCCGGGTCGGGGCGACGGGGTGCGCGCTTGCCGCCGCTGATGTATTCGCACACGCCTACCTTGTAGTACCGGGGCGACAGGCTCTCGGTGCCGCAGCGCACCCGCAGATAGCCGGACACCGGGTTCACTTCCAGCACGGTGCCCAGACCGTCCGGGGTGCGCACGGTGCTGCCCACCATGGGCATGATGCTGTTCAGGTATTCGTAGGCGTTTTCCTCATAGGCCAGGCAGCACATCAGGCGGCCGCAGGCACCGCTGATCTTGGTGGGGTTCAGCGACAGGCCCTGCTCCTTGGCCATCTTGATGGAAACGGGCTGGAAGTCCTTGAGGAAGCGGCTGCAGCAGAAGGGCTGGCCGCAGATGCCCAGGCCGCCGATCATCTTGCTCTCGTCGCGCACGCCGATCTGGCGCAGCTCGATGCGGGTGTGGAAGATGCCGGCCAGATCCTTGACCAGCTCACGGAAGTCCACGCGGCCGTCGGCGGTGAAATAGAACATGATCTTGGAACGGTCGAGGGTATACTCGGCCTCCACCAGCTTCATCTCCAGCCCGTGGCGGGCAATGCAGTCCTGGCAGGTGCGGTAGGCACGCTTTTCGTCCTCGCGGTTCTGGCGCATCCGGCGCACATCCACGCTGTCGGCCATGCGGGTAATGGGCTTGAGGGCCTTGGGCACCGCCGCGTCGGCGATCTCCTTGACGCCCTGCACCACCTCGCCGCACTCGATGCCGCGGGCAGTCTCCACGATGACGTAATCGCCGGTACGGATATCCGCATCGGCAGGGTCAAAATAATAGCTTTTGCCGTTTTCTTTGAAACGGACCGAAATGACTTTTTTCATAGTTCTCCTCGTCTGCTGGTTCGCTCTATCGGGAAAAAGGCCGCAAAAGGGCCTATTGCTCCATTCTGAACTCTAGTATACCATATTTAAAAGCACATTTCCACGCAAAAAACAAAATGCGCCCGGTGCAATGATCCGGCCCTCCGGACCGTATTTCAGGCGGAGTGTGACGGAATTTGGTCCCGAACAGACGGCAAAGATTAAAAGTTTTGCGAAAGAAAGCGGTTGGGTCTGTTGCAACCTTACATCTTCTGTGTATAATAGGAATGTTAAAGTGTGAACGACCCTTGCGGGGGATGACTGCGGTGCTGCGGCGCATGGCAGGGAAACGGTAGGAAAAATGGAAAAATTCAGTGTCAAAAAGCCATTCACGGTGCTGGTGGCCGTGGTGATGGTGCTGATCCTGGGCTTTGTGGCCATCACGAAGATGCAGACCAATCTGCTGCCCGACGTCAGCACGCCGTATCTGATGGTGGTCACCGTATACCCGGGTGCCAGCCCGGAGCGTGTGGAGAGCGAAGTGTCGGACGTGCTGCAGAACGCCCTCACGGTGCCCGGTGTGGAGAACATCACGGCCACCTCGGCGGAGAACTACAGCCTGCTGCTGATGCACTTCACCGATGATACCGACATGAACAGTGCCCTGGTGAAGGTGTCCAACAAGCTGGATCAGGCTAAGAGCGACCTGCCCAGCAGCTGCCTGACGCCCTCCATCATTGAGTACAGCCTGAACATGAACGCCTTCATGACCGTGGCAGTGAGCCGGGAGGGCAGCGACATCTACCAGATGTCTGAGCTGGTCAAGGACACGCTGGTGCCCTATGTGCAGCGCAAGGGCGGCGTGTCCAATGTGTCGTCCAGCGGTCTGGTGGAAAAGCTGGTGCAGGTGCAGCTGAATCAGGATAAGATCGACGAGATCAACGCCCAGCTGCTGGACCTGATCGACACCAAGCTGGCGGACGCCCGTGCCCAGCTGGACAGTGCGGAAAGCCAGATCGCCGCCGGCCGCGCCGAATACGACCGGCAGATGAAGAACTTTGGCAACACCGTGTCCAACACGGTGCTGGCCTCCATGAGCACCGAGGTAGGCAACGCGGTGGATGTGGTGCGCAAGCAGGCCCAGGCGCTGATGGAAAGCGTGAACCAGCTCATTGCCGTGGTCAAGGAGCCGGAGATCCAGCAGGCACTGATCGAGGTGCAGCAGGGTCTGCAGAAGGTGCTGGACAAGTTCGACAACACCGGCATGCGGGACATCGACTCCCTGATCGAGGTCGTGTCCGAACTGCGTGACGTGACCGACAAGCTCACCGATGCCCTGCAGAAGCTGCAGGAGCGGGTGAACACCGAGACCGGTACGGAGGGCAGCAGCGCTGCGGATCTGGCGGACGAGCTGCAGCTGCAGCAGAGCCTGCAGGTGATCTACAGCACGCTGGAAGATACCATCAAGGCCATGGACAATGTGCCGCAGCTCATGAGCACCTTCTCCGGTGCACTGGGCAGCTTTACCCAGCAGCAGCTCAACGCCTACATGCAGTTTACCGAGGCCCGCGAGCAGCTCAACGAGTACGAAAAGCAGCTGGAAGAGGCCAAGCAGGAGTACGAGACGGCCCGCACCCAGGCGCTGGCCCAGGCGGATGTGCAGAAGCAGCTGGACATCAACACCCTGTCCACCCTGATCTACGCCCAGAACTTCTCCATGCCGGCAGGCTATGTGCAGGACGCCAGCGGCGAGTCCTGGCTGCTGAAAGTCGGCGAGGAGTACAACAGCGTGGATGACATTGCCGGTGCCCTGCTGCTGCATGTGGACGGCTACGGCGACGTGCGCCTGTCCGATGTGGCGGACGTGGAGGTCATCGACAACGCCGCCGACAGCTTCACCCGCCTGAACGGCGAACAGGCCGCCGTGCTCAAGATCTATAAAAACGCTACCTCCAGTGCCAGCGACGTCTCGGACAACTGCCTGAGCGCCTTCCAGGAGCTGGAAGCCCAGTACGACGGCCTGCACATCGTGGTGCTGTCCAACCAGGGCAACTATATCACCATCATCATCCGCAGCATCCTCACCAGCATGGCGGTGGGCGCTGCACTGGCCATCATCGTGCTGGCCATCTTCCTCAAGGACGTCAAACCCACGCTGGTGGTCGGCATCAGCATCCCGCTGTCGGTGCTGTTTGCCGTGGTGCTCATGTACTTTACCAATCTGGACATGAACGTCATGACCCTTGCGGGCCTCTCCCTCGGCATTGGCATGCTGGTGGACAACTCGGTGGTGGTCATCGAGAACATCTACCGCCTGCGCAGCCGGGGGGTCCCGGCGGCCCGCGCCGCCGTGCAGGGCACAAAGCAGGTAGGCATGTCCGTCATCGCCTCTACCCTCACCTCGGTGTGCGTGTTCCTGCCGGTGGTGTTCTCCTCCAGCATCGTGCGCAGCCTGATGCTGCCCATGTCGCTGTGCATCGGCTACTGCCTCATGGCGTCCCTCATCGTGGCTGTCACCGTGGTGCCAGCGGCTGCCTCCACCGTGCTGAAAAAGGCCGAGCCCAAGCGGCTGGTCTGGTTTGAAAAGGTCCAGGATAAGTACGTCCAGAGCCTGAAATGGTGCCTGCAGCACCGTGCCGTGCCGCTGGCAGCTGCCGTGTTGCTGCTGGTGTTCAGCGGCTGGCAGGTGCTGAACATGGGCATCGAGCTTCTGCCCCAGATCACCAGCAACGAGGCGGTCATCACGCTGTCCACCGACGCAAGCCTGAGCAAGGAGGAATCCTACGTTGTGGCCGGCAAGGCCGTGGAAGCTGCCATGGCCGTGGACAATGTGACCGAGGTGGGCATTACCACCGACACCAGCGTGGCGGGCATGGACATCAGCCAGCTGGGCCTGCCCAGCACCATCACCGACCTGCTGGCTGCCGCCAGCAGCTACGGCAAATATCAAATCAACGTGATGCTGAAGGAGGATCTGTCTTCCCGTCAGATCGAGACCGCCCGGCAGGCGCTGGAAACCGCCATTGCCGGGGTGGAACAGTGCACCGGCACGGTGGAGATCTCCGGCATGACCGGGGAGCTCACCAGCCAGCTGTCCAGCGGTCTGTCCATCAAGATCTATGGTTCCGATGTGAACACCCTCACCGCCCTGTCGGAAAAGGTGGTGGACATCGTGAACAGCACCCCCGGCTTTGCCAACGCCACCAACGGCCTTGGTGCCGGTGACTCCACCATCATCCTGAAGGTGGACCGCGACAAGGTGCGCGCCTACGGCCTGACCGTGGCCGAGGTGTATCAGAAGATCGCCCAGCGGCTCACCACCACCGCCACGGCCCAGACCCCGGTGACGGTGGATGGCACCACCATGGACGTAAAGATCACCAATGATCTGGACCCCCTGACCAAGGAAAACATGATGGACATGACCTTTGACACCAGCGTCCTGAACACCGATGGCGAGACGGTGACCGGCACCTGCACCCTGGCCGACATTGCCACCTGGGAGACCGGCACCGCGCCGGACTCCATCACCAGCGAGAACCAGACCGAGTACGTCACCGTCACGGCCGACACGCTGGACGGCTACAACACCACCGTGCAGTCCCGCGTTCTGCAGAAGGCCCTGAACGAGTTTGCGGCCGGCAGCGAGATGCCGGAGGGCTGCAACTTCTCCATGGGCGGCGAGACCGAGAACGTGGACTTCATGGTCAAGGAAATGGTCCAGTGGATGGCTCTGGCCCTGCCCTTTGTGTATCTGGTCATGGTGGCGCAGTTCCAGAGCCTGCTGTCCCCCTTCATCGTGCTGTTTACCGTGCCGCTGGCCTTTACCGGCGGCCTGATCGGCCTGCTGGTCACCGGCCAGCAGCTCACTATGATCTCCCTCATGGGCTTCATCGTGCTGATGGGCACCGTCGTCAACAACGGCATCGTGTTCGTGGACTACGCCAACCAGCTGCGCATGGGCGGCATGGAGCGGCGGGCCGCACTGATCGCCACCGGCAAGACCCGTATGCGCCCCATCCTGATGACCACCCTGACCACCGTGCTGGCCATGCTGCAAATGGTGTTCAGCAACGATATGGCAAGCCAGCTGATGAGCGGCATGGCCATCGTCATCATCTGCGGCCTGAGCTACGCCACCCTGATGACCCTGTATATCGTGCCCATCCTGTACGATGTCCTGTTCAAAAAGCCGCCGCTCAGTGTGGATGTGGGCAGCGACGACGATCTGGACGACATCCCGGACGATGCAGCCGAGTTCATCGCGGCACAGGGTGCCGCACAGCCCCAGCCGTAAAAGAAGTTTCTGTTTGGAGCACCTCGTATCCTGTCTGTTGGGATACGGGGTGCTTTTTTGTGTGGCAGCACCGGTGGTGTTCTATAATTCCTACAAAAAATCCCCTGAAAAATTGGATGCAAATTCTAAAAGGATGCTCACACAAACACGCAAAACTGTGATATAATCATAAATACAGTAGAAAGACGGGGGCAGTCTGCCCGGCCGTGTGTTCCAAAAATCCTTAGGAGGCGATGCCCAATGGCACAGATCCGCTCAAAGCCCTTCGGAGTGACCAAAGAGGGCGCGAATGTAACGGAGTATACCCTGTCCAACCCCGGCGGATTGTCGGTGAGTGTGCTGGACTACGGCTGTGTGATCAAAAACATTATCGTACCGGCCAAAAACGGCCCGGTGGATGTGGTGATCGGCCACGACACCATGGCCGATTACGAGGCGGACTTCCTGTCCCCTTCCAGCACCTGCTGCGGTGCGTTCGTGGGGCGCTACGCCAACCGCATTGAGAATGCAGAGTTCAGCGTGGGCGGCGCGACCTACAAGCTGGAGGCCAACAACGGCCCCAACCACCTGCACGGCTGCTTCAACCGCAAGCTCTACCGGGTCAAATCCTTTGGCGACACCCTGCTCATGGAAGCCGAAAGCCCCGACGGCGAGGATGGATTCCCCGGCAACCTGAAGATCGCGGTGCGCTATACCCTCACCGAGGACAATGCATTCCGCATGGATTACCGCGTCTCTTCCGACGCGGACACCATCGTGAACCTGACCAACCACAGCTACTTCAATCTGGACGGCGGCGGCGACGTGCTGAACCAGAAGCTGCGCATCTATGCCTCCCGCTATCTGGAAGGCAACAATCAGTGCTGTCCCACCGGTGCCATTCTGCCGGTGGCGGACACGCCCATGGACTTCACTGCGGGCAAACTCATCGGCCGGGAGATCGACACCGGCTTTGCCCAGACCACCATGGTGGGCGGCGGCTACGACCACTGCTACGTCATCGACCGCGCCCGTGGTTCCAGCCAGAGCATCTGCGCCTGGGCCACCAGCGACAAGACCGGCATCAGCATGAAGCTGTACACCACCCAGCCGGGCATCCAGCTGTACACGGCCAACTTCCTGCAGGACTGCCCCAGCCCCGGCAAGGGCGGCAAGCCGCTGCAGAAATACGGCGGCTTTGCGCTGGAAACGCAGCACTACCCCTGCAGCCCCTCCCACCCGGAGTTCCCCTCCACGGTGCTGCGGGCCGGCAAGGTGTTCCGCGCCACTACCACCCTGCGCTTCTTCACCGGCAAGCAGTGCGGGAAACTGTAACGACTCAGAACGGACGGCTGCCGGAAACGGACAGCCGTCCGTTTTCTTTCTCCCATTTGCACAAAGAGGGCCATCCATCCATTTGCGGCAGACAAAAAATGCTTTGAAATCAGAAATTGCAAAATTGAAGATGCAACAAAATTGCATGTAAATAAAAACCGCGTCCCTTGATTCTGCGCACAGAACGTTGTATTCTTTAAGCAGGCCGGGACGCGCCCGGCCGCAGCTGAACAAGTGATAAGTGAGAGAGGTACTGGACTATGGCAATTTTGGTTTCCGGCGGTGCCGGCTATATCGGCAGCCACACCTGCATCGAACTTCTGAATGCCGGCTATGACGTGGTCGTGGCAGATAACTATTATAACGCTTCCCCCGTGGTTCTGGATCGGGTGAAGCAGATCACCGGCAAGGACTTCCGCTTCTACAATGCGGACATGACCAAGCACGAGGACGTGGAGAAGATCTTCACCGAGTGCCCGGACATCACCGCTGTCATCCAGTTTGCCGCTTACAAGGCGGTGGGCGAGAGCGTGTCCAAGCCCATCGAATACTACTATAATAACCTCAACTGCACTCTGGTCATCCTGGACGTGATGCGCCGCCACAACTGCAAGAACTTCGTGTTCAGCTCTTCGGCCACCGTCTACGGCGACCCCGCCAGCGTGCCCATCACCGAGGACTTCCCCGTGGGTGCCACCACCAACCCCTACGGCACCACCAAGGCTTTCACTGAGCGCATCCTGCAGGATGTCTGCAAGGCCGACCCCAGCCTGAACGTGGCCCTGCTGCGCTACTTCAACCCCATCGGTGCCCACAAGTCCGGCCTCATCGGCGAGGACCCCAACGGCATCCCCAACAACCTGATGCCCTACATCGCCAAGGTGGCGGTCGGCAAGCTGGAAAAGGTCCATGTGTTCGGCAACGACTACCCCACCCCGGACGGCACCGGCGTGCGCGACTACATCCATGTGGTGGACCTGGCCCGGGGCCATGTGTGCGCCATCCGCAAGCTGGAAACGAACTGCGGCCTGTTCATCTGCAACCTGGGCACCGGCAAGGGCTACAGCGTGCTGGAAGTGCTCCACGCCTTTGAAAAGGCCTGCGGCAAGCAGATCCCCTACGTCATCGACCCGCGCCGCCCTGGCGATATCGCTGAGTGCTACGCCGACCCCACCAAGGCCAAGAACGAGCTGGGCTGGGTGGCACAGTACGGCATTGAGGACATGTGCGCCGACAGCTGGAACTGGCAGCAGAAGAACCCCGACGGCTACAACACCGCAAAGTAACGCATGATTTCCAAAAGCCGTGCATTCTCTGAAAAGAGTGCACGGCTTTTTTCTTTGCCGGCCTTTTCTTCTGCCATCTATTGACATATTTCGCCAGTTAGCCTATATTACTATTGTTCGCAAAAGCTAACATTTTTCGCTCAAAGGAGCATGAAATATGACACTGAAAGAATTGCAGATCGGCAAGAGCGCGGTGGTGGACACGGTGGGCGGCACCGGGGCGCTGCGGCAGCATTTTCTGGATATGGGCCTTGTTCCGGGGGCGCAGGTCACCCTGATCAAGCTGGCCCCCATGGGCGACCCCATGGAGCTGCGCATCCACGGCTATGAGCTGACCCTGCGCCTGGATGACGCCGCACAGATCGGCATCATCCCCACCGAAAAGGTCCCGGCGGCCCCCGCTTTGGTGGATGATAAGATGGTGGACCACCCGGGTCTGGGCGAGGGCGGCAAGTACCACATCAAAAAGGGCGAGCATCCCCTGCCGGACGGCACGACCCTGACGTTTGCGCTGGCCGGCAATCAGAACTGCGGCAAGACCACCCTGTTCAACCAGCTCACCGGTTCCAACCAGCATGTGGGCAACTTCCCCGGTGTGACGGTGGACCGCAAGAGCGGTGCCATCAAGGGCCACCCGGAAACGGAGGTCACCGATCTGCCGGGCATCTACTCCATGTCGCCCTACTCCAGCGAGGAGATCGTCACCCGGCAGTTCATCATCGGCGAAAAGCCCACCGGCATCATCAACATCGTGGATGCCACCAACATCGAGCGCAACCTCTACCTGACCATGCAGCTCATGGAGCTGGACACCCCCATGGTGCTGGCCCTGAACATGATGGACGAGATGCGCGGCAACGGCGGCACGGTGCGCATCAACAAGATGGAATCCATGCTGGGCATCCCGGTCATCCCCATCTCTGCCGCCAAAAACGAGGGCGTGGACGAGCTGGTGGACCATGCTGTGCATGTGGCAAAATATCAGGAGCGGCCCGGCCGCATGGACTTCTGCAGTGAGGATGACCACGGCGGCGCGGTGCACCGCTGCATCCACGGCATCATCCACCTCATCGAGGATCACGCCAAGGCGGCGGGCATCCCGGTGCGGTTTGCCGCCACCAAGCTGGTGGAGGGCGACCACCGCATTGAGGAAGCCCTGAAGCTGGACCAGAACGAAAAAGAGATGATCGAGCACATCATTGTGCAGATGGAGCAGGAGCGCGGCCTGGACCGCGCTGCCGCCATTGCGGATATGCGCTTCTCCTTCATTCAGGAGCTGGTGGCCCAGACGGTGGTCAAGCCCCACGAGAGCAAGGAGCAGCTGCGCTCCAACCGCATTGACAAGTTCCTCACCGGCAAGTACACTGCCATCCCGGCGTTTATCGCCATCATGGGTCTGGTGTTCTACCTCACCTTCAACGTCATCGGCCTGTTCTTCCAGAACCTGATGGAAGCCGGCATCGACGCCCTGACCGGTGCGGTGGACACCCTGCTGACCAACTGGAACATCAACGAAGCGATCCATTCCCTGATCATTGACGGTGTTTTTACCGGCGTGGGCAGCGTGCTGAGCTTTTTGCCCATCATCGTGGTGCTGTTCTTCTTCCTGTCCATGCTGGAGGACACCGGTTACATGGCCCGCGTGGCCTTTGTGATGGACAAACTGCTGCGCCGCATCGGCCTGTCCGGCCGCAGCATCGTGCCCATGCTCATCGGCTTTGGCTGCACGGTGCCCGGCGTCATGGCCAGCCGTACCCTGCCCTCGGAGCGGGACCGCAAGATGACCATCCTGCTCACCCCGTTCATGAGCTGCTCGGCAAAGCTGCCCATCTACAGCCTGTTTGCGGCGGCGTTCTTCCCAGATTATGCGGGCCTTGTCATGGTACTGCTGTACTTTGGCGGCATCGTGGTGGGCGTGCTGGCGGCGCTGTTGCTCAAGAGCACCGTGTTCCAGGGCGAGGCGGTGCCCTTTGTGATGGAGCTGCCCAACTACCGCCTGCCCGGCCTGAAAAACGTGGCCCAGCTGCTGTGGGAAAAGGCCCGCGACTTCCTGCAGAAGGCCTTTACGGTCATCTTTGCGGCCACCATCGTCATCTGGTTCCTGCAGAACTTTGACCTGCAGCTCAGCCTGACGGCCTACCCGCAGGACAGCATCCTGGCCCGCATTGCAGGCGATATCGCCCCGCTGTTTGCGCCCCTGGGCTTTGCGGACTGGCGGGTGTCCACGGCCCTCATCACCGGCTTTATGGCCAAGGAGAGCGTTGTATCCACCCTGCTGATCCTCTTTGGTTCCACGGCGGCCCTGTCGGCGGCTTTGACCCCGGCACAGGCGGCTCCCCTGCTGGTGTTCTGCCTGCTGTACACCCCCTGCATTGCGGCTGTGGCCGCAGTCAAGCGGGAACTTGGCGGCAAGTGGGCCACCATTATGGTGGTGAACCAGTGCGTTGTGGCCTGGGTCTGCGCCCTGCTGGTGCGGCTTGTGGCTGTGATGCTCTTCTGAAGCGAATAAAATAGAAAAAACCGTCGTAAACTCCCCCAGTCATCGCTGCGCGATGACAGCCCCCTCGGAGATGGGGCCTTTGGCGTGACCGGAAAGCGTTCCGCTCTGCCAATGGCTCCCTCCTTGAGGGAGCTGTTGAGCGTATGCGAGACGGAGGGAGTTTTTCTGTTCCGGAAAAACTTGACAACCGTGCAGTGTTGCACTATAATACTTCAAAAATGAATGGTTCAAAAATGAAAGGAGAACTCGGCGTGAATCCGAACATGGAATTTGCCATCAAGACCGCGCAGGCCTACAATGCGGTCTGCAAGCCCCTGTGTCAGGAGCTGAAGCTGCCGCAGACGGCCTTTGATATCCTGATGTTCCTTGCCAACAACCCGGACCGCAGAACGGCCAGCGACATCGTGGAGTTCCGCCATATCAAGGCAAATCTGGTGTCGATGAATGTAGACCGGCTGGTGAAGGAGGGGTATCTGGAACGGCGCGCCGTTGCGGGCGACCGCCGCAAGACCGAGCTGCTCTGCACCGAAAAGGCCCGCCCGGTCATCGAGCGGGGCCGCGCGGTGCAGAATGCGTTCTTTGCGCGGCTGCTGACCAACACCGACGAGCCGACCCGGGAGGCCTTTTTCCGGACCATGGAAATCATCGGGAAAAATCTGGACGATATTTTAAAGGAGAATGCATGAGATGAACCTGTTGTTTCCCGTTCTGGTCACCTTTTTTGCCGGCATGGGGGCCGGCCTTGGCACCGGCTTTGCCGGCATGAGCGCGGCGGCGGTCATCAGCCCCATGCTCATCACTTTCCTGCACATGGACCCCTACATGGCGGTGGGCATTGCCCTTTCCTCCGATGTGCTGGCCAGTGCCGTCTCGGCCTATACCTACCATAAAAACAAGAACCTCGACATCAAGAACGGCCTGATCATGATGGCCAGCGTGCTTGCCTTCACGGTGGTGGGCAGCTGGGTGGCCAGCAAGGTGCCCTCGGCCACCATGGGCGGCTTCTCGGTGTTCATGACCTTCCTGCTGGGCGTCAAGTTCATCGTGCGGCCTGTCATGACCACCAAGGAGGCCATGCAGGGGGTCAGCCCCCAGAAGCGTGCGGCGCAGTCGGTGGTGTGCGGCGTGCTCATTGGCTTTATCTGCGGCTTTATTGGAGCTGGCGGCGGCATGATGATGCTGCTGATCCTCACCAGCGTGCTGGGCTACGAGCTCAAGACGGCTGTGGGCACCAGCGTGTTCATCATGACCTTCACCGCCCTGACCGGTGCGGTCTCCCACTTTATGATCGGCGGCGCACCGGATTGGGGCGTCTGGGTGCTGTGCGTGCTGTTTACCCTGCTGTGGGCGCGCATTGCAGCTGTGTTTGCCAACAAGGCCACCCCCAAGACCCTGAACCGTGCCACCGGTGTCGTGCTGGTGGTGCTGGGCATCGTCATCATGGGCTTCAAGCTTCTGGCATAAAGAGAAAATTTTGGAGAACGAAAAAACCGCCTGTGCGTCGGCACAGGCGGTTTTGATTTTTACGGGTTTACTTCTCCTCGATGGTGGAGCGCTCGATCACCCAGTCGGCAGCGCGGCGGATGGCCTCGGTGCGCTTCAGAGCGGGGATGTTGGTCTTTTCGCGGATCTCCTCCACGGTCTTTTTGGTGCGCTCGGCACGCTCGGCGATCATCTTGTCGATCTCCTCGTCGGTGGGCACCAGATTTTCCTGCTGTGCGATCTGCAGCAGAGCCATGCGGGCACGGGTGTTCTTCTCGGCACCGGCGTGCAGCTTGGCGGTAAAGCTCTCACGGGTCTCGTGGATCTGGCTCAGATAGCTGTTCAGGGTCATGCGCTGCATCTGCAGCTGCTGCTGCACGTTCTGCATCTCCTGCTGGTAGGTGCTCTCCACCAGAACGCCGGGCAGCTCGCCCTCAGCGGCGTCGGCCAGCTTGGCCAGCACCTGATCCTTGGCGCGGTTCAGTGCACCGCCGTGACGGCCGTCGTACAGCTGCTTGCGCACCTTCTCGCGGAACTCTTCCATGGTGTCCACGCCGCCCACTTTCTTGGCAAAGTCGCTGTTCATGGAAGGCAGCTGGCGCACGCACACGTCGTGGAGCTTTACCTTGAACACCACAGCCTTGCCGGCCAGGTCCTTTGCATGGTAGCGCTCCGGGAAGGTGACGTGGATGTCGAATTCGTCGCCTGCCTTGTGGCCCAGGATGCCGTCCTCAAAGCCGGGGATCATGCGGCCGCTGCCCAGCTGCACGGACTGGTTCTGTGCGGTGCCGCCCTGGAAGGCCACACCGTCCAGCAGGCCCTCAAAGTCCATGTGCACCACGTTGCCCTTCACGGCCGGGCCCTTGTGGGGCACCAGCTCGGCGGCGGCATTGCGGCGGCGCTCCAGCACCGCGTCGATCTCCTTGTCGGTCACGGCGGGAGTGACGCACTCCACCACAAAACCGGTGGTCTGGGTCAGGTTCAGCTCCGGCTGCAGGGCCACGGTGGCGGTGGCTACAAAGCCCTCGTCCTTTTTCACGCTCACCAGGTCGTAGCTGGGCTCGTCCACCGGGTGGAAGCCGTGCTCGGCCAGCGCAGCGTCGTACAGTGCGGGCACGTCCTTGTCCATCAGGTCGTTGATGGCGTCGTACCAGAAGGTGTGCTCACCGCGGTCGGCCTCGATCTGGGCACGGTCGGCCTCGCCTTTTTCAAAGCCCTTGATCGTATAGTTGGCGCGGGTGCGCTCATACACCGCGTTGGATGCGGCTTCCAGTTCTTCGGCGGTGGCGCTGAAGGTCATTTTGCAGACGCTCTTTTCAGGAGTTTCCACGCTTACCAGTTTCATAGGATTTACCCTCCGTGTTGTCCTCTGCAGGGGAATACCGGGCTGCGCACCATGCCCTGCGGCATGTCCGGCCCGGCCCCTGTGTCCCTGCCAGGATGCAATTTCAAACATATAGTAAAGTTATTATAGCACAAGATAGCGAAAAGCGGTATAATAAAAATCATAAAATATGCCATTCCGGTATTTTTGCCCCGCCCTCCCCCGGCGGGACAGAGAAAGGATGTAGATGTCATGCGACTTTTCGACGTTCTGGGCCCGGTGATGATCGGGCCGTCCTCCAGCCATACCGCCGGTGCCGCGCGGATCGGCTACACGGCCCAGAAGCTGCTGGGCGAGGTGCCGGCAAAGGCGGACATCGGCCTGTACGGCAGCTTTGCCACCACCGGCAAGGGCCACGGCACCGACCGGGCGCTGGTGGCGGGCCTGCTGGGCCTGCGCCCGGATGATCCCCGCCTGCCGGACAGCTTTGCGCTGGCAGAGGAACAGGGCATGACCTTTACGATCCACCCGGTGGAGCTGCGCAGCGCCCATCCCAATACGGCGGTGCTCCGTCTTACCGCCCGCAGCGGCCGGGAGCTGTCGCTCAAGGCCGCGTCGGTGGGCGGCGGCCGCATCCGGGTCACCGAGATCGACGGGGTGCCCGCCGACTTCGGCGGCGACAGCAACACCCTGATTATCCACAACGAGGACACCCCCGGCTGCATCGCCGAGGTGACCATGTCGCTGGCGCTGCGGCGCATCAACATTGCGTCCATGCAGGTGTTCCGGGCGGCGGTGGGCCGCTACGCGGTCATGGTGCTGGAATGCGACTCCCACATCCCCCACACGCTGGAACAGCAGCTGGCCGTGATGCCGGGCCTGCTCAAGGTCACCTGCCTGAATGTGGACGAGCCGGAAGGAATGGAGGAATGAGCCGTGTCGTTTTTGTCCTGTGAAGAGATGCTGGCGGCCGCCCGCAGCCAGAAGATCACGCTGGCCGAAGCCGTGCTGCGCAGCGACCTGGATGAGAGCCGCCTGACCGAGGAGCAGAGCCGTGCGGCCATGCACCACCTGTGGCAGGTGATGCAGGCCACCAGCCGGGAGTACGACCCGGCCCAGCGCAGCCGCAGCGGGCTTTCCGGCGGCGATGCCGCCAAGGTGGAACAGGCTCACAAAGAAGGAAAGCTGCTGGGCGGCGATTACCTGTCCGCGGTGACCGCCGAGGCCCTCAAGACCGCCGAGTGCAACGCCTGCATGAAGCGGATCGTGGCGGCCCCCACGGCGGGCAGCTGCGGCGTGCTCCCGGCGGTGCTGCTGCCGCTGGCCCGCGCCGGAGAAGCGGACGAAGAGGCCGTCTGTGAGGCCCTCTATGTGGCAGCAGGCTTCGGGCAGGTCATTGCAGCCCGGGCCACACTGGCCGGTGCCGAGGGCGGCTGTCAGGCCGAGGTGGGCGCTGCCAGCGCCATGGCCGCCGCTGCCCTGTGCAGCCTGAAGGGCGGCACACCGGAACAGTGCGCCGCCGCTGCTGCCATGGCGCTGGGCAACCTGCTGGGCCTGGTGTGCGACCCTGTGGCGGGCCTGGTGGAGGTGCCCTGCGTCAAGCGCAACGTAGTGGGTGCCGTGAACGCCGTGTCCTGCGCCAATATGGCGCTGGCCGGGGTGGACTATGCTATCCCCTGCGACGAGGTCATTGACGCCATGGGCCGCGTGGGCAGCCTGCTCTCCCCGGACCTGCGCGAGACCGGCCAGGGCGGCCTTGCCGCCACGCCCACCGGCGTAAAGATCGCCCAGCGCCTCGCACAGGAGGACTGATGGGCCCTTTGATATGATATAGAAAAAAGTCCGGAAAGACGCTCTATTCAAAAAAGAATCGAAAAAATTCAAAAAACCTGTTGACAAACCCGACTCTGCGTGATAAAATACATCATGTTCCGACCGGAACGTATGCGTTGGTAGCTCAGCTGGATAGAGTGACTGACTACGAATCAGTAGGCCGGGGGTTCGAGTCCCTTCCATCGCACCAGAAAATGCCGTGAAATCGAAAGATTTCATGGCTTTTTTGTTTTGTAAGCCATGGGTGCACGGTTTCTGCACGGTTTTTGCACGGTCGGTGTTATCCATGTCCGATGATGTAGGGCGCTGTATTGCATTGCAATCAGTGCCCTTTTTTGCATCAGGTGAGCAGGGCCAGGCGGAGCTTTGCCTTCATTTCCGGGTCGGCATCCTTCAGCAACTCCAAGAGAGCCGTCATGGAGATGGTGGGTTCGCCTGCGGCGGGTACAGCCTGCGGGCTGGAGGTGTCGGGCTTGGCATAGAAGCCGCTTTCAAACTTCTTGCCCAGCTCCACACGGGAGGACTGCTGGATATGAGCGTAGGTGTTCACCAGCATATCCGCACTGGCGTGTCCTGTGGTCCCCTGCACTGCCTTGATGTCGCCGCCGGAGATCATCAACTGGTAGGTGGCACTGGAATGCCGCAGCCCATGAAAGACGATACGGGGGAACTCCGGGTGTGCGTCCTGCCATTTCAGGAACTTTTTGCGGATGAGCACCGGCTCCACCGCCAGACCGTTGGGGAGCCGCAGCAGCATCCCGCTGTTGCGGTACCGCTCCGGGTCAAGGGCTTCTTCCCTCTTCAGCCGTTCCAGCCACTGCTTCAGCTCCTCCCGCAGGGCGGCGGTCATGAAGATGGTGCGGCAGGAGGCTTCGGTCTTGGTGTCCTTCAGGATGAGGGAGGTCTTGCTGCCCTCCAGCTTGTCCGGGAAGATGCGGAGGATGCAGCCCTTGTCCACCTGCGCCAGCGTGTCCTTCTGCACTCGCTGCATGGAACGGTTGACGGTGAAGGTGCCCATGCCGTTGGCAGCATCGAAGTCGATGTCCTCCGGGGTCAGACCTGCCACCTCCCCTTCTCGCAGCGCGCCCACCAGCGTCAGGTGCACCGCCAGATGGAGGATGGGGTCCTCCATGCTGTCCAGTGCTGCCCGCATCTCGTCCACCTCCCAGATGCTGCGCTCTTGGGTGGTCTTTTTGGGTGCTTCCACCGGGACGGGGCTTTTGATGAGGATGCCCCACTCCACCGCCAGCAGAAAGGAATTGTGCAGAAGCTGATGGACCTCATGGAGGGTGGTGCCGGAGAGGGTGCGCTTCTGCTGCTTGGGCGAGAGGTCTCGCCGCTTGCCGCCCACATACTGCCCGCAGGGGGTCTTGCTCAGGGTGTCGTACAGGGCTTCGATGTGGTAGGGCCGCAGCTTCTGCATCTGCATCTCCCCGATATAAGGGATGATGAGGTTCTGGATGAGCGCCAGATTGGACTGGTAGGTCTTGGGTGCCCACTTGTGTTTGCTGCACTGCTTGGGCAGCCAGTCCATCAGGAACTCTGCCACCGTCACGGTGGACGGGATCAGAAAATTACCGGTCGCCAGCTCATGCTCAATCTGCTTCTGGCGTTTGACCGCCTCCTCTTTGGTGGGAAAGCTCTCCCATTTGTCGCAGCTCTTGCCGTGCTCGTCCTGATAGGTGTAGCGGACGCTGTAAGAGCTGCCGCGTTTCGTGATATATGCCATAGATTTGCCTCCTTATCAAGCTGCCCGGTAGAGCCACGCATCGAAGCTGTCTTTCGGGATGCGGATGCTTCCGCCTGCCCGCAGGACACGGAACTCGGTGGTACTGTTGCACAGGTTGTAGGCGGCACGCTGGCTGATGGCCAGCATCTGCGCGACCTCCTTTACCGTGTACACCAGCTTTATGGTCTCAGGGCTGTTGGTCGGAGACTTGACGGCATTGGTTCGAGTGACCATCTCCATTGTAGCCGGATCAGAGTCCGACTGCAAGAAATTTTTCGTATAATCCGAAGATTTCACATTCTCGTACATTTTATTACACATAGGCATTGCTCCTTACTTATCATGGCGCATCGCAGGCTCCTGCGTGCGGTTCTCATAGAATCGAATGACCTCCGGCGGGATGCTGTCCAGCGTTTTCAGAGCGGCTTCGTAGTCCTGCCGCAGCTTGGCATCTTCCAGACGCTTCAAGACGCTCCCTTCCTTCGCTTTATCCAGCGAGGCAGAGAGCGTCTTGTTCTTCTCTTTCAGCTTTTCGTTTTCGGCGGCGGTCTTGGTGAAGGCTACGTTGTACTTTCGCAGCTGGTCCCTCATCCGTGCCACGTTGGGAATATAGCTGTCCAGCACCTTGCTGATCTCTGCCGCACGGCTCTTACCGTTGAAGGGATTGATACCCACCAGCAGGGCATCCAGCTGCTCCTTCTGCTTGGTCAGTTGGGTCATCTCTTTGAAGATACGGGGCGGGATATGCTCCCGCCCGGTCTGGCTGGCGCTTTCGCCCCGTTCCAACTCCGGGTACTGCTTGACCATGTGCTGCCAGAACTCGTCCTGCCACCTCACAAGGTTCTTGCGGTTGCCGATGATGTCCTTGGCACTCAGCCGTCCGTCAGCAGTCAGGGGCACGAAGCAGAGGTGCAGGTGGGGCGTTTTCTCGTCCATGTGGACAACAGCAGAGATAAAAGTTTGGGTGTTCTGCTTGCTTTTCAGAAACTCCAAGGCATACTCGAAATACGCCTTGATCTCCCGGTTGGTCTTATCCTTGAAAAACTCCGGGCTGGCGGTGACAAGAGCCTCTACCACCCGCACGCTGTCCTTGCGGACACGGCAGTGGGCGGCGGCTATCATGCGGTCGGCTTCTTCCCGGTACCTGCCCTGCGGCTGCACCAGATGGAGGTTGTAGCGGCTCCGGCTCGTGTCGATGTCCGGGTTGCTGGCGTACTGCTCCTTGGTGCGCTCGTTGTGGGCTTCGATGGGGCTGATGGCAGGCCCCTTGTACTTTTTGAACCTTAAAATGCCGTATTGGGCTTTCATAGATCACGCTCCTTCTTGGGGTGTACAAAAAATCTGTACGGACTTCAAATAATCTGTACGGTTCGTACGGCGTACGGAAATGCGAAATATAAACGATGATGCGTTTTAATTTGTTTTGATTTTCCGTACGGGTGCGTACAAGTACAGACCGTACAGGTTGTACGAACTTCTTCCGTGAAAAAATGCACTTTTTACGGGCAGGGGTGGACAAGCGGTTCGATGCCTACAAAACCCCGCACCCTGCGGCCACCGGGCAGGTAGATGTTGTTGGTGGCTTCAAGGTTATAGCGGCGGTCATTCTGGCGCAGTTCGGCGCTGAAACGGATCGCCGATACGCTGTGGCAGGCGTTGTCCTCGCACCACTGCTTATAAATGTCGTAGAACTCCTTGGAGCTGATGGAGTAGTCCGCCTTGAAGCGGAAATAGCCCTCGGACTCCATGAAGTCGATGACATTGTTGCTGCTGCGCTTGATGGTGTCCACGTTGGCGGCGGCTCGTTCGCTGACCGTGAAGCGGAAATCGTTCTGCACCAGCCGGTGCAGCCCTTCCAGACACCACAGCAGGATGCCCTCCAACTCGGCACACATCTTCTCCACAAGGAAAGGGTCATCCGTGCGGTTGGCAGGCTTGTCCTTGGTGGTCAGGATAAGCTGGCGGCGGAAGAAGCCATCCGAATGGTCGTATAGCGAGGTCAGCGCGCCGTTGCCGAAACAGAGGAACCGGGCGTAAATGTCCCGCTGGTAGCTCTGGACACCTTTGCGCTCCAAGTCCAGCTTGGCTTCGGCGGTCACGATGGTCTTGATATAGTTGGTCTTGGGCAGGGCGTTCATGTCCATGTCATCGTCGATCATCAGCAGGCGGCGTTCCAGATCGGCGCGGGCAAAGCGGTTGTTCTCCACTTTCTGGACGCTGCCGTTGCTGGCGGCATCTCCCATGAGTCGCTTGAGCACCAGCCCAATGCGGGATTTGCCCTCGCCGCCCTTGCCGACAATGAGCATCATCTTCTGTCCCTTGGTGCTGGGGATGAGGCAGTAGCCCAGATATTCCTGTAAGGTAGGGATGTCGGCTTCGTCCAGCAGCT
>ENA-UOOA01001521-UOOA01001521.1-human-gut-metagenome-genome-assembly--contig:-P61old-NODE-1521-length-37099-cov-13.345211_pt1 | contig 37099 bp, 35 predicted proteins | sample MGYA00242467_ERZ724014 | MGnify/ENA metagenome assembly ERZ724014 | reverse complement strand
GCCCGTGTGCAGCTGATAGTCGATGCAACCGATCCCAATATGTCTACCTCGCAGAGTAATTATGCAGCCAGCATTGTTTCTTCGGCAGGGCAGGAGATGTTGCCTCCCAATGTGTCCGTTTCACGTTTGACTCCGGATGTCAAATTGCTGTATAATCCGCAGATGAAGAGTGCCTACAACTTTGTGCCCGGAGTCATGGGATTGATTTTAATGCTGATTTGCGCGATGATGACCTCTATTTCCATAGTTCGTGAAAAAGAGACGGGCACGATGGAAGTATTGCTGGTATCTCCGGTAAAACCATTATTTATTGTACTGGCAAAGGCAGTACCTTACTTTGTTTTATCTTTTGTCAATCTGACAACCATTTTGCTGCTTTCAGTCTTTGTACTGGATGTGCCGGTAGTGGGGAGTTTGTTCTGGCTGGTGATGGTGTCTTTGCTCTTTATTTTCGTGTCGCTGGCTTTGGGTTTGCTGATTTCCTCTGTGACAAGTACACAGGTGGCAGCCATGCTGGCCTCCGGAATAATATTGATGATGCCCACCATGGTTTTGTCCGGAATGATTTTTCCGGTAGAAAGTATGCCGGTGATTCTCCGGGCCATATCGGACATTATTCCCGCCCGCTGGTATATTCAGGCTGTGCGCAAACTGATGATTGAAGGAGTGCCGGTTGTACTGGTACTTAAAGAGATTGGTATTTTGTTGCTGATGGCAGTAGGGCTTATTACCATCAGTATCAGGAAATTTAAATATCGATTGGAATAAAGGAATTTATTATGATAAAATTTCTGATAGAAAAAGAGTTTAAACAGTTGCTTCGCAATTCGTTTCTGCCGAGATTGATTCTTATCTTTCCCTGCATGATCATGTTATTGATGCCTTGGGCTGTGAATATGGAAATAAAGAATATCCAGCTGAATATTGTAGACAATGATCATTCGGTGATTTCTCAGCGGCTGGTGAATAAGATTGCGGCTTCTACCTATTTCCGTCTGACGGAAGTACCGGCATCTTATGAGGATGGATTACGGAATATTGAACTGGGAACAGCGGATATTATAATGGAGATCCCCAGGCACTTGGAGCGGGACTGGATGAACAAAGGAGAAGCCCATATACTGATTGCAGCCAATTCGGTAAATGGAACGAAAGGAGGGCTAGGCAGTTCTTATCTGGGCACTATTATCAATAACTATGCAGCCGAGTTACGTGCAGAATATCCTGATGCCGTATCTGCGTCGGGCAGTGCCCCTTCCATTCGTATCGATATGCAGGGATTATTTAACCCGAATCTGAATTATAAACTTTATATGATTCCTGCTTTGATGGGAATGTTGTTGACTTTGATATGCGGATTTTTGCCCGCCCTGAATGTGGTTAGTGAGAAGGAGGTAGGAACGATCGAACAGATTAATGTGACTCCTGTACCGAAATTTACTTTTATTCTGGCTAAACTTTTACCTTACTGGATCACAGGCTTTATCGTATTGACTTTGTGCTTTTTGTTAGCCTGGCTGCTTTATGGAATAACTCCTGTAGGGCATTTCATCGTGATTTATTTTTTGGCGATTTTGTTTGTATTCGTTATGTCCGGCTTCGGGCTCGTTATATCCAATTATTCGGCAACTATGCAGCAGTCTATGTTTGTAATGTTCTTTTTTATGCTGATTCTGATGTTGATGAGCGGATTATTCACTCCGGTGAGCAGTATGCCTGAATGGGCACAGGTGATCACTTATTTCAATCCTTTGAAGTACTTTATGGAAGGAATGCGTATGGTATACCTCAAAGGAAGCAGCTTGTTGGAACTGCTGCCTGAAATAGGAGTCTTGTTTCTTTTTGCACTGGGGTTCAATACCTGGGCGGTGATCAGTTATCGGAAAAATCAATAGTTGAGAATTTGATTATATAAAAAACAGCTCTTATCCTTATTGGTTGGAAAAGAGCTGTTTTTATTATTGTTTTCACCCCTTGGGATGAATCGTGGTTACTGTATTATTTTACTTCGATTTGCTTTTCGGCCTTCTTCACTTCTTCTTCAGAAATCTTAGGAAGTTGGACGCTCAAAACCCCGTTTTCTACTGCGGCAGAAATTTTTTCTTTATCTACATTATCCGGCAGAATCATGGTCTGCTGAAACTTAGAATAAGAGAATTCGCGACGTAGATAGCGACCTTCTTTCTTCTCTTCTTTGTTTTCAGTCTTCTTCTCCATGGAGATAACGAGGTTGTTGTCTTCATCAATGCGAACATTGAAGTCCTCTTTTGTCATTCCCGGAGCAGCCAGTTCAACTTTGTATTCTTTTTCTGTTTCAAAAACATTGATTGCAGGTGCAGTTGCATTTGCTTTTACCATCCAATCGTTATCAAAGAAATCGTTAAAAATACTTGGTAACCAACTTTGAGTTCTTCTAACAGGCATCATAATCTTAGTCTCCTATCTTTTAGTTAAACATTCGGTTTATTCACTCTTGAATTTCGGTTCGTTGCTTTCCGCAGAGGGGAGCATCCCGACTCTTACTGTCTGCTTTCGAACCGTCGTTCACTGCTATTAGTGCAAACCTTATGCCAAAAGAATTCTGAGACTAAAAATGTCTATTTGTCATTTTAATAATGCCAATTTTGCCTGTTTGGTGACAAAATGTAATCGCGATATGTTTATTTTATATAATATAGATATTAATTTGATAATCTATTTCTTATCAATGAGTTTGAATCTTAATCTTAAAGTTTGCCTTTCTTCATCGTAATCATGACTGATGATTTTGAAGGTTCCTACTTCTGAGGTATTGGACACGTGTAACCCTATACAGGCGCAGGCGTCATAATCTCCTATGCGTATAATACGAAGAGTCTCACTGGCGTCAGCAGGAAGTTTGCTCAGATCTACGATGTCTTTAGCCTGTTCATGAGTCATAAATTCAACAGTTACGGGCAGATTTTGACTGATAATTTCGTTTACCTTATCTTCTATCGTTTGTATCTCCGCATCTGTAGGACAAGTAGGGAGAATATAGTCGCACTTACTCTTTTTCCTTTCTATATGGGCATTTCTTGAGCGAGGGCAACCGAAAGTTTTTACCATAGTGGCATTTAGTAAATGCTCTGCTGTATGCATAGGAGGATACTCCTGTTTGTTGTGATCATTGAGTTGAGGTTGTTGTTCCATAAATTTTTCAATAACTTTTTGTTTTTGATATTTTCTTATTTGCCGGATGGCAGTTTGTACTTTTCTCCCAGGAAATGCGGTTGCTTATCTATCGCTAAATCGATAAACATCTTGACCCTTGCAAATAATTCTCTGATATTGGTTTTCAATCCTGCATAGACGTCTACATCCCTGGCATTAAAACCGATGGCGGTAATCCCATTCTTTTCGGCAAGATAAATAGCCCGCTCATTGTGAAATCGTTGAGAAATGATGGTCAGACGGGTCTGACCGAATACTTCTTTAGCACGCACAACAGAGTCAAGGGTACGAAAACCGGCATAATCTAAATAGATAGACTTTTCAGGAACACCTTTTTGCATAAGCGCTTTCTTCATTTCTTCCGGTTCGTTGTAATCTTCTTTGCGATTATCTCCACTGATAAGAATATAATTAATTTTGCCTGCCTTGTACAATTCAACCGCCGCATCAATGCGATAGTCAAAATATAAATTATTATTCCCGCTTTTCAGCTTAGAAGAGGTGCCGAGAAGCAGACCTACATTGTTTGCAGGAATATCACTGATTTCAGTATAGATGCAGGAGGCTGCATTCTTCTTGATGGTCCAGTCGCAGATAAAGATACTGATAACACAAAGTATGGCAATTATCAGTGTGATATAGAATAGCTTTTTTTTCATTTTCCGAATAATTCACTCATATAATCAAGGGAACGGCTAATGTCGAAATACATTTGATTTCCTTCATAGTACTGGCATTTATCAAACTCTATCAGATCACATTTATTGACTAGCGATTGACCTTTCATGTTCTCCATCTTGAATAACATATTCAGCAGTTGGTATTCGTCATTTACGCAGATAACCTTAAATGCTGTCTCTTCGCTTGTACCGTCACCTGTAAGCGCAATCATAGTAAGCAAGGCTGCGTATCTCTTTGAATAGTGTTTTATTTCCCGGATGTCTTTCTGGAGCAAACCGGCTATTCCGTACATATTATATAGTAATTGGAGAGACACCGGATTCTTTTTTAGTAGTTCTTTGCCGATATTATAAGCATCTTCATACTTTTCTTCTTTAATCAACTTTCGGAAATCCTGAAAATCATCCATACTTCCTTTGTAAGCTGGTGTGAATGAATACCCGTAATATAGCATGGCATGATCTTGCCGGGTGAGTAAAGTATCATTTTCTTCAAAACGTTGCATGAGCTTTTGGAACTCCGTGTTGTGATTAGTCACATACTCTTTGATGGCCGGATAATCCACTTTTAATATTTCTTGTGCGGAACAATAAACCTGAAGGCTAAGTATGCTTATAAAGAAAAGGGTAATGAGCTTTTTCATGACAGTGTTTTTTTAGGGTATTATGATTCACAAAAATACCATTCTTTTTTAGGAAACCAAGCGTATAGGCATAAAAAAAGGAGCAACGCCTTGCTCCAACCTTTGTTAACCTTAAATCTAATACTATGAAAAACACATTGCAAAGATACGGACTTCTGTGAACTTAGCAAATTAACCAAGGAAAATCTTATGTTATATAACATAGATTAAGAATTTTCCCTTTCCGCTTAACGGATATTCGGTATTTGATCGTTCATATAAAGAGTTTTTTTATCTTTGCAACCAATTTGAATTACTAATCTTTATACTACGTATATGAAAAAGAAAAGACTGGGTCAATGGATGTTGTTGGCCATCATTTGTTTGAGTTTCTCAGTAGGAGAGACCTATGCACAGAAACATGAGTTCGCTAATTACAAGCGTTATGCGACAGAGAATGCAGTACTTGCACAACCTGTAAAGAAGGAAAAAAGAGTGGTCTTTATGGGCAATTCCATTACGGAAGGATGGGTGAGGACACATCCTGATTTCTTCAAAACGAATGGATATATCGGTCGTGGTATCAGTGGCCAGACGTCCTATCAGTTCTTGCTTCGTTTTAGGGAAGATGTGATCAATCTTTCTCCGGTATTGGTTGTCATTAATGCAGGAACAAATGATGTAGCCGAAAATACAGGTGCTTATAATGAAGATTATACATTCGGAAATATTGTATCTATGACAGAACTGGCGAAGGCAAATAAAATCAAAGTGATTCTGACTTCAGTATTGCCGGCTGCTGAATTTCCGTGGAGACGGGAGATTAAAGATGCTCCACAAAAGATTCAGTCATTGAATGCCCGCATAGAAGCTTACGCCAAAGCTAATAAAATTCCGTTTGTGAATTATTATCAGCCAATGGTGGTGGGCGATAACAAGGCCTTGAATCCTCAATATACGAAAGATGGGGTACATCCTACAGGAGAAGGATATGATATTATGGAAGCACTCATTAAACAGGCTATTGAAAAAGCGCTTTAATTATAGATAGAGAGTAGATAAAAAATGCCCTTTGATAAGATTTCAAGGGGTATTTTTGTAGGATCGGAAGATGCTAAGATGGGGTATGGGCATAAAAAAGGAGCAACGCCTTGCTCCAACCTTTGTTAACCTTAAATCTAATACTATGAAAAACACAGTGCAAAGATACGGGCTTTTGCGAAATCTGCAAATTATTTCTCTTAAATAGGTGTTTTTATAACACTAATTAGCAAAAGCTCGGGTTTCTTATAGATTTATTGATATTTATAAGCCGTTTATCCCCACTTTTCTTTCATCAAATCTTCCAGTTTCAGCAGCTCGTTCCGATATTGGGCAGCTTCGATAAATTCCAGCTTTTTGGCGGCCTCCTGCATTAATTTGCGGGTACGCTCTATGCTCTTTTCCATTTGAGCTTTGCTCATGTATTGTACGATTGGGTCGGCTGCGATGTTAGGTGAAGAAGGTTCCACATAAGCGTGTTTTTCTTTCAGCAACTCATCGGCTTCGGAACTTGGACTGCCAAATACAGACAAGTTTCTCGCCTTCTTAATTTGTTGTGGGGTGATGCCGTTCGCTTCATTGTAAGCGAGCTGTTTCTCGCGTCGACGGTTTGTTTCATCGATCGTAAGCCGCATACTGTCTGTTATTTTATCCGCATACATGATTACTTTCCCGTTTACATTACGGGCAGCACGTCCTGCAGTCTGGGTCAATGAGCGATGCGAACGGAGGAATCCTTCCTTATCGGCATCGAGAATAGCGACAAGGGATACTTCCGGAAGGTCAAGACCTTCACGAAGCAGATTGACACCGATGAGTACGTCATAAACGCCTTGTCTCAAGTCATCCATGATCTTCACACGCTCTAATGTATCCACATCGCTATGAATATAGTTACATCTCACATTATTGTTGAGAAGGTATTCTGCCAGCTCTTCCGCCATACGTTTCGTAAGTGTCGTGACAAGTACCCGTTCTTCTTTTTCGATGCGCAGCTGAATTTCTTCCATCAGGTCGTCAATTTGATTGAGGCTCGGACGTACTTCGATAACAGGATCAAGCAGACCGGTAGGGCGGATCACTTGCTCTACAACGATTCCTTCCGATTGTATCAGCTCATATTCTGCCGGGGTAGCACTGACGTAAATCACTTGCTTGGTCATCTCCTCAAATTCTTCAAATTTCAGAGGGCGGTTGTCCATTGCGGCAGGCAGTCGGAATCCGTATTCTACCAGATTGATTTTACGGGCACGGTCACCTCCATACATGGCGCGAACCTGCGGCACGCTTACATGACTTTCGTCAATAACCAGCAAAAAGTCATCCGGGAAGAAATCGAGAAGGCAATAAGGACGGGTGCCGGCAGCGCGACCGTCGAAATAACGGGAATAGTTCTCAATGCCGGAACAGTGCCCTAATTCCCGGATCATTTCCATGTCATACGTAACCCGCTCGTACAATCGTTTCGCTTCATATTCTTTGCCGATAGATTCGAAGAACGCTACTTGTTTGGTCAAGTCGTCCTCTATTTCGTGGATGGCACGAAGAGTGGCTTCCTTGGTGGTCATAAATAAGTTGGCGGGATAGATCTTATAGGCTTCGAAAGGAGCGGTAGTCACCCCGGTAATCGGGTCCACTTCTTCTATACCATCAATCTCGTCTCCCCAGAAAGTGACACGAAGCAGAGTGTCCGAGTATGCAAGGAAAATGTCGACCGTATCTCCTTTAACGCGGAAATTGCCACGATTCAAATCGATATCATTACGGACATACAGGCTGTCCACAAGACGACGCAGGAAAACATTACGGTCGAGCATCCGTCCCCGTTCAATTTCGATTACATTTTTATAGAAATCCGACGGGTTTCCCATACCGTAAATACAGGAGACTGAGGAAACGACTACTACATCTTTCCGGCCTGAAAGCAGGGAGGAAGTAGCGGCGAGACGTAACTTGTCAATCTCGTCATTGATGGCGAGATCCTTTTCTATATAGGTATCTGAATTTGGCAGATAGGCTTCCGGCTGATAGTAGTCATAATATGAAACGTAATATTCTACGGCGTTATTGGGGAAGAATCCCTTGAACTCGCTGTATAGCTGCGCAGCCAATGTCTTGTTGTGGCTCAAGATCAACGTAGGCTTGTTGATGTTGGCGATCACATTGGCGATGGTGAACGTTTTTCCCGATCCGGTAACCCCCAATAAAGTCTGTGCGGGAACTCCTTGAAGTACCCCCTCAGTAAGCTGAGCGATCGCTTCCGGTTGATCCCCGGTAGGTTTGTAAGCTGATGTTAGTTCAAAATTCATAGTTAAATCCTAAAAAGTGGAGCAATATTCGGCAAAATAATTGAGATAACAAATCATTTTTCCAAATAAATCCTTTACTTTGCAACATATTAATATCAAAAAACAGATTCATACAACTAGTAATACCAGAAACACATGATTTGGAATGAGAGCATTGAGTGTATGGACCGCGAAAGTCTTCGCAAGATTCAAAGCATACGACTCAAGAAAATTGTGGATTACGTTTATCACAACACGCCTTTTTACCGGAAGAAAATGCAGGAAATGGGTATCACCCCCGATGATATCAATACGATTGATGATATCGTGAAACTGCCGTTTACCACGAAACATGATTTAAGAGATAATTATCCTTTCGGACTTTGTGCTGTGCCGATGAGCCAGATCGTGCGTATTCATGCCTCTTCCGGAACGACCGGAAAGCCGACGGTAGTGGGATATACCCGCAAAGACCTTTCTTCGTGGGCAGAATGTATATCGCGTGCTTTTACTGCTTATGGAGCAGGACGCTCAGATATATTCCAGGTTTCCTATGGTTACGGACTTTTTACGGGTGGCCTGGGAGCACACGCCGGAGCTGAGAATATCGGTGCCTCTGTGATTCCGATGTCCAGTGGCAATACAGAAAAGCAGATTACATTGATGCATGATTTTGGATCAACGGTTCTTTGCTGTACTCCTTCGTATGCACTTTATCTGGCGGATGCCATTAAAGATTCCGGTTATCCGCGGGAGGAATTCCAACTGAAAGTGGGAGCCTTGGGTGCGGAGCCTTGGACGGAGAATATGCGTCATGAAATCGAAGAAAAACTCGGTATTAAAGCATACGATATCTACGGACTGAGTGAAATAGCCGGACCGGGTGTCGGTTACGAATGTGAATGTCAGCATGGTACGCACTTGAATGAGGATCATTATTTCCCTGAAATTATTGATCCGAATACATTGCAGCCGGTAGAACCCGGACAGACGGGCGAACTGGTATTTACGCACCTGACGAAGGAGGGAATGCCATTGCTTCGTTATCGTACGCGTGACTTGACGGCCTTGCATTATGATAAATGCTCCTGCGGACGTACATTGGTTCGTATGGACCGCATCCTGGGACGTAGTGACGATATGCTGATTATCCGTGGTGTCAATGTATTCCCGACTCAGATCGAGTCCGTCATTCTTGAGATGGAAGAATTCGAACCACATTATTTGTTGATAGTGGGTCGTGAAAACAATACCGATACGATGGAACTTCAGGTAGAAGTGCGCCCGGATTTCTATTCGGATGAGATTAACCGCATGTTGGCGTTGAAGAAGAAGCTGGCAGGTCGTCTGCAAAGCGTACTTGGACTGGGAGTCAATGTGAAACTGGTAGAACCGCGTAGCATTGAACGCAGCGTGGGCAAAGCTAAACGAGTGATTGATAACAGAAAAATTTAAAATAGGTAATAGGTAATAAGTATTAGGTATTATCGTAGCTGCAACATGGAATCCGTGTGGCTATTACCTAATACTTAATACTTATTACTTAATACCTAATACTTAAAACTTTACGATAATGGTAGCAAAACAACTTTCTATCTTTTTGGAAAACAAGTCCGGCCGTTTGACGGAAGTGACTGAAGTGCTGGCAAAAGAGAACATCAATCTTTCTGCCTTGTGCATCGCCGAAAATGCTGATTTTGGCATTTTGCGTGGAATTGTATCCGATCCGGATAAAGCATATAAAGCATTGAAAGATAATCATTTTGCCGTGAATATAACAGATGTGGTCGGCATTAGCTGTCCGAATGTGCCGGGAGCTTTGGCAAAAGTGCTGGGATTCTTGTCGGCAGAAGGAGTCTTTATTGAGTATATGTATTCGTTTGCCAATAATAACGTGGCAAACGTTGTGATTCGTCCTAGTAATATGGATAAATGTATTGAAGTACTGAAAGAAAAGAAAGTCGACCTGTTGGCGGCAAGTGATTTGTACAAGCTGTAACCGGACAGCGGACCATAAGCGAACGGTGAACGAAGAACGGTAGCGCTGGTATACCAATGACATAGCGCGCTTGTTGATCGTTCACCGTTTATTATTGACTGTTTATAGCTTCCTGTTCGACGTCGTTTTTTCTCTTTTCGTCGATGTTTAACGCCTTTTATGTATTAAAAAACATAGATTAATTGGTTAATTCCCCGCGAATAAGTAACTTTGCGCAATATTTTTTAAAAGGATGAAGAAAAATATCATTATAACTTTGCTCGCAGCAGCCTCTCTGACATCGTGTGGAGAGTACAATAAATTGCTGAAAAGTACCGATTACGAATACAAGTACGAGGCCGCCAAAAACTATTTTGCTAAAGGGCAGTATAACCGTTCAGCTACCTTGCTGAACGAATTGATTACAATCCTTAAGGGAACCGATAAAGCGGAGGAGTCTCTGTATATGTTGGGTATGAGTTACTATAATCAGAAAGATTATCAGACAGCTGCCCAGACGTTTATCACCTATTTCAACACTTATCCTCGTGGTACTTTTACTGAACTGGCACGTTTCCATGCAGGTAAATCCCTGTTCCTGGATACTCCGGAACCACGTTTGGATCAATCAAGCACTTATCAGGCTATCCAGCAACTGCAGATGTTTATGGAATATTTCCCGAACAGTACCAAGAAGCAGGAAGCACAAGATATGATTTTTGCTTTGCAGGATAAACTGGTGTTGAAAGAACTCTATTCTGCAAAGTTGTATTATAATCTGGGTAACTATCTGGGTAATAACTATGAGTCCTGTGTAATTACAGCTCAGAATGCTCTGAAAGATTATCCTTATACAGATTATCGCGAAGAACTTTCCATATTGATTCTGCGTGCCAGACATGAAATGGCCATTTATAGTGTAGAAGACAAGAAGATGGATCGTTACCGTGAAACGATAGATGAATATTATGCTTTCAAGAACGAGTTTCCGGAAAGTAAATACCTGAAAGAGGCTGAAAAAATATTCAATGAATCACAGAAAGTAATTAAAGACTAAATTTAAATAGATTTATGGACTACAAAAAAACGAACGCTCCCGCTACGACGGTAACCCGTGACATGATGGAACTCTGTGCTGACACAGGGAATGTTTATGAAACTGTTGCCATTATTGGTAAGCGTGCTAACCAGATTAGTGTGGAAATTAAAAACGATCTTTCTAAGAAATTAGCAGAGTTTGCTTCTTACAACGATAATTTGGAAGAAGTATTCGAGAATAGAGAGCAGATCGAAATTTCTCGTTATTATGAGAAATTGCCGAAACCTGACTTGATTGCTACACAGGAATACATCGAAGGGAAAATTTATTATAGAAATCCGGCTAAGGAGAAAGAAAAACTTCAGTAATTTATTTTCTAACGAAAGAATTGATAGTCAAGTAGTAAGCGGGAAGCATTTTCCTATTCCTTATTGCTTGGCTATTATTGTTTAACTTAACTACTATAGAATACTTATGATTCAACGAATTCAAAGTTTTTACTTATTGATTGTAACAGGGTTGCTGATTACAGCAATGTGTTTACCGATGGGATATTTTATTGACACTACAGGAGAACATCCTTTTAAAGCACTGGGGATAAACGTGAATGGAATTTTCCAGTCTACTTGGGGGATATTTGGTATTCTGATGCTGAGCGCTCTGGTAGCTTTTGCGACTATTTTTCTGTATAAGAACCGAATGTTGCAGATTCGTATGTCAATCTTCAATAGCTTGTTGCTGGTGGGCTATTATATTGCCTTCATTGCTTTTTATTTTGCATTGAAGAGCGATGCCAATCTGTTCCGTATTGGTTGGGCGCTTTGCTTACCATTGGTGTCTATCGTTCTGAATGTGCTGGCTATTCGTGCTATCGGACGTGACGAGGTGATGGTAAAGGCTGCAGACAGACTTCGATAAGAATGCGGGAAGCTCTCGCATTAGGAGTTCCTGATAGAATAAAACAGGCGCGAATTTCGCAGACTCACGGAAATATAAACCGTAGGTTCGAGCGAGATTCGCGCCTGATCTTTTTGGGTACTGCTTCTTATTTCTTTAAATCGAATAGATAAGTAAGCTTCACTGTAATTGTGCCATGAGCCGCACGGGAGAAATAGTCTTTCTTCGTTGTGCTGTAAAAGTCTGACAGAGCAAAATAATAGCGTCCTTCGAGCAGAAAACTACCGGCTTTCTTTGTTCTGAATTCTATTCCGCCGCCTCCGGCTATACCATAATCGAATTTGTTTTGGATTTTATCCCCGTAAACAGCTTTTTGAGTGTCTGTCAGGGCATTCATGTCTATATTCTCCATGCTTTCAGATTCACCGATCAGAAGGCCGATCTGAGGACCTGCATTGATAAAGAACTGTAGTCCTTTTTCATTGCCGAAAGCCAAGTGGGCGAGGAAGGGAATATCGAGATAGGTCATCTTTCGGGTGTATTTGCGGGTAGGATCTTCTACGGGTTCTCCATTCTCCCCCGGTACTTCAAATAATTCATCCCAGCCACGTTGGGAGATATTTAACTCTACTTGCGCACCACAGATCATTGCAAAATACTTTTCGGAAATGTAGCGTGCCGTCAAACCTCCGGTAATACCCATCAATGAGTTCTGTTTGATTTTAGGAGTGAATGAAGCACTGTTTAAGTTGACACCTCCATTAAATCCGACAGAAAAGTTCTGGCGTGGTTCGCCGATCTGTGCGGTGGCAGGAAGCGCAAGTCCCATCATCAGGGAAGCGGCAATCAGAAGTGATTTTATCTTTGTCATTTTCGTCTTATTCGAAGTCAAGTTTTACTAATTCAAAATTCTTCGTGAAATGGATAAAGAATACTTTCTTATTAATGAATCCTCCCCAGTTGTTGACACGTTCGAATTTGAAGCCTGTCTGTATCGGAGTCAGGTTCATTTTCGGTAAATTGTTTTCCAGTTCCGAGCCATAGCGTGACAAGCCTTTCAGGAAGAAGAAGCCTGTGTCGAAACCAAGCATTCCGTAGCTTGGGAATTTACTCACCAAGTCCTTGCTATACCATTTGTGATAATTGTTGGTGAACTGTATGGCAGCCGGAAATAATGTATTTGTGTAGAACGATGAATAGAAATAGGTATCCAGTTCAAAGAAACTTTCCAGGTGATCCCGGGTGTATGTCTGCCATTCGGGATAACCGAACAGATGAATATTCTGCTCCGGAGTATCTCTGACCAGTAGAATCAGTTGAGGAAGAATCTTGATTAACATGACATTTTTGCCGGAAGTCGGAATGAAAATATTGTCTTTGTCAGAGCGGAGAGCTTCCTTCAGCATATCCTTGGTTGCGTTTTCATTGACGGTTTTCATTGACATTCCCTTGCTCTTCAGCTCTTGTTTCATGCCGCTGATAAACTCGGCTTTTTCTTTATCTTCGCTGGTTGGTTCAATAAAGATGACATGGGCATTGGGGAATTGACGGGTAAAGTGTTCGTATACTTCCGAATATAAATAGGATTGCGGGGTATTAATCTGGTAGATGGCAGGATTATTAAATACTTCTTCCCCTTTCGAAGAGAAAGGAATCACCAGTCGTATATCATTCTTTTCTGCAAAAGTAGATAAAGGTTTGATCTGTTGCTGGTGCATCGGACCGAAAATGACATTCATGTTCTTCATCTCATTTTTCGCCAGAATAGTATTTAATGTAGAAACATCTTTTCCACAGTCATATACATATAGATCAATAGAAGTACCTGTACGTTTCAGACTGTCTACCGCCATCAGGAAACCTTCGTAGTATTCCACCATACGTTTGTCTTCCTGGAAAGGCAATAGCAGGGCCGCTTTGATAGTAGAGATTGCCTGAGGGGCTTCTTTGCTCTTGCGGAAAAGTTCATTGTTACTGGGGGGGATAGCGTACGGATCCTCTTTGGGAGTTGTCGGTTGCATGGTGGTTGCACTGGGATAGGGGATACAGAGATATTGTCCCTTTTTCATTCCCTTTTTCAGTTCGGGATTGGCTGCAATCAATTCCTGTTCGCTGATTCCATATTCGCGGCTTACGCTGAATACGGTTTCTTTGCGTTTTACCTTATGCATATCTTTGCATCTGGATTGTATAGGTCCCTGTATAGCAGGTTTTTCAGCCGGTGTTTGCGCAGCTTCCGTTTCCTGCTCTTGTTCCAACGGAATGAGAATAACCTGACCGATACGGAAGTTTTCGGCGCTTAATCCCGGATTGGCTTCACAAATGGCTTTGGCAGATATATTATAAATGGTAGTCAGTTTGTATAAAGTTTCTCCGGCTTGAATCGTATGGAATGTTTCCCCTTTCTGGCTTTCTTTTCCTTTAGGGATTTTTATGGCTTGCCCGGCATAAATTTTCTCATCACATCCGGGATTCAGACGTATGATGTCGTTTGTTGTGACATTATACATCTTGGCAATGGAGTATAAACTCTGTCCTTTTTCGATGGTATGCAAGAAATAAGATTGGTTCTCTTGTGCATAACTAATAGCGTATGAGGCGCTTATAAAAAGCAAAAATAAGAATATTCGGCTTATCGGTTTCATCAATTTATAACTATTGGTTCTTGAAATCAAGGAACAAAGGTACGAATAATGCCCTATATCTTCATAAGATTTGAGTTAAGAAAATAATATTGTGCTTTTTTAGGAGCATATTTCAGTCGGAAACATTAATTTTGTACCGTTTATGAAGGATATGAATATGCAAGAAACAGAATATATTAATGTGTATGGTGCCCGTGTGCACAATTTGAAAGATATTGATGCTGAAATTCCCCGTAACAGTTTGACAGTGATTACCGGATTGAGTGGTAGTGGTAAATCTTCCTTGGCTTTCGATACGATATTTGCCGAGGGACAGCGCCGTTATATCGAGACTTTTTCGGCCTATGCCCGCAACTTTTTGGGGAATCTGGAACGTCCGGATGTCGATAAAATAACAGGGCTGAGTCCGGTTATCTCTATCGAACAGAAAACTACGAATAAAAATCCCCGTTCTACCGTGGGAACAACAACGGAAATATACGATTATCTTCGTCTGCTCTATGCCCGTGCAGGTATTGCTTATTCGTACCTGTCAGGAGAGGAGATGGTGAAATATACGGAAGAACAGATTCTGGATTTAATCCTGAAAGATTATAAAGGAAAGAAAATATACTTGCTCGCACCCTTGGTTCGTTCGCGTAAGGGACATTACAAAGAACTCTTCGAACAGGTGCGAAAGAAAGGATATCTCTATGTACGGATAGACGGCGAACTGCGTGAAGTGACGCACGGCATGAAACTCGACCGTTACAAGAATCATGATATTGAGGTAGTCATTGATAAACTGATAGTAGCCGAGAAAGATGATAAACGCCTGAAACAGAGTGTGGCAACTGCTATGCGCCAAGGTGATGGTTTATTGATGATTCTTGATGCGCAGACAGAAAGTGTCCGTCATTACAGTAAACGCCTGATGTGTCCGGTTACCGGACTGTCTTATCGGGAACCGGCTCCTCATAACTTCTCATTCAACTCTCCGCAGGGAGCGTGCCCGAAATGTAAAGGATTAGGCGTGGTCAATCAGATTGATGTCGATAAAGTGATTCCTGACCGTGATCTTTCCATCTATGAAGGAGCGATAGCACCTTTGGGAAAATACAAGAATGCCATGATTTTCTGGCAGATCGGTGCTTTGCTGGAGAAGTATGAAGCCACTTTAAAAACTCCGGTGAAGGAATTGTCGGATGATGCGGTTGAAGAAATATTATATGGTTCGGATGACCGGATCAAGATCAAGAGTTCGCTGATAGGAACTTCTTCTGATTACTTTGTAACCTATGAAGGAGTCGTAAAATATATCCAGATGCTTCAGGAAAAGGATGCTTCTGCTACCGCGCAGAAGTGGGCGGAGCAGTTTGCCCGTACCACTGTTTGTCCGGAATGTAAAGGTGCCCGGTTGAATAAAGAAGCATTGCACTTCCGTATTCATGACAAGAACATCAATGACTTGGCCAATATGGACATCAATGAGCTATATGACTGGTTGATGAACGTAGATCAATTTCTGTCCGATAAACAAAAGAAAATCGCAGCCGAGATTCTGAAAGAAATTCGTACGCGTTTGAAATTCTTGTTGGATGTAGGATTGGATTATTTGGCATTGAACCGTAGCTCGGTCAGCCTGTCCGGTGGTGAAAGTCAGCGTATTCGTCTGGCTACACAGATCGGCTCGCAATTGGTGAATGTGCTTTATATTCTGGATGAACCGAGTATCGGGTTGCACCAGCGTGACAATCTGCGTTTGATCCGCTCGTTGAAAGAGCTTCGTGATATGGGAAACTCGGTTATCGTTGTTGAACACGATAAAGATATGATGCTGGCTGCCGATTATGTGATTGATATGGGGCCTAAAGCCGGTCGTCTGGGTGGGGAGGTAGTCTTCTCGGGAACCCCGTCAGAAATGCTTCAAACCGAAACGATGACTTCGCAGTATCTGAACGGAGAGATGAAAATAGAAGTACCCGCCAAGCGAAGAAAAGGAAATGGAAAATCTATCTGGCTGAAAGGAGCGAAGGGAAATAATCTGAAAAATGTAGATGTTGAATTTCCGTTAGGGAAGTTGATTTGTGTGACCGGAGTATCCGGAAGTGGTAAATCGACGTTGATTAATGAGACTTTGCAGCCGATTCTTTCACAGAAATTCTATCGCTCTTTGCAAGACCCTTTGGAATACGATTCTATAGAGGGACTGGAAAACATAGATAAGGTAGTGGACGTGGATCAATCTCCGATTGGTCGTACCCCCCGTTCCAATCCGGCCACTTATACAGGTGTATTTTCCGATATCCGTAACTTGTTCGTAAGCCTTCCGGAAGCTAAGATTCGCGGTTACAAGCCCGGACGCTTCTCTTTTAATGTATCGGGCGGTCGTTGTGAAGCCTGTACCGGAAATGGATACAAGACGATTGAAATGAACTTCTTGCCGGATGTGTATGTGCCTTGTGAGGTTTGCCACGGCAAGCGGTATAATCGCGAAACGCTTGAAGTACGTTTCAAGGGAAAGTCTATTGCTGATGTGCTTGATATGACTATAAACCGTGCTGTCGAATTCTTTGAGAATGTGCCGCAGATTCTGAATAAGATAAAAGTCTTGCAGGATGTCGGTTTGGGCTATATTAAATTAGGGCAGTCATCTACTACCCTTTCTGGTGGAGAGAGCCAGCGTGTGAAACTAGCAACAGAATTGTCCAAGCGAGATACCGGTAAAACACTTTACATTCTCGATGAACCGACTACCGGACTTCACTTTGAGGATATCCGTGTATTGATGGGGGTACTTAATAAGCTGGTGGACAAAGGTAATACCGTCATTGTAATCGAACATAACCTGGACGTTATCAAGATGGCGGATTATATCATAGACATGGGACCTGAAGGTGGTAAGGGCGGGGGAGTACTCCTTAGCTACGGAACACCGGAAGAGGTTGCGAAGAGCCAGAAAGGTTATACTCCTAAGTTTCTTCGCGAGGAATTAGGACTTTAATATTGAAGTATAAGTGTCGGCTTACTAAAAAGAAACAACAAGATGAAAATCAATAAAACGAATGCGGCGCGTCTGCTGGATAAAGCTAAAATAGCTTATGAACTGATTCCTTATGAAGTTGACGAAAACGATCTGAGTGCCATTCATGTAGCTGCCAGCTTAGGCGAGAATATAGAACAGGTATTTAAGACACTGGTTCTTCACGGTGACAAAAGCGGTTATTTTGTTTGCGTCATTCCGGGTGAGCACGAAGTCGATCTGAAGCTGGCAGCAAAGGCTTCGGGCAATAAAAAGTGTGATCTGATACCGGTGAAAGAACTTCTTCCGCTGACGGGATATATCCGGGGCGGCTGTTCGCCTATTGGCATGAAGAAACATTTTCCTACTTATATTCATGAAACCTGCCGGCAATTTCCGTATATTTATGTAAGTGCCGGTGTACGGGGGCTGCAGATAAAGCTTGCGCCGGGTGATTTAATCCGTGAATCGAGGGCAGAAATTTGCCGTTTATTTGAGGAATAAATCCAAAAAAGTATATATTTGCAGAATATATGTCATTAGAAAAATTATCAATCATTAATTAATAAATTTATATCTATGTTTGACAAACACCCTAAAGGACTGATAGCAGCCGCTTTAGCCAATCTAGGTGAACGCTTTGGCTTCTATACAATGATGGCGATCCTCGTGCTTTTCTTGCAAGCTAAGTTTGGAATGAATGGAAAAGAAGCGGGATTTATTTATTCAACTTTCTATTTTTCCATTTACATTCTTGCTTTGGTTGGAGGTATTATCGCCGATAAGACACGAAACTACAAAGGAACTATTTTCACGGGAATTGTGCTGATGGCAGTGGGATACTTGTTGTTGGCTATTCCATCCAAGACTCCGGTAGACAATCAGACCTTTTATCTGGTCATTACTTGCGCCAGCTTGTTTGTGATTGCATTTGGTAATGGATTATTTAAAGGAAATCTGCAAGCTCTGGTAGGGCAGATGTACGATAATCCTCAATATGCCAGCATGCGTGACTCCGGTTTCTCCTTGTTTTATATGTTCATTAATATCGGTGCAATCTTTGCTCCGTTTGCAGCGGTAGGTGTACGTAACTGGTGGTTGTCTACTTTCGGTTATAATTACGATGCTGATCTTCCTGCATTATGTCACGGTCATTTGGCTGGTACTTTGTCGCCCGAAGCTACTGAAACTTATCATACGTTGGTAGAGAAAGCTTCCAACGCTCCGGTACAGGATTATACAGCTTTTGCATCCGATTACCTGAATGTCTTTACTACAGGTTTCCATTATGCATTTGGAGTGGCTATCATTGCTATGGTCATTTCTTTGACTATCTATTTGCTGAATAAGAGAAACTTCCCCGATCCCAGCAAGAAAGCCGCTGCGTCTTCAGCATCTTCGGCTACTGTAGAAATGAGTATTCAGGAAGTGAAACAACGTATGTATGCCCTGTTCGCAGTGTTCGGAGTTGTTATCTTCTTCTGGTTCTCTTTCCATCAGAATGGTTTGACTTTGACATACTTTGCAAAGGAATACACTGACCTTAACTTGTTTGGTATGCCTATTTCCGCTGAGTTGTTCCAGTCGTTGAATCCGTTCTTTGTTGTTTTCCTGACTCCTGTGATTATGGCAATCTTTGCCAGCCAGCGCAGACGTGGAAAAGAGCCTTCTACTCCTAAGAAGATTGCAATTGGTATGGGTATTGCCGCATTGGCCTTTATCGTAATGGCTGTCGGTTCTTATTTTGCCAATCTGCCTTTGCACAAGGACATTATCGCTGTAGGAACTTCACCGGTGAAAGTGACTCCGTTCTTGTTGATGCTGACTTATCTGATTTTGACGGTAGCTGAATTGTATATTTCTCCGTTGGGAATTTCATTTGTGTCTAAAGTAGCTCCTCCGAAATACCAGGGTATTATGCAGGGAGGATGGTTAGGTGCGACTGCACTTGGCAATCAGCTGTTGGTGATCGGTGCTATTTTGTATGAATCCATTCCTATCTGGATGACATGGACAGTATTTGTGGTAGCTTGTACTATTTCAATGTTTACCATGATCTTCATGCTGAAATGGCTGGAACGCGTAGCGAAATAAGCCCGCTTGGTAATAAATAAACGAATACCCCGGAACATTGATTGAGTAACAATCTGTTCCGGGGCATTTTGTATATGGTTACCTTACTTTTCAGATATCCAGTCCCATGATATAATCATTCATATAGTACCCGTTGCCAATCGGAAAATCCCCTTCCCGCAATTTTCTCATACCCATCCGTTCATAGAACAGTAAAGCCTTGTTGTTACGGTTCACGTTAAGCTCCATTAAGCAAGGTTCCGGATGCACCTCCTTGATATATCTGACAGCCTCTCTGAATAAAAAACTACCGCAGTGTGCGCCTTGAAAATGGGGGAGGACATAGATTTTCTGCAGATGGAATACATTCTCTTCCTGTTGCTGTACGGAGACATAGCCACAGGGCTCATCTCCTTCATATGCGATAAAATAAACATGACCTTCTTCTTCCATTTGTTTCCGGATATTTTCGGGAGAGTACATCCAGTCCATCATATAGTCCAGTTGTCCGGGAGATAAGATCTCTTGGTAAGTGGCGGGAAATACTTCACCGGCCATTTGGTTGATCAGACCGCAATCATCTATCCTTGCTTTTCGAATAGTAAACATACGTATTTTCTTTTTTGTGGTTTTATGAGCTGCAAATATAGCTATTATTTCTTTTTATAATAAGGAGAAAACTTCTTAATGATTTAATTATTATTAAATTATAGTACTTTGTAATGCAAGGTACTAGAGTAATGCATATATTTGTCCTGTCAAAAAGAAAAATAACAATGAATGTAGACAATGTAAAATCTCAGATGAGAAAAGGCATGTTGGAGTATTGCATCATGCTTTTACTGCACAAAGAGCCGGCTTATGCTTCTGATATTATTCAGAAGTTGAAAGAGGCACAGCTGATTGTGGTGGAAGGTACCTTATATCCATTGCTGACACGTTTGAAGAATGACGATTTGTTGAGTTATGAATGGGTAGAATCCACGCAGGGACCTCCTCGCAAGTACTATAAGCTCACAGAAAAAGGAGAGGCTTTTTTAGGCGAGCTTGAGATATCCTGGAAGGAACTGAACGAAACCGTGAATCATATTGCTAGTAGATAATTCGATAAAGAAGAAATAATAATGAAAAAAACATTGACTGTAAATTTGGGAGGAACTGTCTATCATATAGATGATGATGCCTATCGTTTGCTGGACGATTATCTGTCCAACCTGAAACATTTTTTTTCGCAAACAGGAGGGGGCGGAAGAGATTGTGAATGATATCGAGATTCGTATTGCCGAGCTGTTTGCCGAGAAAGTGTCCGCAGGGAAGCAAGTCATTACTATTGCCGATGTGGAAGAAATAATTGCCCGGGTAGGCAAACCGGAAGATTTTGGTGTATCTGACGACGAATCCGAACCGCATAAGAAGGAACAGACAGCTTCTTCCGGTCAGGGGTATACACGGACCACTACAGCCCGTCGCCTGTTCCGTGATCCGGATAATAAGTTGCTTGGAGGAGTAGCTTCCGGGCTGGCAGCTTATTTTGACTGGGATATCACGCTGGTGCGTATCCTGATGATCGTATTATTGTTTGTTCCCTATTGCCCGATGATTATCCTTTATATTATAGGATGGATTATCATTCCCGAAGCACGTACGGCAGCAGAGAAGCTGAGTATGCGTGGCGAAGCGGTAACCATAGAAAATATAGGCAAAACGGTGACGGACGGATTTGAACGGGTTGCCGACGGGGTCAATAACTTTGTGAACTCGGATAAACCGCGTACCTTTCTGCAAAAAGTAGGAGATGTATTTGTCACGATCGCCGCTATCATTCTTAAGATATTCCTGGTAGCTCTTGTCATCATTTGCTGTCCGGTATTGTTCGTGCTCGCTGTGGTGATAGTAGCTCTTGTGTTTGCGGTGATTGCTGCGCTTGTTGGCGGCGGAGCTCTGCTTTATGAAATGCTTCCGGCTATTGACTGGACGCCCATAGCTACCATATCTCCTGTGATGACATTGCTTGGCACCATTTCAGGAATTGCACTCATTGCCATTCCATTAGGAGCTTTTCTGTACACTATAATGCGTCAGTTGTTTCATTGGTCACCGATGGGGACCGGCTTGAAATGGTCTCTGTTTATCCTATGGGTATTGGGACTGGTCATCGTGATTATCAATTTGTCAGCTCTCGGATGGCAGCTGCCGTTGTATGGACTGCATTGCTTTTAATGTAAGATCGTTCTATTAAAAAAGAATAATATTTATTCTTTTTCTGAGAAATGTGCCCCGATAGTGTGTCTGGGGTACATTTTTTGTTTGTCCCTCTTTGTAAATCGAGATTTTTAATTAAGTTTGTGAGGACTTATTCAATAGATAAAGAAAATGGGTGAACATATATGTTTCAGGAGAAACGAACGTTTGGCTACCGTTAATCCTTATTGGAGAGGAAATCCGATGGTACGCGGACGTTTTTTTAACAGGCAGCACCGTTTCCGCCCCGGTATGGGAAGTGTGTTGAAATGGCGGTTGTCCCCCAATCCTCAGCGGAAAGAAAAGAAAACGGTGAAGTGGGACCCGAAAGTCTGTTATCTTCGTTCGCTGGATGCTGTGGTGGGAGATTCTTTAATATGGCTGGGACATAATTCCTTCTTCCTTCAGTTGGCAGGTAAAAGAATCATGTTCGATCCGGTTTTCGGAAACATCCCTTTTGTGAAAAGACAGAGTGAGTTTCCTGCCAATCCCGACATTTTTACAGAAATTGATTACCTGCTTATCAGCCATGACCATTTTGATCATTTGGACAAGCAAAGTATCACCCGTTTGCTGAATAATAATCCGCAGATGAAATTGTTTTGCGGTTTGGGAACCGGAGAACTGATAAAGAGCTGGTTTCCGGAAATGAGAGTGATTGAGGCCGGCTGGTATCAGCAACTGGAAGATGAAGGGCTGAAAATAACTTTCTTGCCGGCACAGCATTGGAGCAAACGCTCCGTACGTGATGGAGGGCAGCGATTGTGGGGAGCTTTCATGCTGCAGGGGAATGGTGTTTCTCTCTATTATAGCGGAGACACAGGGTATTCTACCCATTTTAGGGAAATCCCGGATCTGTTCGGAGCTCCGGACTATGCCTTGTTGGGTATCGGTGCATATAAACCCCGTTGGTTCATGCGTCCCAATCATATTTCTCCTTATGAATCACTGACTGCCTCCGAAGAGATGCACGCAGGAATAACCATTCCGATGCACTACGGTACATTTGATTTGTCTGATGAACCCTTGCATGATCCGCCTAAAGTATTTGCGGCAGAAGCAAAGAAAAGAAAGATTCGTGTGGAAATCCCTTATCTGGGAGAAATCGTAAAACTGAGTAAAAGAAAGTAATTATAAAATAAACTGAGAGATGAAGAAGTTAGAAGTAAAAGACCTGAAAGAAAATTTCTTTGAGGCGATTGGCAAAGAATGGATGTTGGTTACTGCCGGCACCAAAGAGAAATTCAATACAATGACTGCCAGCTGGGGTGGCATTGGCTGGCTTTGGAATAAGCCCGTTGCTTTTGTTTTTGTCCGCCCCGAACGATATACGTATGAGTTCATCGAGAAAAGTGATTATCTGACACTTTCTTTTTTGGGCGAAGCAAATAAGAAGATTCATGCAGTTTGTGGCTCAAAGTCCGGTCGTGATACGGATAAGGTGAAAGCAACCGGATTGAAGCCGATCTTCACAGAACAGGGGAATGTGCTTTTCGAACAGGCGCGCCTGAGTCTGGAAGGAAGAAAACTGTATGCGGATAACATTAAACCTGAGTGTTTCCTGGATAAAGAGTCCTTGGAAAAATGGTATGACGATGCTCATGGAGGTTTTCATAAAATGTATATAGTAGAAATCGAAAATATTTGGGAGGGAGATTAATTCTCCCTTTTTTTATTTTTTATCGGTAAAGCTTTGATAAGTGATATAAATATTATACATTTGCCCTAAACTAAACTATTGTAACACAACTAAAACTAAGCGTTATGAAAACAAAAATGTTCTTTCTTGCAGGTATCTGTGCTGCACTCGCAGCTTGTAGTAGTGATTCGGATGATGTGTCTTCTTCTCCATCCAATACTCCGGCGATATTAGAGGTTGTTTCCTATAAGTTTGTGCAGGAGGAAACGGATGTAGTAGAGCGGGTTGAATATCCTGTAGTAGTCTTGCAACATAAAGTAAATGATAAAGATGAACCTCTTCCAATGATATATGCATGGGATGTGGAAGAGGAAGAGAACTCTTTATTTGTATTGACTGAAGGTTCTTTGCCTGTTAATGCTGAAAATTTGGCGGATTTGAAGATTCCTGTTCCTACCATTGATGCTGTAGGTAAGCTTTTTATAGACGGGACGGGTACAAAGACTCCGTTGATTTTTGGAGAAACATTAAAAGTAAAGAATGGATCACGTTCTATTGGAAATGTAAAGTATGAGATACCTCCCTATTCAACTTATGAGTTAACAAAACAAGAATGTGGATATCGATGTACCTTAACTTTTTATTTGGTACTGAAGGCCGTAAATAAAGGGGAAGAATACCATTTAAAAGGCAGATGGACTGGAGAACAATTAAGGGAGCAAAAAATGGGATTAATTGATTTCTCAGACGAAAAAGGTGCTGAAAAAACTGTTTTAATGGAGGCTCCGATTGAGCTATTTGAAAAGGATTATGAAACAGGTCTAGATTGAATCATAGACCTTATCTAAGTATATAGTAGCAATCGAAAATATATATCATGAGTAAAGTCTAGCGGATTTTAGATGTAATGCAGAAGGCTCTGAACTCAATTTGATTTGAGAACAGAGCCTTCATTATTTGTCTTATATCAAAGATTTATTTTGCAGGAGCCTTCAGCCACTTATCCAGCCACTCAAAGAAAGTGCGTTGCCACAAGACACCATTCTGCGGTTTCAGTACCCAGTGGTTTTCATCCGGATAAATCAGCAACTCTGCAGGTACACCACGCATTACAGCGGCATCAAATGCAGCCATAGCCTGATTAGCCAAAATACGGAAATCTTTTTCTCCATGAATACAGAGAATCGGAGTATCCCATTTTTCCACGAAGAGGTGAGGGGAGTTGGCGAAAGTACGTTGTGCTATCGGATTCTGTTTTTCCCAGTACGCGCCGCCCATATCCCAGTTGGCAAACCATTTCTCTTCTGTTTCCAGATACTGCATTTCCATATTGAAGATTCCGTCATGAGCGATAAATGCCTTGAAACGTTTGTCGTGATGACCGGCTAACCAATATACGGAGAATCCTCCGAAACTAGCGCCCACACATCCCAGACGATCTTTATCTACATACGATTCTTTTGCCATCTCGTCGATAGCAGTGAAATAGTCTTTCATACACTGACCACCATAATCACCACTGATCTGTTCGTTCCATTCCACTCCGAATCCCGGTAATCCGCGACGGTTCGGGGCTACAATGATATAGTCGTTGGCAGCCATAATCTGGAAGTTCCAGCGATAAGACCAGAACTGGCTTACCGGACTTTGAGGACCACCTTCACAGAACAGCAATGTCGGATATTTCTTGTTCGGATCGAACTGGGGAGGATAGATCACCCATGTCAACATATCCTTGCCATCCGTCGTTTTCATCCAGCGACCTTCTACCTTACCCATTTCCAGCTGATCATAAATCTCCTTGTTCTCCTGTGTCAGTTGAGTGGCAGAACCATCCAATGCTACCGCATAGATCTCATCACCCATACTCATCGAATGACGTTTGGCAATCAGTTTGTCACCGAAGAGTGCTACCCCTTCATAATCATACATACCCGAAGTAATCGCCTTTACAGAATCATTCGTCAGGTCAAGAGAATAAATCTGAGTTTCTCCGTGCCATACACCTGTAAAATATATGGTCTTGGCATCGTTGCCCCAGACAAACGCATCCACATTAGACTCAAATGCTTTGCTGACAAAACGCTTCTCTCCGGTTTCCAGATTCATGATAAACAAACGGTTCAGATCAGCTTCGTATCCATCGCGCTCCATGCTTTGCCATGCAATGTACTTGCCATCCGGAGAGTATTGCGGATTGGTGTCATACCCCTTGTTTTCTTCGGTGATATTATCCGTTTTCTTTGTATTCAGATCATACACATAAATATCCGAATTGGTAGAAACAGCATATTCCAGCCCTGTTTTCTTGCGACAGGTATAAGCCACTTTGTCCGAAGTCGTATTCCATGCCAGTTGCTCAATGCCGCCCCAAGGTTTCATCGGACTTTCGTATGGTTCTCCTTCCAGTATATCCACGATATTGGAAATACCGTTACCGTCAAAGTCTGCCACGAAAGGATGCGGAGCAGTTGTCACCCATTCATCCCAGTGCTTATACATCAGGTCGGTGACAATAATACCTGTAGCTTTCGGCAGATCCGGATATTTATCGGCAGTGCTTTCTTTGGTTTTCACTTGCGAGGTGAACAGCAGTTTCTTGCCGTCCGGTGAGATAGAATAACCCTCGATGTCACCGTCGTAGTTGGTCAGTTGTTTACGGCCGCTACCGTCCGGATTCATTTCGTATAGTTGGCTGCTTCCGTTGTCGTTGCTCAGGAAAGCCAGCTTCGTTCCTCCTTTTATCCAGGTCACCTCATTCTCCTGATAAGGAGTGCGGGTGATTTGCCGGTTATCGCTGCCGTCCGCGTTCATGACGAAAACTTCGCGATTACTCTTGTTCTCCGGTACACTGTAGTATGCTACTGTATACGCAATTTTCTTTCCGTCGGGCGATACCGCCAGTCCTCCGATACGTCCCATTGCCCAAAGGGCTTCAGGCGTCATACGCTTCCCTTCGATCTTAATATCGGATTTTTCGATAAGCACCTGATCCGTTTTGCCCGCGTCTTTTGTTCCGCCGCAGGCAGCTAACAACATTGCTGCCGACATCATAAATAGATTTGCTTGTCTCATATTTTATAAAAATGTTTATTTTCTTGCGAAGATAATGAAAAAAGGATTTAAATCTGCTTTTTCTGCCAGTTTCCTTTCTTCATATACCAGTAGCAGAAGAGGAGGATAAAGATTCCATACACACTTTCTGTTGTCCAGGCAAACGCAATGTCCATTTTAAGGTAAAGAATAAAATAAGTAGCGTAAGCTACATAAATTGTCAGTACACAAAGTTCCATGGCCAGTGCCGTGCGTGTGTTACCTGTTCCCGATACCGATTGGAAATACACATTGGCTGGTACCAGCACTACGTAGGCTGCGCATAACACCCATAAAGAAGGGATGGACGCATCCCTCAAATCGGGCATATCCGTGTATATGCGCAGAATCAGGTCGGGAAACAGACAGAAGAATATCAATATCGGCAGTACGAACACATATCCGATACGGATGTGCTGATTGATGGTTCCCCGTACACAATCTTTTTCGCCCGCACCGATAAGGTTGCTGACCAGAGATCCGCAGGTTGCAGCAAAAGCCATGGCGATCATAAACGGGATACCCGACACATTTCGGATAATGTTCGCGATAGCCAATGACCGTTCTCCCAGGTGTTCCACGAACAGGAAGAACATAAACCAGGTAGATAAAGAAACGAAGTTCTGAATCATTGTCCACACGGAGACATTGAGAATCCGCTTCAATGTCCGGCTTTGGAATTTCGGCAGGATATTCAGTGCATACTTCTTGCAGTCGATCCGCTTCCAGGTATAGATGATAAAGAAAATCACCGATACCAGCTCAGCCAGGGATGAACCGATGGCTGCACCGGCAATGCCCAGTTGCGGGAAACCGAACTTACCGAAAATCAGGATATAGTTGAATACCACGTTAGAAAGCACCATCACGATGGAGTTCAGCGTCAGCGTCTTGGTCTGTGTCGTACCGACAAAGAAGGCGCGGAACATCACTCCGACAAATGAGAAAAAGAACCCGTACACCCGCCAATGAATATAACTTTCCGCTGCATCATAAATGTGAGGGGACGAAATGATATTCTTTAAAATAAATGGCGAGAATACGATGGAAAGTGTAAACAGAATCGCAGCAACCACTACCAGGAAATAAATCCCCTGATAGAAAATCGGTCCGATTTCCTTGTAGTTTCCTTCCCCGTTGCGACGGGCGATCAATATCTGTGCTCCTACGCTGAATCCGAATGCCATCATGAAAATAGCCAGGTAGTAAACCCCGGCGATGGCGGATGCCCCTAATTCAATTTCCCCGACACGTCCAAGAAAGGCCGTGTCCGTCATGCCGATCAGCTGCTCCATAATCAGACTGATCAGGATAGGGTAGGCGATCGTCCAGATTTGTTTATAAGTATATTTTGTCTTCATATTAAGTTTGTTTTTTAGAGAAAGAAAGCCGGACAAACCCCTTTCGGTTGCCCGGCTTTCTCAGAATATATCTTCGGATAATTTCTTATCGCTTATTCTGTTTTTGCTGCTGTAACTGTTCCTGTTGCTTTTGCATAGCTTCCAGGCGTGCAGCAAATCCGGTCTTTTTCATTTGTTTCGGGTCTTTTTTCTTAGCTTCCAGAATAGCCAGTAATTTTGTTTCGTCTGTAGTTTTACGCAACAAAATCATGGTTCCTACACTAATCAGTGTTGACACGAAATAATAATAGTTCAATCCCGAAGGATAGTCGTTCAGTACGAACAGGAACATAATCGGCATCAGATACATCATCCATTTCATCGCAGCCATTTGCGGTTGTGCTCCTGTATCCTGCATCGTCATTGTATACTTTGTGTTCAGGATGTTGGTTACCGTCATCAGCAAGCAGAACAAGCTGAGATGGTTGCCCAGGAACGGGATATGGAACGGGAATGTGATGAACGCGTCGTAAGTGGACAAGTCGTCCGCCCACAAGAAGCTCTGCTGACGTAACTCGATAGCGCTCGGTACGAACATGAACAATGCCATCAAGATCGGGAACTGCAATAACATTGGCAGACAACCGCCCATCGGGCTCACGCCATACTGGCTGTAAAGGCTCATCACCTCCTGCTGTTTCTTCATCGCATCTTCCTGCTTCGGATACTTCTTGTTGATCTCGTCGATTTTCGGTTTCAATACACGCATCTTGGCAGAAGACATGTATGTTTTCCAGGTAGCAGGGTAAACTACCACCTTCACCATGATTGTCAGAATCAACAGTACGATACCCATGCTCAAGCCCCAGCCCGACAGCCAGTCGAATACGTTGATCGTGATAAACTGGTTGATCCAGCGGATTAACGGCCAGCCCAGATATACCAGTCTGTTAAGTTCCCATTTCTCTGTACGTCCTTTGTCCAGTGCCTTCAAGGTCTTGAAGTGGTTCGGGCCAAAGTAGAAGTACATTTCTGTCGGTTGTTTTCCGCTCGGATCGAAGAAGGTACTCATTTCTGCAGAATAATCCTTGATATATCCGCTTCCTTGTTGTTCCATTCTTGACTTCACAGAAACCTTGTTGAAGTCCTGGTCTGCAATGAATACAGAAGAGAAGAACTGGTTTTTGAATGCTACCCAGTCTATCGCTGTATTGCCCAGATCCTTTTCGTCATCCTTGGCAGCCGACAGATTATCTACATTGTCACCTTTTACCTTATAAGTCAGCTCTGAGAGGCGGTTTTCGTAAGTGAATCCCTTTTCCAGCTGGCGTGCACGCTGTGTCCAGTCGATGTCTACATACTCCGTACTGGCCAGTTTGCCTTCCATGCCTGTTGCTTTGATTTCAAAGTTCATCAGGTAGCTGTTCGGTTTCAGCGTATAGATAAAATCGATGTAGCTGGCGTTGTCCGCAGCCAGACGCATAGTTACGCTGCTGTCTGTCTTATTGACAGCTTCGAAGTAATAGTCCTTTGTCTGGATGGCTCCTTGCTTGTTGTAGAAGTTGAAACTCATGGTAGCATCATCACCGTCGAACAGTACGACAGGGTTTGTCTTGTCCTGTCCTTTGTATTCTTTCAGTATGGCCGAATATACCCGTCCGCCTTTCGTAGTGAAAGTAATTTCCGCTACGCTGTTCTGGATGCTTACTTTGGAATCAGTTCCATGCATCGCGTTGAAAAACAGAGCAGAAGAATCTGCTGCTGCCGCTGCACCTTTGTTTTCATTGGCGAGTGCGGCTTCTGTTTTTGCTTTCAGCGCTTCCTGCTGCTGTTGCACCACGGCAATAGAATCGTAGTATTTCTTCTGCGCAGCTATCTGCTCCTCGCTCGGACGGCTCAGAAAACTGAATCCTACCAATAATATACCTATTAAAACGAGACCTGTAATGGTGTTTTTATCCATTCCTATTAATTATGAATTATAAATTTTTGAATAATAAATTGTCAATGGGCAACTGTCAATTGTCAATTCTTCTCGTTCTCGATGGCTGCCTTCACGAAAGCCACAAACAACGGATGCGGGTTCAATACCGTACTGCTATATTCCGGATGGAACTGAGTACCGATAAACCATTTCAATGCCGGAATCTCTACGATTTCCACCAGGTCCGATTCGGGGTTGATACCCACGCATTTCATACCGGCAGCTTCGTATTGAGCCTTATAGTCATTGTTGAACTCATAGCGATGGCGGTGACGTTCCTGAATATGTTCTTCGCCGTAAGCAAGGTATGCTTTTGATCCTTTCTGAAGCACACATTCGTAAGCGCCCAGACGCATCGTACCTCCCATATTGGTGATCGCTTTCTGTTCCTCCATGATGTCGATCACGTTGTGCGGAGTCTTTTCATCCATTTCGCGTGAGTCGGCATCGGCATATCCCAATACGTTGCGGGCAAATTCGATAGCGATACATTGCATACCCAGACAGATACCGAAGGTCGGTATATCATGTGTACGTGTATATTTGATGGCAACGAACTTACCGTCGATACCACGCTGACCGAATCCCGGACCGATCATCACGCCTGCCATGCCTTTCAAGGCTTCGGCTACGTTCTCATCTGTCAGTTTTTCGCTGTTCACAAAGTGAACCTCCACTTTGCGGTCGTTGTAAGTACCTGCCTGTGACAATGCTTCACGGATTGACTTGTAAGCATCCTGCAAGTCATATTTACCTACCAATGCGATGTTGATGGGTTCTTTCGTTTCAGCAGCATGACGGCGTTCCAGGAATTTACGCCACGGACCTAGTCCCGGAGTTTCTCCTACGGGCAGCCCCATCTTTTCAAGGATTGTGCTGTCCAGTCCCTGTGCCTGCATCAGGAGAGGTACTTCATAAATTGTTTCTGCGTCGATAGACTGCACGACAGCCTTGTCATCCACATTACAGAATTGAGCTACTTTTTTGCGGAGTCCGTCGCTCAGCGGGTGTTCGGCACGAAGCACCAATACGTCCGGCTGAATACCTACGCTCTGGAGTTCCTTGACAGAATGCTGTGTCGGTTTGGTTTTCAGCTCTCCGGCAGCGGCAAGATAAGGCACATATGTCAGGTGTACGCAAAGAGCGTTCTTACCCAACTCCCATTTCAACTGGCGGATACTTTCGAGGTAGGGGAGTGATTCGATATCACCTACCGTACCACCGATTTCGGTAATTACAAAATCGAACTTGTATTTGTTACCGAGCAATTTTACGTTCCGTTTGATTTCATCCGTGATATGAGGAATCACCTGAATCGTCTTACCCAGATAGTCTCCACGGCGTTCTTTGTCAATAACACTTTTGTAGATACGTCCCGTAGTGATGTTGTTAGCCTTTGTAGTCTGAATACCCAGGAAACGTTCGTAGTGTCCCAGGTCAAGATCGGCTTCATGGCCGTCTACGGTCACATAGCATTCTCCATGCTCATAAGGATTCAATGTTCCCGGGTCGATGTTGATATACGGGTCAAACTTCTGGATGGTTACATTATAACCTCTTGCTTGCAGCAACTTACCGATGGATGATGAGATGATCCCTTTTCCTAAAGAAGAGGCAACACCACCGGTGACGAAAATATACTTTGTTTCTCCCACAGCTATAACTGTTTTAATTATTTTTACTTAGTAGTTTCTTACGAACTTAAAAAGCGCAAAATTATAAAAAAAGGGGAAGAATGCAGACTTTCCCCTCTACAATTTTATTAAAAAATGCAATTTTGAAAGATTCCTATGTTTTCTAAACAAAATAATGTAGATTTGCACCAAATTAGGAATATTATGAGAAGAGAGTTATTATCATTCGTAGTTTTTACCTCGACTTTATCTTTATCGCTTTCAGCACAGACCGCCACTCAACCTTCTACCGTAGTGGCAAAAGCGAAAATTGTGAAGGCAGACACGCTTTCGTCAGAACTTCAGAAGTATTTAATGCTTAAATTGAATCTGTCCGGAGAAACTCCTAAATTGGACACTGTATCAATCTTATATAATAAGTATATCGGTCAGTTGGACTATCTGAATGACCCGTCTGTACCGGAACGTTATATTCCGTCCGATCCTGACTATTTTCGTCTGTTTACTCCGTTAGCCTATTATTATGCTCCGATGGCGCAGTATTCAAAGGTGGACTGGAAACCGGTACAGTTTGACTCTTTGCCCGACAACTTGAAAAAGTTGACAGCGGAACTTCTTCCTTATGATACTTTGGCATATACGAAGTCCGAGCGTGCCAATCAATCGGTCAATAAAGCACTGATGGCTCTTTATCTCAATCATCCGGAATTGGTTGTCACCACGGAAAACCGTATCATGAGCCGTGATGTCTTCCGTAGGGATGTGAAACCGAAGATTTCTCCGAAGGCATCTGTTGTCCATCTTTTCCAGCCGGAAGAAATGAGCAACGATGTAGGCAAGGCAAAAATGAAAATCAGCCGTCCTAACTGGTGGGTTACCGGGGGTAACGGTTCTTTGCAAATCAGCCAGAACCACCTTTCTGAGAACTGGTACAAGGGAGGAGAAAGTAACTTTGCCGGTCTGGCTACCTTGCAGCTTTATGCCAATTACAATGATAATGAGAAAGTCCTTTTCGAAAATCAGTTGGAGGCTAAACTGGGTATGACATCCACACCGTCGGATAAATTCCATGATTATCTGATTAATACCGACCAGTTCCGTTTGTACAATAAGTTAGGATTGAGAGCGTTAAAGAACTGGTACTATACTATTTCTTCCGAGTTTAAGACTCAGTTCTGTCACGGTTACAAAGCCAATAGCGAAGAACTTGTTTCCGCATTCCTGTCTCCGGCGGATTTGGCAGTCAGTATCGGTATGGACTACAAATTGAATAAGCAGAAATTCAATCTTTCTGTTTTCATCGGTCCGCTGACTTATAACTTGCGATATATCGACAATTCGGAAGTAGATGAAACCAAGTTCGGTCTGGAGAAAGGCAAATGCTCTAAAAACGATTTCGGTTCTCAGTTGCAGTCAACGTTCAACTGGAAAATCATTTCGGCTGTTTCGCTGGAATCCCGTCTGAACTATCTGACCAATTACGAATGGGTACGTGTGGAGTGGGAGAATACATTCAACTTTGTTTTGAACCGCTATCTTTCTACTAAACTTTACGTACACGCCCGTTTTGACGACAGTTCAAAACCAACCGTTGAAAATGGCAGCTTTTTCCAGCTGAAGGAATTGCTGAGCTTCGGTATTAACTATAAGTGGTAATTTTTTTTAGGCACGGATTACACAGATTTCACGGTTTCAGGAATTGAGTAACTAAAAACCGTGTTAATTCGTGTAATCCGTGCCTTATTTTATCTCTATGTCCTCAACGTTGAAATGATATACCTTCCCGGATTATCAATCTTTCCCCACTTGGTGGTAGACAGCGTGATCCATATCTGCGTCCCCTTCTTTCCGTAATCCGACAGCTTGAGAATAGCTGTAATTTCTTTCTTGTTTGTTACTCCATGTTGTGCCAGGCTGTCCAGAAGTCCTTTGACGTTGTGCGTACTCTTGTTGTAGGCATAACCGGGGATTTCGAGCGAAGGCGAAGCCGTATTGTCTTCTTCCTCTTCTGCTTTTCTTTTCTCTCCTTTACTTTGTCCGGAAATGTCAGCAATTTCGGGTGAAATGTTCTCATTTTCCAGTTTCAATTCACCTTGTACTGACGAATTGTTTGCATCCTTTGTATTATTTTCCTTTTCCTGTTTTTGGGTGTCATTGACTAACAGGTAGGGCAAATCTTCTAACTTTCTTTTCCTGCGGCAGGTAGCATCTATCCAGATGTGCTGAATTTCAAGGGAAGTCAATATCTGAAACTTCTCATAGCTTTCTTTGTCAAAGAATCCTTTGTCAAGCAAAATTTGAATGATTCCGTCTATCTCTTTTCCTTTCAGTTCTCCTCCCAGTTTGCGGGCAAAAATCAACGATTGTTCCTCACCCCATGGGATGTAATATCCTTCTTTGAATATTTTACATAGAAGTTTGCATACAGCTCCATCCACTCTGATACCATATTTGGCTTCAGCCAGTTCAATGGCATCTCTGTCGAAAAAGTTTACGGTAAGCGGAAAATAGTCTACGCTTAAATAAGTTGTGCTCATATCAGTCTTATTGTTTGTTTTTAAGTTTATACAATTGGTTTCCAATCGAGAAAATTCTCAATCTGAAAGGTTCTCCATCCTTTCTCTTCCATGCACCAGAATATGAAGGTACTGTGTACCTGCTTCATGTCATAAGAGTGGTGAAAGTCTTTGGAATAAGAAATAAGAGTGCCTGTAACTAACTGAAAACTACCGTTCTGTCTGTAGTATGCGATGATGGCATGGCCATATTGCATGTAGTCTGCCAGTGATTTCACTTTTTCGGCTATTCGTTCTGCGATCGTTTCCGAATAACCTTTCTCTGATACGATACGTTTTTTCCATACTTCTGTTAATCGATCTCTTTCTTCTTCTGTTTTGTTAGTGGCTATCAGCCGTTTTTCTTTTGTCATTACATTATAAATTTGTTAGTAAAATAGTTATATTTAAAGAAAAGGCGGAACTATCTGTAGGATGCTTACACTATCGTGCGATGATAGTTACACTATCCTGCCGGGATAGTGACACTATCTTGCTGTTATAGTGACACTATAATTTCTGCCGGATAGTTCGTTCATTTCTTTATCTAAAAAACGGGGGCAAAAGTATAAGTTGTATTTTTTCGCTCCAATTATTCTTGCTATTTTCTACTGTGATACTTTGATTTGTATTGTTCTTTCTCTTCTTTTTCGTGCTTCGAAATTATTCCGATTCCTTTGCTTAAACTGCTAATTTCGCTGAGTATACTCCTGAATTTCATTAATCTATATCCATGATGTGTGTTTACGTAAAAGATTCTCCAGTCTGCAATGTACTTGGCTAGTCCTGTTAAAGATTTTACGTAGGAATTAAACTCGTCATCTTCGTAATAAGTGCGAAGACAGGCAATGAAATAGTGTTTTTTTTCGCCTGTGATGCCATTTCTTTTTCTGACCTCATCGATGTCAATAATTTCGTCATCATCCTGATAATCAGTTTCAAGACTTCTCTTCTTTTGTGTGCCAGTTGCATTTTTCAGGCATTTTTTTGTCGTTGTCATTTCTTTTGATTTAAATAAAATTAATAAATGGCATTAAGATGGAAATTCCAAATTTTCGCCCTATAATTGTATATAAAATAACTAGTGATGCAAATAATGAATAAAAATGGATTTAGCCGATGTGGGGAACTATACATCGGCCTTTTACGAAAAGAAGGTCGTTTTTCTACGGCACATGTCTATCAAAATGCTCTTTTCTCTTTTAATAAATTTTGTGGTAATGCCAGTGTATCTTTCAGGCAAGTCACTCGTGACCGATTGCGTCGTTACGGGGAACATCTGTATGATTCGGGCTTAAAACCGAATACGGTATCAACGTATATGCGTATGCTTCGCAGTATCTATAACCGTGGGGTAGAGTTGGGTAGTGCGCCCTATGTACATGGTCTGTTCCGTGATGTGTATACAGGAGTGGATATCCGTCAGAAAAGGGCTCTTCCGGTGAGTGAACTCCGACGGCTTCTTTACGAAGATCCCAAGACGGATTGTTTGCGGCGCACACAATCGATTGCTGCTTTGATGTTTCAATTCTGTGGGATGTCTTTTGCCGATTTGGCTCATTTGGAAAAGTCGGCTTTAGATTGTAATGTGATCCGATATAATCGAATTAAAACCAGAACTCCAATGAGTGTGGAAGTTTTGGATACAGCTAAGGAAATGATGAATCAGCTTCGCAATTCCCAGTCATCGCGTCCGGGTTGCCCCGATTACCTTTTCAGTATCCTTTCCGGTGATAAGAAACGTAAGGATGAACGTGCTTATCGTGAATATCAGTCTGCACTTCGCCGGTTTAATAATCATTTGAAAAGTTTGGCGAGGGCTTTGCACCTGACTTCTCCGGTAACTTCTTACACGATTCGCCATTCTTGGGCAACTACTGCAAAGTTCCGTGGAGTTCCAATTGAAATGATCAGTGAATCTTTAGGGCATAAGTCTATAAAGACGACACAAATTTATCTGAAGGGGTTTGAGTTGAAAGAGCGTACAGAGGTAAATCGTAAGAATTTGCATTACGTGAAGACTTGCCCTTTAGGTCGAATTTGAATGGTTAAAAAATTGATAATCAGCACTGATGCTGGTGTGTTGCTTCTTAGGTAACGGATTTAAATTTGACGCAAAGATAGACAAAAACACATGTATTAAACAAATAAAAACCTACTTTTTTCGATTTAACCCTGAATTTGAAAAAAAATGTATCTGAACATGAAAAAGGCCTATTTTCATGCTTAGGAATTTATATGCCCAATTTTCCTAAGAATCTCTACTTTTTCTAAAGCCAAGATGCTCTCAACCCTCATTAGTCGATACTTTTCGACTTTTTCCTTCCGATTTATTATGAAGTGTACTTTTCCGTTACCTAAGAAGTAACGGAAAAACATGGGGTAAAAAAGTATGATTTTAACAAAAGAGAAATCACTAAATGCTGGGCCTATTTATGGGACAGGGGAAGGCGTAGCACACTCAAAACGCTGGTATGTTGCATTAGTTCGTATGCATCATGAAAAGAAGGTTTCCGAGTATTTGAACAAGGTGGGGATTGAGAATTTTGTACCTGTTCAGAAGGAAATCCATCAATGGAGTGATCGCCGTAAATTAGTTGAATCCGTTCTTCTTCCGATGATGGTTTTTGTACACGCTGATCCGAAAGAACGTATGGAAGTCCTGAACTTTACTACTGTGAGCCGTTATATGGTGATGCGCGGTGAGAGCAGTCCTGCTGTTATTCCTGACGACCAGATGGCACGTTTCCGTTTCATGCTTGATTATTCGGATGAAACAGTCTGTATGAATAGCTCCCCTTTGGCACGTGGTGAGAAAGTTCAAGTAATTAAAGGACCTCTGCAGGGGCTTGTGGGTGAGCTTGTCAATGTAGATGGTAAAAGTAAGATTGCTGTTCGACTGAACATGCTTGGTTGCGCCTGCGTAGACATGCCGATTGGCTATGTTGAGCCTATAGGTGAAAAAAACTAAGTGGGTAATGACGACTTCCTGTTTACAAGAAAAAATCGATAAACTTCAAAATACAGTTCATGCTCTGCTCCATAAAAGTAATTATATGGCGGGTGTGTATGTTGATGATCTTGCACGACTGAACAACGAAATCCATGAACAGATCAATGATCTGTATCCTTGTCACGGTAAGACTGCTGAGCAGG
>ENA-UOOA01001517-UOOA01001517.1-human-gut-metagenome-genome-assembly--contig:-P61old-NODE-1517-length-37114-cov-234.109771_pt1 | contig 37114 bp, 57 predicted proteins | sample MGYA00242467_ERZ724014 | MGnify/ENA metagenome assembly ERZ724014 | reverse complement strand
CTTTATTTTTTTATTTTCCTTACCTCTTGTTTATATTATAGCCCCCCCTCGTTCTATTGTCAAGTGTTTTTTGAAAAATTGCAAAATAAAAAAGCAGGGCAAAAGCCCTGCTTTTTGTAGAGGGGGTGTAACTGCCAGCCTGTCAAACTGATGCGGTTACGATGTTTTTGACTCTTTTAATATAATAACTCAACTGAAAAAATCTTGTCTGCACGTTTGTATTTGTTGACGGCGTCCCGCGCTTGCTTGAAGCGTTTGTATGCTGCTTGTTGCAGCAAGGCTGATTTTAATAAGATACTTTCAAAGTCGCCTACCGTTAACGTTACTAGCTCATATTCTCCCGCTTCATTTTTCGCCCTAAAAAGGTTATCGCCTTTCATTTTTGCAACTTCATGCGCCGAATTAAATTTAATAATGTTGTCCGTGTCCCTGTCAATGTAGTAAGTCTTACCGTTGACTTCGTACTTTGTGGGGACTACTAATTCGGACTGATATTCTTGATATAGCTGGCTAATGCGTATAGCTCGGGCTTCATCCGTACTGTAATTTAATTCTAATTTTAATATATTTAACGCGCTACACTGTTCATCTGTCAATGTGTTTGGAAGTGATACATTCGGCATAGCTCGCCGCAACGCGTTAATGCTGGTGTAGTCAGTCCCTTTGTATCTATACACTGTTTTTTTATTCATTTTCAAACCCCTTTCTTAACCGCTATACGGCAGGACTACTGTTTCGCATACTTGGATAGAAAAGCTGTCCGTATCATCCACTATTGCTATAACATTAATTATATTGTTCGCATTTGCCGTTAAGGTCGGCGCAACACCTTTAGGGTAGTAGACTTCGCTACCCGTCGGGAACGTCCAAGTTACCGCAGGAACAGTAGCCCCCACAGGTAACCAAAAGGTTAACGTCTTACACATATAAGGCACACTTCCTACGGTCGCTTTGAAGTTCATGTTTGAAAAATTCATATTTAAGCTCGACGGGTTATTGATCGAACAGTTAATCAGATAGCAATTTGCTGCTGATTGATAGTTAATGGTGTTCCCTGTGTTCGGCGTTGCGTAGTAAGTATTTTCCGCAGTACCTGTAAAGTAAAGGCAGCTTTCATTGTTCCCAGCTCGAATAACGCCGTTAGACGTGCCAGTATTTAACGTTGAGCCAACCGTTAAGCCCTGTGATATATAAAAGTTACCATTGCTATCAATGCTGCTTGTGTTGCTGGCTAGGTTGTTCGGCGTGAATAGTATCTGCCCATTACTGTCTGCCTTTATAGTTACATTATTGTTATTTCTGTCAACTTCTAATATCTTAAAGTTTCCAACTTGCAAGGCTGCATTTTTCGTATAGCTGATAGCAGAATTATTCTGTAAAGAAAATATACTGTAGTCAGTGCTAATGGCTTCTGCTTGATTTGAAAGCCGCATACCTGCCGTGTTATCGGCTGCCTCGGGGTAAAAACCTATGATTTTGCTTGTACCGCCGCCACCTACTCTTAAACCACTTGAAGTGCTATACTTTAGAATACTATTAGCTAAAAAGTCAAGTGTAGCCGTCGTTGCAGTGCCGCCTATTGTGGCAACTTCTGCTGTGCCAACATTGAAAAAGTGTGCCAGTCCTTCTGTAGCTGTATAATACATTGCTCCGGTGGCAGCAGAATTTATCTTTGCTTGCGTTGTTGCGCTATTAGGCTTCGTGCCTAATGTGATAGTTCCACCAATGCCAGTAAGTGCGCCGTCCCTCACTGTTATAGGTTTATTAAATGTGTTCGTTCCTGTAAAGTTGTTATCTCCTGCGGCGGTAACATCACCGCCGCCCCCGCCTGCTTCAATGGTAATATCTTTCGTTCCGTCGAAAGCCACGCCGTTTATTGTGCGGGAGGTTTCTAGTTTCGTAGCTGTATTTGCATTGCCCAGCCATCTCGCAACGCCGACATTTGTTATTATCGCAAATTCAAAGGCATTGTGTGAAAGGATTGCTGATTCACCTTCGTTAGTAGTTATTGATGTAGCCGCAGTATTATTGCCAATTCTGAAAGTGTGTCCAGTGTTTTCTGTCGCAATATAGTTTAACTCCCCTGTGGTAGAAGCTATGATATTCGCTGGTACTGTTGCTGTACTGGGTTTTACTCCTAAAACAATTTGTCCTTGACTGCCTGCCGCTGTGCCGTTTGATACTATAATGTTTGCTCTGAAAGTATTTAAAGCGGTAAAGGTATTAGCTAAATTTAATTGAGCGTATCCACTTAAATCATGGTTACCGCCTAGAATATCCCATTGTGCGCCGTCCCATGCTACATTGTCCCCTGCTTTAATACCGTGGTCGGGGTCTGCCGTTTCAACGTTCCACACGTCGCCTACTTTCTGCCCTGTAGTCGGTAAATCGGCGTAGGTAGCAACGCTGCCTTTATATTGATATACCGTTGTTAATCCGAGTTGTTCGGCGGTTACTTTATGCGGATTACTGAAGTCAGCTTCATGTGTAGCAAGGTTATTCGCCACAGTAGTTATTTTTTCGGTTAAGTCTGTCGTAGTTCCGTCAATATCTGCTTTTGTAGCCAGCTTATACCACTCTGACCAACTACTAACAGTAGCCGGGTCACTGTTTTCTACAATTTGCCCGAAACGATTATAAATCGCTCCTGTCGTTTCGCTCACCCATAACTGTTTACATACACTGTCATTATAGTCGTTATCAACGTTTAAAAAACCCGAGTTTGTTTCGGGCGCGTTAGGATTATTAGAAGCTTGTAAATACCAGCAGTGAACATCAACTAATGTGTTTACATCTGTCGCTTCTGTCAAGTTGTTGTAGCAGTTTAACACGCTTAACTGCTCAATTTTTGTCAATGCGTCCTCTGCTTTTGTTAACGCATTTGTAGCATCATTAGCTGCATTGTTAGCGGCTTCTTGTGCAGCGTCAGCAGTATTTTGCGCAGCGTCGGCGGCTTTTTGCGCAGCGTCGGCTAAATCGTATGCTTCATCTGCTCTGTTTTGCGCTGCTGCTGCTGCTGTAGCTGCTGCAGTTCCAACGCTTAAAGCATTGTTTGCAGTGTTCAAAGCAGTATTAGCGGTTTGTTGCGCCGTTTGAGCGGCGGCAAGTGCATTGTTCGCCGTTTCCAGTGCAGCTAGTGCAATATTATAAGCCTGCTGTGCAACTTGCAGGGCTTCATCTGCAACTTTTTCTGTAGCATATGCCACGTTGCCTATATCATTAATAGCTTCCTCTGTTTGTTGCTGGAAGTATAACCCGGGCAGTGCGCCCTCAAATGGCAGATATTTGAATTTATAGTATTCTCTATTTAATATCTTATTATTTATGTCGTCAAGTAATCTCGCATTTCTCATACGGGTCGAGTTGACTATATTGTTAATATCCATTTTTTCACCCCTTCATTAATCGCTTATTAATGGTAACCAGCGCACCCACTGCGCCCCACTCACCGAATAGGTAGCACCTTTGGGTACTGGAAACGATATTGAACAGCTTCCCTGTCCGTATTTACTTCTGCCTGCGGTACTCATTACTGTTAAACCATTTACGTACCCGCTTATAGCATTGTTTGAGTAACTCATGGCGGTTATAATTCCGTCTGTAGTTGCAGTGCCACTTGCTGAAACACTTGAATAACTGCCGAAATGTGTTGCCACAGGTTTGGGTATCTCTCCAATGGATACGTCTATTTTATCTTGTACTTGTTCAGGTGTGATACCGCCTATATATGGCAAAAGCTCTTGCCAGTATGTTGTATCAACGCCCGGAGTTTTTAGCCCTGCCGCCGTATCTACGCCGTTAGCAAGAATGCACATATAAAGCTTGTTGTTGTGATTTACTAGGCAATTTGCAGAATACTGTAAAGTCGTCTTGTAAGTCATTAAACCGCCGCTTTGCTGCCAGTAGGCAAAAGCAGATAACATATAAAGAATACCGTTAAAGTCCGCCCGTGTGGGGGCTATGCCGCCTGCCTTAATTGGGACTTGCGTTATAGCAGGAAAGCCGTTCGTCTGTGACGCTAATCCCGTTGCTTCGTTATTCGTTGCCGGAATTATGTTTTTTGTTCCTTCATTAGCAAAAGGTCGTTCAAATAAATGCAATGGTTCTTGCACGACTGGAATAGCCATTTTAACACTTCCTTTTTTCTTTTTTTCTTTACTCTATAGATTGGGGGGGTACGGGTCAAAGACGCCATTATTGAATGGCTGCAATAAGCTGCCATTAAAACCAAACGTATTATCGGTATCAATCATAACTAGCGACCAGCCGACGCCTGCGCCTACGATTAAATTCGCGCCTATCCTAAATATGGCAAGCTGCACATCTGTTAAATACATTGCGAATATGAAGCGAACGTGCATGGGATAGTTGTTGTAAAATGTGCCGTCCTCTCTTTGTTTTTCTTCTATAACGTTGAATACAACGCCGCCCAGCTCCGGGAAAAGCTTGTTCAACATATAGTTAAGCGTCGCAAGACTTGCGTCGGTGATGTTAGCTAACGCTTTATAGTAAAGCAGTGAGCGGTATTCATCATCTTCTAACGTGAATTTTTTCCCGTTAATAGGGTCTGTTATCGTTCTGCCAATAACAAGGATTTCGCCCCATGTATCAAGCCCGACGCCATTAGCCGTCGCTATATTAAATATGTTATCATAAAAAACTAGCATATCTTTACTAGGGTCGATATTCGCGCGAAAATCATCTAAAATCTGATAAATAGTTGTGCTGCTACCGTATTGACTTTGGATATACGGTTGTAGTTCAACACGTATATTGTCGCACTCTCGAACATCTTCTTGCCCTCTAAAGTCCATGTTTAAGCCCCCTTAATCTAGTACGGTAATATTAATATCGCTTTCGCTCATTACTGGTATCTGATTAGCTGGAATATCGACGCTATCAGTCCATTCTGACCCGCTAGGGTATGATATCTCAATATTTTCGAGATTATCTACTCCAACGTCAACTATATCGGCGTAGAAGCGGCTTGCGTAAATCGTCTGTGCCATTTTCGCGCGTCCGTATTTATTTAATTCGCCGTTGAAGTTTTGAAGAACAACTTTTTTAATTTGTTCTTCGTAATTGGTCGGAAGCGTCGAAGTTTTCCTTATCTTTACAGACAGCGCGAATGTTGTTGTTGTCGGTATCTCAATGTAGTAAACGAATTCATTGCCTTTTTCATCTACATAAGCGATTTTTGTGTTTCCCGAAATTCCACAGCCGCCGTCAATTTTTTCGTGAATCGTTTTGGCTATACTCTCTATGTTCCCGCCATAGACGCTACAGTAAATGCTATGCGGGGGCAGTGTGACGCCGTAAAGCACTTTGTCCGTGTCACCGCGGTTTTCTAAAACCGATACGGCTACTACGTCGGAAAGGTTAGCTAGTGCGCCCTCAACCGCCGACGCTATGCCGTGGGCGTTCTGTGCTACGCTGGCACGTCTGCGCTGTTCAAATTCTGCCTGCGTTTCGCTGTTTCGTCCGGTGACGCCTGCGGCTAGATTTGTTATGCTGTCCCAGCCGGGAACAACGGTAACTATCTTCGTAAGCTGCCCTACGCCTATTTCAATCGCCCCACGCTGGCTACAGCGGAAAATAGCTGTAGCTGTTCCGTCCTCTCCTATGGTCGTTACTGTGACGTTCGTATATGTGTATCCCTTTTGGTCTTGGACTATAGCTCCATAGGGTATAACTGTGCCGTATGCGCCTTTGATGTTGCCCGTAACAAGGGTTGCTATGGCTATATGGCGTTCAATGAAGTAAATGCCTGCTAGTGCGTCCTGCCATATTCCAAGCGCGGTTTTTGGATTGAACATATTCGCAAGATAAAGAATCTCACTATCTTTCCTGTTAATCAATACAGCCTGTCCGTCAATAAGCTGCCCCGCTGGTGTTTCGGGGGCTGTGTCAAGCAATGGCTTATCGGGGTCTGTCGCGAATGCTTTTTGCCATTGAGTTACAAGGTTAGCCCGTATCGCCGCCGTTCCGCTTGATATAAGCCCCGTATCCGGGTTGAATGTTATCATTGTTAATCCCCCTTAATCGTTTAATCTAAATGGATTGATATGAAAAGCGATCATAGATTGCCCCGCAGTCCCCTTGAATTTCCAGCCTAAATAAATTCGCAGATAAAACCATTTGCAATATTTTTTTGTGTAAAATATGCTCCATGTTTTATTTAAAAATATTCGATTATCGTTAACGACAGCGATATAGCATTTGTCGTTTTCAGCATAGTTATAGTCAACGTATGTTTTTACCTTATCGGCGAATACGTAACGCCCGCAAACTTCATAAGAAAAGCCATAAGCAGTGTTTCTATAAAGCCAAACGTTACGGCAAAAATAACGCTGAATTTTTTCCCATATAGTAAAATTCGGGTCTAATATTTCTACGTATCCCGGCTTCATGGCGTATTTATTTTTGAATTCAGGGGTGTATTTATAATGCTTGTCAAAGTCATATCTAAACAGCTTTGGAACGCCGCTGTTAATTGTATGCGGTATGTCGATACAATTATCGTAAGTCTGCCACCAGCGCAGAGGATATGGAAGTTCTCCGTGTTCGTTTGAGAATAATATTACAACTGGATTAGTTACATAGCATATCAATGTAAACATGATATCTAATATTAGATAAAAAATGTAAGTCATGTTTTCGCTCCTTAAAAATCAATTTGAACGTTTTCGCTTTCCAATACTGTCGCTTGCACTTCACCGCCCATGACACGCCCGCTTTCATCAAATGTTAAGTCAACTTCTGCTCCTGTTACTCCGTTCACGTTCAGAACGGTTTCACGTATGCGAGTTCGCAGGATAGGGGCGGCAATCGCCGGGGCTTTGCCCAGCTCGATTTCAAAATGTGGAATCCCGCGCGTTTGTGCTAAATAAGCGTCGTTTTTAAACAGCCTGACTGCGTTCGCCGCATTCTGTGCTATAGCATATGCGCCGGATACTAACGCTATTTGTCCGCTTGCGTCACTAAATATATCCCACTTGTCATTAAGGTATAGTGTATGCCCTATATCTCCGGGCGTAAAATACGGGTTCATTTCAATTCCATATTTACCTGTGACGTAAATAGGTTCTTGGATATTGGGCGGCTTTGGCGGTTTCGGCTTATCTTTAGCTTTCACTTCAATCTGATATGTGTTATCAATATCTATTGAGCCTGTAAGTGGTTCAAACGTGTATATTTGCGTTATAGGTTGCAAATTAACCCCAACAACGCGCATTGTTTCGCCGTCGATATAGCTGCTTTCATCGGATTGAGCTGTAACATATCCTTTCACTGTAGGATATGCTTCCCATTCTCTTTTAGTCGCTACTGACGAAAAATCTGCTTCGTTTGGGCTTGCAGTAACAAACGCTTTTAATTCAACAACTTCTGCCATGTTTACACCCCCTAACTTTTTCTAAAATAACTGGTTTCTTGTGTTTTAGAGTTTTTTTGTGACTTCTTATTCATTCTTTCGTATATTTTAGGCAAGCATTCTTTGCATATATAATAAGTCTTATGATATGCGGGCATTTCAAAAGCCCACTCAATAGGCTTTATCTTACCGCATGAAGTACATTGATGTATCATTTTAGCAATTCCCCTTTTTTAGCGCAGCTTCAACCTCTTTGATATGTAACTGGTTTTCGTTTCGGATTTCTAAAACGGATAATTTAGTAATGCAATCTATACATATACCGAATTTGTTATTAAAGTAGTAGTAACCAGTAAGCAAAGGCTTATTGCAGCGGCAGCAAATTCTATCTATATCCATTTTATCACACCTTAACTTTTGATATTTAAATTAAATCAAGTAATATTAAGTAATCTACATTCGCATGAAAAACAGTATCTTCTAATATTGGCAAAAACCTATCATCTTGCACTGTTATTTCATATACCGTTTCCGCATACAAATTCACAGGAACGCCAACGGTAGAATTTACTTTTGCATAGTAAGTTTGTTCTTCTGTTTTAAAATCTGATATCTTAAAGGTTACAGGCAGGTCTATAACACCCGGCTGATAATCAAGGCATTTCAGATAAAAATTTATAGTTACTACAGCGGGTATGTCCCCCCCGAATTTGCAATCAATAATCTGCGGTTAAACATTAGCTTGTCAACTCCGTTTCAGTAAAGCTAAAATTTAATAAATTCTGCGGGTATAAATCGCCTACTTGTGCGCCGGGCTTTATTGCTACAATAAAAAACAAACAGCTATTTACAGAGGTTATTTTATTTGTAGAATTTATAGCAAGAGGATTGTTTGGCGATATCGCAGCGTATATATTACTTCCGTCTAAAGCCTGCAAGAGTGCTGTTTTATCTTGAAACAATACTGGTCTAACTTGGCTTTGCTGTGTTCCTATCGCGGATATAATAATCGTACTGGACTGATACCCCGCTGTTAATGTTCCGCTAGATATTTCAAAGCCTGCCTCTGTTCTTAAATATAACGGGAATCCGATTAAAGGGCAAAAATTCGCAACACCTACTGTTGAGGTTGGGTACGAGATGATATCTGTAAATGTATTTACAGTGCCTAAACTAAAAGGACTGCTTATGTCGACTTCTTCACCGTCCGCTGCTCCTATAGTGCCACCAGTGTACCAGTGTAAATGATTTGCCATTTTTTACACTTCCTTTCTATTCTATACTATGAATTAAATCTATAACATAGGCATAAATTTTTATTGAAGTATCTACCGTAGCCCCGTCACTTGCTGTTGCGTAAAAAGTAAAGGTTAATTCTTGATTGACATCCGAAACTGTTTTTAATACGGTTTCAAAATACCCCCCTGTTAAACCTATCGTTTGCGTAATTGAGTTGTTGAATGAAGTTATACGGCATTTAGTAAATTTATCGGCATTAACTCCAACTAAAACCTGTCTATAACTTTCTCCCGCGTCTGCTCTGATATATACCTTAACGCTTTTGCTTGCTGCCGTGCTACCCGACGGGAAAAGCCCTGTAGCTGTGATAGGATTTATTGATGTAACTTCTGTACCGTCTTTTTGCCCTGTTGTCCCGTCTATATAGAATCTAATCATTTTCTAGCCCTCTTTCTACCTTTTTTATCGCACAATCAATAATGTTTTTTAAATCAATAAATATATTGGTGTTGCAGTCAGGCGCGCAAGACATTTCTGCTTCTATCGCTGTCATACATTCATTTAACAGCTTTTCTACGACTTTTTTGTCATAAGTTATACTTAACGCCGTTTTTCTAAATTCTTGGCAGTATATATCTAGCTTGCCTGTTAATTCTTTATCATTGTCGGGAACATCTAGTTTGATAGCCTTAATATAAGCGTTCCCGCTCAACATCAACAGTTCATCCTCGCATTTTATTATAATCATTTTTTATAAGCTCCTCTAAATCTTTTTTTATCTCGTTGCTGGGTCTTTCCCGCACTTCTTTTTTATTGATAGCAACAATCATTGCTTCTAGTGGTGATAAATTCAGTTCCATAAAAAACCTATCCCTCTGTTAATACTGTTTCAACATATTTCAGCAAAAATCTATTTAATACGGTTTGTCCGAATTCTGCACCTTCCGGAATATTTGAGCGCACATAAAATAATGTATTTGTATCGCCGATATTCGCAAATTCTAACTTTTGACCCCACGTGCTACCGTCTTTCGATATCTGTAACCATTCAGGATTACTGCCGATAACAGAAAGCGAAACGTTATAAACATTGGTCGTTAAAGCAGCACGCAGCGCATAGGGAACTATTGTTCCAAGCTCGCCCTTTTCCCCTGTGTACTTCAAAACATCGCCTGTGGTGATTAGTGTTCCGTCTGTTCCGCCGGATGTAACACTGCCGTTATAAATGCTTAATTGCGCCATGAGTAAGCCCCCTTTTATTTTTTATTTAACTATGTTATAATTTTAGTGTAGCATAGTCATAGCCCTTATATTTTTTCATTCGACAAAACCTCTGCAAAATTAGCAATCGGCAACGGTTGCTTTTTTTGCGCCCTGCTGCTATAATTTAGATATTCACAGTCAGCGGTGATTGTTGGTAACTAAAAGGGTCACAGAAGCGCAAATGCAACGCACATTTGCGTTTTTCTGTTTTATCTGATACAATAAATACGGTACATATCAACTTTATCTCCCCAACGATAAAGCTGGTAGTAAAAAAGCCCTGCGGGGCTTTTTTATTTTTGTTTACATTATACCATATATGCGCTATAATAAATATGGTACAAAATTAATCCGCCTTTTTATCATGTGACGCAAAACAAGTTAAAAAGCAGCAGACAAAAGCAAAGTTAACGCTTTGCTTTTTCTGTTTTTTATGCTATAATTGTAGTAAAATTAGCAATCGGCAACGGTTGCTTTTTTTGCGCCCTGCTGCTATAATTAAATATGCAGAAGCTGCCCCTTCTCACAAACCTTTTTAAAACAAAAAAACACCCTGCTTTTTAGCAGGGTGTTTTTTTTACTTCGTCACTTGTGCAAGTCCTGCGCCGATAATCAAAAAGCAAACGCAGAAAAAAACGAAGTTCATAATTAAGCCGTTTTCTTTTAGAACAGTAAAAAACTTATCCATGATATACCTCCTCTCTTGAACGCTGTTTAGGTTACAGCGTTTTATTTTTGCTTGTATATAGTAATTGTCCTAAAAGTATTTTGAAGCGATTACAGGGCAAATATGAGCGTCATTCTTTTCCTGTTGACCCAAAACCGCCCTTGCGGACTTCGTTTGTTTCGTCGCCGTCGCATACAGCATATTTTACAAAAATGCCTTGCATAATTCGTTCACCTTTTCGGAAGCTAACGATTTCATCACTATTATTTTGTAAACAAATGCCTATATTGCCGTCGTTGTCGGGATTGGAAAAATAATCGGCGTCAATAATTCCTGTCCCGTTCGCTAATGTTACATGATGTTTAATGCCTATTGAGCTGCGAATATATAGCATTAAGACTTCATTATCAGGCATAGACGCTTTAATGTTGGTGGGAATAATAGCCGATACGCTGCGGGGATTTAAGCGCACATCACAGGGTAGCACGAAGTCATAACCTGCGCTTTTTGCTGTTTTCCTTTTTGGCAGCACTGTATCGGCAGGTGCATTTTTTACGGGGTAAAATTTGCGGGAAACTTTTTCTTCTTCTAAAATTCCGAATTTTACCGGGGCTTCAAACTGATTAGAATATTCCATGTTCTCACCTTTCATTATTTCATTTATTTTGTTTTGAAAAAAAATTACTTGGATTATCTATGATTATTTTTTCGCCATTTGTCAATCTAATAATAACTTTTATCACGTTATTTTTTAAGCTATGAGTTTCAGAAACGTTAGTTATGCTTTTTATTTGATGAATATTTTGAATGAACTTTAAAGCCCTGTCCTCTGCTTCTATCTGTTTTTTATATAATTGTTTGAACTGATTATCAAAAGAAGATTTAAAATTGTTGCCGCTAGACGTTGGGCTGATAATTTTTCTTATGGATATATAATTTTTTGGTATTCTACATTTTGCAATTATTTCTTTAACTGCTTCGGCAGCTTCTATATCGCTGTTATACTTACAACAGCCGCGACTTAATAAACTGCAAAGTGGTTTAAGCTTGCTGTTCCGTTTTACTATCTCGCCTGTATAATACCCTTTGTTTTTGATTTCGATACAATAAAAGCTCAAAACTTCCACTCCTTTGAGATGTCATATAATTTTTTGTTGCTCCATAAGTGTAAGCATTTTTCATTTAGGTTTATATCTTTACTGTCGGAATGAAAGAAATGTATAACAGGTTCAGACGGCTCAAAAAATTTGTTTCTAATCTCGCAAATTTCTTCATACGTCGGTACTATTCTTCCTTTGCCGGAGGCTGACACTGAAACGTGCTGCAAGCCGTCACTTGACACAGACGCGCCAATATAAAAGTTACGTCCCAAAATATTCATAAAGAAAAAGCCGTTATGCTCGTCGCCTATTTCTTCCGGAAAGAACGGGTGTACTATGCGATATTCATTATATGCGTTTAAGTTTTTCATCCAATAACTACTCCTATTCTGTAAATTCTTGTGATATATCCAAACAGCCATATTGAGTGATACTATTAATTTTAAACCCTTTAATTTCTAAACAACTTTCAATTAATCTATATCCCACCTCTATAGCTGTCTGGCGGTTTTTATACCACTTTACCTCTTTATCATCAATATCTTGCGTAGTTAAAGGATAGTACACACCTAATTTTTTATCATAAAACTTTTTCCCTGCATAGTATTCATAATATCCTTTTGTTAAAAAAATGCAGTATTTATTCATCTATTATACCTTCTATCTCGGATTATTAAATCCATATCTAGGCTATCCAGCAGCTTTATTAAGTCGTTGATGTTGACAAAACCTCTTTTAAAACGGTCGTGCAATCCTGTTTCATTGATATTCATTTCTGCTGCAACTTCTTTTAAATACCTCTTGTCCCTGCGTACCAGCCTTTTGACCCATGCTTTAAACGCTACCGGGTCAGCTAATTTCTCGGCAGCGTTCCATTCTTTCAGTGTTGGTTTTTCAAACTTCACTTTATCACCTGCCTACTTTCTTTTTTAAATAGCAATCCATTTTTTGTTGTCGATTTTTTCTCCCCATTCTACCGCTTGATATCCAACCACGTAAGCGCACTTTTTAGCTATTTTCTTTGCCATTTTAATTTTTTCATAATACTGCCCCTTTATTTTTGTTTTTCCTTACCTCTTGCTTATATTGTAGCCCCCCCTTCGTCCTGTTGTCAAGTCTTTTTTTGAAAAATCGCAAAATAAAAAAAGCAGGGCAAACGCCCTGCTTACTGGTATTAATGGGGTAGTTTTTTATAACATTCTATGCACAGAAGCCCTTTTTCCTGCTGCCTTTTCCCGCATTGAGTGCATAGCCCGGCAGCTTTGAGTTTTTCCCGCCGCTGCTTTGCATATTCAAGCCGCTGCGCCTTGTGTGCGTGATAGTAGGCATAATAATACTTTTCGCACTCTTTACAATGCAGCTTGCCTGCTACAGCTTTACGCTTATAACATCTTGGGCAGTATCCTTCCGCTTTCAATTCCTCACGGTAGGCTTTCGCCTTTTCTGCTTTATTCATGTCAATTCACTTCACTTTGTTTTTTTCTTAATAATCTAAAACGTTTGGAGTTACGCCGTTTATGCTTGCAGAGTAGGACATTATAATCTGAATATTCGTAGTAATTGCACCCTCTACTGCATCTCCTGCATATGAACTTACCCATTGCTTAAAATCAGAAGAACTATTATACCTGTATACTTGTACCTCCCAATATTCAGGTTCGGGTATACTTCCTTCTTCTACAGTAGCCCAACGCATATTATAAGTTTTACCGCCTGTTACACCAATATATCTAGGCAGATTAGGGTCAACAAACTCATTTACATAGGTATCTTCTGTTGTGATTTTTAAAACTTTCACACCTGGCGGGATAGTGATAGTAAAAGCATTTACAGTGCTACCCTTCCACAATACAGTTTCCTTTGTTGGCAGCGGTGGTTCAGATGTCCCCCCCCTGATATACTAGTAAACGTCTATTAAACATATTCGTACCACCTTTTTTATTCGTCTATTAATTGAATATCTACTGTTTGCCCGTTCCTTCTGTCAAAGTAATCTTTTACCGTAGTATCTTTAAGCATTAGGAGGGAATAATAGGTAACACCACCATTATAAATAACGATATTAAGCGTATACATAGAATCAGCCACATAGATTGTTATTTGACTTATAGAACTCCGGGTATCTCCTGTTAACGCTACTGTTAACGCTACTGTTAACTTGTATCCCAGATACCTGTCTGTCGTTGTATCCATTATCGCGTCTATTCCAACTTTTTCTATTGTGTGCTGCATAAATTGAGCCGGGCTTATCCCGCCAAAATCATTTTTAAAAAATCCCGATTGACAAACACCCCTTTCGACGTCGTATTTTTGCCCTATAGTTAATTTAAAATCATAGTTAACGAGGGGGGATAAAACAACATACTCTGTTTCATATTCGACGTCGGTGGGAATAATCCATTTCCCTGTAGCCGCATTATATCCTGCCGCCGTTATCGTATAAGATATTTCTGTTCCTGTCGGCACTCCATAGAAAACGGCTATTCCTTTATTATCAGTATTAGCTAAATTGCTTTCACCGTTGTAAGTCAGCTCCACTCTTGCTGACCGAACGTGATCGCCGTCGGGCGTGTCTACATGGATTTCAAGCACAGAATAAGTTTGCTGCTCCCCCCCCGAATCTATTAATAAACGCCTGTTGAACATAGTTATCCTCCTATCACGCTATACTTGCTGTTATAGGCAACTTTTCAATCTCTCTATTATATCCGCAATACAATACGTTGCAGGGAAACATAAATAAACCAGAACTATCGGCAGCGTGAAGAATATCATTATTAAAATAAACTAATCCGTTCGCTGTATCTAAATACTTTCCGTTATTTACATTGGTTAGCCGTAATGTCCCGCGTGCGTTACCAGCAAGGTCAGCCCAATTAAAGTAATCAACTCTATATTGCTGTCCTGCTGCCACGGCAACAACTTGCCGAAATAGTCGGCTATATGTGGCATTCATTGTACTACGCGGATACCAGTATAACCCTAATCGCGTCACATTTTCGGGAATGGTAAATGTCGGCATATATTCCACTTGATTTTGAGCGTTATATTGATTTCGTGACGGAACAAAACAAGCGGTAGGAACATCAACGGGAATAGGAATATCCCCCCCTGATGTGGCTTGAAGTAATCTTCTATATAAATCATATAGCAAATACCAATGATAGCCCACGTTATCGCACCCATAAATATCGCTTCCATATCAACGCCTACTTTTCTTTTGTCGCAGCGTTTTTCTCGCCATAACTGCCCATTCGTGACTTGACCAAACTAGACAGGTTGGGCAAATATTTACGTCAAGCCGCCCGTAAGTAAAGCTTTTGCAGGCGTCCGCTGAATATTCTTCATTGCATAGATTGCACTTAATTTTCCCGTTTTCCATTTCAAAACCTCTCTTAGTTTGTATGCTAAATTTGCTGGTATAAATGCGGTAAAATACGGTATTTTATCGCTAAATTATTTATGTAGTTTAAATGTCAAAAACAGCGTTTTTTGCTATCTCTTTTTTTGAGATATCAAATTTACCCATTTTTGATGTTTTGCTTTATTTAGGTGTGCCAGTATTACTATTGCCGCTTTCAACATTTCCGTGAACGTGGTCGGCAAAGCTAATACCTTTGATTGTCGCATTGTCGATAACATCAAGCCGCTGCTGCACGGTTGTGTTACCTGTAACGGTCAGATTGCCATTTATGGTAGTGTTACTGTTAATGGTCGTCTGACTGGTGTTAACTGTGACGTGCTGCGGGGCTGTGACGATAACATTGCCGTCAGGTAGAATCTGAATGTAGCAGGTCGGCTGCTGGTTTAAAAATCCACCAATAAAAAAGCCGTCTGAAATATCAAAGTTTCGGAAGCTTCCGGGCTGGACTGGTTCAGCCGTCCCGTTAACAACGTTGGATACGTCCCGCTGACAGAATACCGCAAGTCCAATATCACCCGGTACAGGGTCGCAAACTAATGCCGCTGCGCCGCCCTGTATTCTGCAATAGGGTAAATTATAAAGCGGGGCTGGATTTATGGCGTTGTTTTTGGCATCTAGGGCAACTATTAAGGGCAGTACATCAACGCGCCCTGTGGGGCTTATTCCGTCGCTGTAAACAGCTTGGACTTTGCACGGCAACGCCGTATTTACCCTGCCATTCAAAAAGTTTTCGATAAAATACGCCATTTCGTTACCCTGACTATTTCCCGTAAAAGGTGAACGAGTGCTTTCAACCGTTGGCGAAACTATTTGAGATTTTTTCAAAGTATCCATATCAGTTCTCCTGTACGTAAACGGCTTTGACTACGCTGTCCCACGCTCCCGCAGCTTGCGAATTAAAGCATTCTAGGTTATGCGTCAAGCTTGTAACTTTCCATACGCCTGTAGCTCGCGGAACAACGCTTTCCAGCTTTACTAACCCGCCTAGTGTGATAGTAGGGTCAAATTCGCATTTAAACTCTATGCCGTCCTGCGTGAAAGACGGGTAGCCAATTAAACCAGTTCCTACCTTTATCAACACAGCATTACCGCTGCGCGCTCCGTTTTTCGGAGTTATCACTACTTTACTATCGTCAATATACAAGTCAATGCCTAGTTGCTTTGCTAGCTTGTGCATTTTTTCTATTGGGCTGCCTGTAAAGGTTGTGTTTCTGACACTCGCCGAAACGCCCTCGTTGATAAAGGTGTATCCCGCTTCTGTCGCGAATTGCTCGAACAGTTTCGCGGCGTCGGTAGTGCCTTGTACAGCGATTGGCGGCGTTGCCAGTAGTGCAGGATAAATACCCGCCGCTGCTTTGATATCAAAAGATATCTCCGGCGCACCGCTAAAGTTAGCGGCTGCCAGTGTAAACTCACCTTCAAAGACTGTCCCGACTATACCAGTATCGTCGCCAGCTTCAAGACGAATAAAGTTCTTCTCTGACTGCTGTGGATAAAATGCTAACGTGCTTGCTGTTTCCATGACGCTTAAAGGTAATCCGTATATACTGGCGGTTAAAGTGTTCTTGTCCTCGCCGCCCGGCTTCGATATCGTCGCTTTAATGCGGTGGTTTTCGATAATGATAGTATTGCTATTCGTATTCGGAAAAGTCCCGTTACGAAGCGTTATAGTCGCTCTAAGGGCTTTTATAGAAAAACTCATGCTACATCTCGCTTTCCGGCACGAAGCACAAGACAAAACGTGTTCCCAGCTCTTTATAGTCAGGCTGCGCCCCGTGTCCTTCCTTGTCCACAAATAACAGGTTTCCGCTAAAATTCAATTTAGGCTGCTGTAAGATAAACTCATTAGTTACACACAGCGCACCTGTACATATCACTTCATCCTGTACGCTTAAATCACAATATAGGTTGTCATAACGCCAGTATAAGCGAATTTGGCAGATTTGACCGTCAAGCGTTACCGTGAATTGCTGATTAGGTATAGCGTTTAATGGTATCGTTTTATAAGTCATAATATCCCCCTACAATCCCAAAACCTTTTTTATATCGTATGCTACACTACTGTTTTCGGAATCGTCCCCGTCGCTAGGATTAGTGTTGCCCCTGTCTACGGTTGAAGCGTCTGACGCGCTGGCGGCGTCGTCTGAGGTTATCGGCTGCACATCAACATTTGTGTACTGGCTTTTCTGCTGCCGAATCTCGACAAGATGAATGTTTACTACAAGGGTCGTTAATGCCTGCCCCTCGTTAAAAGCGTAATCATATTTATCAAGCGTCATGTTTTGATGTTCTTTAAGCGGTGTAACAAATGATATTAATTCCGTCGTCGTTCGTAGCCGTTCTAGCACCGCAACAGCCTGTTGAAGTTCTCCCGGCGTTCCGTCTTTAGCAAGCGTTACTGTGATATCCATAGGGGCAGTAGTTTTATTATATGCAGCAAAGCTGCCTTGTTCTAGGTAGTCGTATGTGATATTAGCTTCCGCTTTTACTGTGCTGCCTAGATAGGTCGTAAATGTGGCTAGTGCTGTACCTGCGCTGTTGGCAAGTAACCAGTTCTGCCATTCTTTACCGCTCCAATTCCATAATTTCGCCATTTTACGCCCCCCTTATTTAATGCCGCTTGCATTCGTGAAGAATAGCCCTGATTTCTCGCTGATTGCTCCACCCATGTCGGCAGCTATGCCGCTTGCGTCCGTTGCTGTGGTGTGGATATCAATTTTCCCAACGTTAATTTCTTGATTGGTATTGCTGCCCCCGCTGCCTGCTGCAATAGCCTGCAAAGACGGTATCGGAGTATTAGCTTGTTCCCAACGTTCAGAAATGGTGGCTTTTATGCTGCTCAATGAAGGAATCTTGTCTAAAATCTTTCCTATCCATTCCCACGCTGATTTGAGCGGGGATATTAAGTAATCATCAATAAAACCTGCAATGGCTTTAAATGCTGCGCCGCCTGCTGCAACAAGTGCCGCCATTGCCGCCATGATTTTATAAAATGCCATTAAGCATGATAATAGAATAACTTTCAGAACTTCCCATGCTATTTGAGCTGCTTGTTTCAAAAAGTCCCATGCGGATTGTAGGGCTGCTAAAACTTCGTCACCTGTCCCCAATGCTTTCCACATATCCTCAAAAGCACTTTTGCCGCCGTTGGCGTATACCCATAAATCTTCTAGGACTAGAATAAACGCCGCTATAAGCATTATAACCCACGTTATAGGATTGGCTAATATGGCGGTGAATAAACTCCACAGGCTCGGCAACAATAAGCCCGTTACAACGGCTACAATAGCGTATAAAGCCGCTGTTAATATATCGCCGTGTTTTTGCATATAGGAAAATACATCAGTTAATGCTAGGGCGAATTGCGTTAACGTGGGAGCTGCAAAGCGCAGAATCGGTAGAAATACGAATCTGAAAGAACGGCTTAATTCCGTAATGCTGTCATTAAATTTTGCAGCTATAACAGTATCTTCTTTCGTAAAGTATCCTAAATCCTTTTGACGTTTTATCAGGTCATCTAACGCTTGCCGTCCACCTTGCAGAAGTCCTATCGTACCCTCGTCAAGCTGTAAAGATGAAAGGATACCTTGACTTTCAAGCTTGCTCATACCTTCAACAGCTCCGGCTAAATCTCGCAAAACGTCAAATACATTGCGGACTTTTCCGCTGTCGTCTACTACTGCAACGCCTAGTTGCTCGAAGAATGGCAGGATACGGCTTTTACCCGTGACAGCAATACGAGTTAACTGTTTATTAAGTCCTTCGACGCTGTTAAACAATCCCCTGACGCTGCCGCCTGATAGTTCTGCCGCGTTACCCCATGCGTATAAATCCGGAGCATTTGCGCCTATTCTGTCGGCAATCTTACCAACAGCGTCAGCACCAGCGGCTAAACTTTTAACTTGCGCGATAATGCCACCAAACGAAAAAAAAGCGGCTGCGGCTGCTGTTCCTTTTTTCGTTAACTTGGAAGCAAAGCTTTCTGTTTTTTTGTCGGCTTCATCTATTCCTTTGTTAAAATCCGTGGGGTCTAGCCCTAGAGTTATCATAAAACTGTCAATAACTGTAGCCATTTTTTAACCCCCTTTCGTGTTTTTTCTCATATATTCAGCTAATAAAAAATCATTAGTATTTTTGTTAGCCAAAATCTCACACATGTCTAATAAATCATCATAACTGTAAATTGTTTGAAGTTCATGCAATGTGGCAAGTTTTGCAGCAACTACGTTAGCAACAGAGGGCGTGACGTTTACTGTTTTTTCGAGAAATGAATACCGCTGCTGCTCGGCGACAAGTCGGGCGTTTCGTTTGACTTGCCGCCTTTTAGAAAACTAGAAAAATTCACCTCAAAGGCTTTCTTTTTCAGCGTCCATAGACTACCTACTTCCTCAATAACTGCGTCTATTGTTTCCGGCATTAATTCTTGCTCTACACCGTCGGAAGTAATGAGCGAACAGCATTTAAGCAGCTCGTTGCCCAGCTCGGCGACTTCTTCAACATTAACATTTCCTAAAGATTTAAATACTTCATCAATATTAACATCACGCCAGTTAATTTCGGAAATGCCTTTCCCTTCCGGCAGTCCGTTGAATGAATTTGCAATACCGCCGTGAAATGCCACGGCTGCAAGTTTAATAATAAACATTTCGAGTTTTGTCGCGGGCATTTGTCGCGCCTTAAATTTCAGCGTTCTTTCTGCGTCTTGTAGCGTAAATATGATTTCTTTTCTAGCCATTTTTTTCTCACTCCTTTTATAAGAATAGGCGATACTGTGAATATCGCCTATTAATTAACTATATTATATTAGCTTCTCGTTTCAAAAGCAAACGCCGCTGTAACAGGGTCAAGCACCTGTTTAAGTGCAGGGAAGTCTTTAGCGTTAGTTAATACGCCATTCGAGAACATGAACGAAGTTGAAATGCTCGGAATGTTTATTGCTAAACCTAGCCGAACAATTTTTTTCTGCGTTTCCATGTATTTTGCTAACGCCCTGATATAAGTTAAAGACGGGCTATTTGCTTCAAAAGTAAAGTGTATAATATGCGGTTGCGGTGTCCAGCCTGCCGCCATATGTCCGTCAACGCCCATACGAACGATACTGATTTGTCGCTCGTCTTGGTCTACAGCTTGGTCGGTAGCGTAGTTTTGCAACAGCACACCTGCCGGGAACAGTTCTTCAATCGTTAAGAAACATTTTGCATTAGCTGATGTAATATCCATTTATAGTACACCCCCTTTTTTATAATACTACGGTCAGCGGAACGACTAATCTGTTAACGCTGCCGCCATACGTATACCATACGTTTATAATCGGGCTATCACGGTTGACCCTTGCCGCTGCGCCGGGGTCTAATACTTGGATATAATAGCCATTAGTGTAAAGCTCTGTAGAGATATCTTCCCCTGCTTCCGCATAAAGCTGCGCTTTTTGGCTTTCACTTAATTCGATACCTGTATCAATAACGCCGTTATTCAACGCCCTAGTAATTGGGTCGTTCAGCCATGCACGAATTTGCGTGTACCCAATCTCGTTATAAGGAGTCCTACCGATTGACGTCAAGCCGTTTGCAAGTGAGATTTGCATAACATTTTTAAGCCATATCATGTTGATATACGTATCAACGAATCCGTAGTTGCCGCTAAACATTTTTGCGTCATAATAGAATGAAAAATCAGTGCTGCGGGCGGCGTAACGTCCATAGAAGTTAACGTTGTTAGCCAGCAACGCTGTTGCGCTGTCGTCGTCAGTTACAGACGCCGCAAGTCCTGTTTGCTTTCTAAACGCATAACTTACAACACTGTTCGCCCTGTTCCAGTCAATGGAAGCTGCTGTAGCCATGACAAGCGTAGCAGTGTATACGTCAGGCGCATAGTTCATGCAAAATCCTTCGTAGTTCGCATTTTTCAGCTTGGTTACAAGAGTTCCCTCGCCGCTGGTTTTCAGGGCGTTAGAAGATTGCCACGGAACGTACAGGAATTCAATCGGAGTATTATTGTTCCATTCAGCGAATTGCTGGATTTCTACGTCTGTAGCTTCTTTCAACGTGGTAAAGCTTACCCAGTTAGTTGATTGATTTACAACAGATTGCATATTAGCCGCAGGCGTCAAGGCGTCGCTGCCGTCGGATACTAGCGCGCCGCTTGCGGCGGTCAAGCCTAACGCTGTTGCGGTATCAGTGCCGAGGGCTTCAATAGTCAAGCCGTCTGTCGCTACCGATACTGCGCTATCTGCGCCTGTGGTTTCGCTGGTAATAGTAAAGCTTTCACTGTTGCTATTATAAACAACGGTTGTTCCAGTGACTTTAGCAGCGATTGCTGCGGCTACGTCGCTTGGCGTTGAAGCTGCGCTAAAATCTAATCCGGTAACAGTGATAGGGCTGCCGTCTACGGAGATAGTAAAGCCGCCAGCAGTGATTTTTTTAAGGTCAGTCAGTGATAACGCTTCTGCGCCGAACAGCTTACCTGCGATTGCCTCGGATACCCTTTTTGCAAAATAAAGAATATTAGGCTTTTTAACACTGTTATCATAAGACTGAAAGTAATGACTAGCCGCAAGATATTCAATACTATCAAGCCCGTAGTATTCGCCTACAGCGTCTTTGCTTGCATATGCTTTAAGCGTTGGGAATGGTGTTAATTCGTTTTCGCTTAAATACAAGCCAGCGATTTCAAGCTCTTGGCTACCCGCTTTAATTACGCGCGGATTAATTTCAACGATTTTTGAAATAGGTATTGCCATTTTTTATAGACCCCCTTTTTCTGGTTTATGATGTACGTCAACATTTTCAAGCCGCGTTATCGCGATTTTATCAAAGTATTCTGTCTGGTATTCGTATACTGTCCAAAACGCTAAATGAAGCGGCAAGCGGTATCTGTTGATATATTGATTTGTGTCATCAGTATATGGTAAAAACTGCATATTTTCGCAGTACAATAAAGCTATATTGTAATTCTTTTTGAAAAAGTCAACCGCAACATCAGAACGCCCCAGCGTTTCAAAGTATTCGGCACGCTGCAATGCTCGTTGATAATCGGCGTCACAAAAATCGACGTTAATGACATATTCACGGTAAGAACGTGTTTCCGTCGTTCCTGCTTCTGTAACAATCTGCTCCCCGACATTCGTACCTATTCGGCGGGTACTGGCAAGAAAAAATACTACGTGTTCCCGTGTCTTTGGCAGTGCCGAGTTGTTCTGCTGCCCGAGGTAAATTTGTTCAGCAGTTAACGGCGGTTGCATATAAGCCCGTAAATAGGCTTCTACGGCTACGTTAATTTCGCCATGTTCCAACTACTTCACCGCCTTTCTTCCGACGCTTACAAGGTTATTTCCTTCGTCAGGCTGATTGGTAAAGTCAGGGTATGGCGGCACTTGCAATGTTACTTCACAGTTAGCCCAGCCAACATTAGACCAGTCCTCAAACATTGCTGTGATTTTCCAAAATTCACCGGGCTTGCGCTCGATATAATCGCCTGTGCGTAAGATTGGAACGCGTGCAATACCTTCAATAGGTCTATTGTTATCGCTGGCAAGAAATATCTGTTCTGTATGCGCGGTGCTGTTGATGTTTTCGAGATGTTGCAAACGATTAGCTTCGTTTGGTTGAAACTGCACGTTTACAGTTGCAGGGCTAAAAAAAAGCGGTGTAACAATGCCGCTGATATTTTTTTGCCCGGCTGACTGATACAAGATAACTTGTTCGTCAGGATTTATGGCAGTTATAGCACTTCTAACCACCATGTGCAAATTAATTCCGTTCATCTGTTACACCCTCTTTATTTAACTTTTACGTTATTTGTGACTGCATTTATCATGGTAGACGTATCAATCAAAGCTCGGTAAGGGTCAGTTGCTACGGCGTTTTTGCCGCTTTGTGCTTTGCGCTGTTTCATGCGGATAGTGGCAGGGCTATTCGGGCGCGGGTCGTTCCACTCCCATTTTTTTATAGTATCCTGTATATCCGCTTTCATTTCTTTTGATACAGCAGTGTAAGCATTTAAAAGCGCGCCATTCTGCGCCGACTTACCTTTTAACAGGGCAGTAAGTTGCTTGCTCCATTTGTTTTGTTGTTCATCTACAGTCCTTTGCATAAAGGGGCGTTCAGGAACGCCACCAATGCCCTTGTTTTGGATATAGGCAACATAAGCAACATTTATCCCGCTTGGATAAGTTGCGTCCGCTGTAAAGCCCGCCTGTGCTTCCGGCGTTTGCCTTACTAGGTTTCGCAACTTCTTTTTCCAGTTGCCGGATGTCCCTGTTCCGTTACCTGTAACAAGCTTGACTTTTAAACGCATAATAACGCCCGCCTGCTCTGTACTTTGCCGTGAGTGTCCAAAAAAGCATACCGCATTGTGTCTGGTTATACCAGTTAAGCGACATTGGTAGGGTATAGCTTGTTGATACCTTTCCCTGTGTCGCGCCGCTCAAAACGCCTACAACAAACGCTCCGCGCTGCTGTAGCTCGCTTATATGGCAAGTGAGCAGGTAAAGCAGCGTTTTACGTTCGTCAAGGTCTTTTACGGCTGAATTCACGGAATTATTTAAAGCCAGTGTTGCTATTTTGAAATTATTTTCAAGTACAACATCATCTACACCCGCTAACTGCGGATACAGCTTTTTAAATTCTTCCAGATCGAATATAACGATATTGTTATCATCAGCCATTTTTACGCCCCCTTACTTAAAAGGGGTTGTTGAAGCAATAACCTTTTTCGGGTCAAGTGGCTCGTTCCCGTTACGCAACTCTTTGCGTTCGTGGATTGCGCTTTTTGTAAAGCGGGTATCTCCGGTTGATGCAAAAATCAAACCGTTAATAATTCTAGGGTCTGATTTATGCTGTTTTTTAATCAATTCCCACATGTCAGAGGGAACGCCGAAAGTCATACCAAACGCGCCGCCGATTGGGTTTTTACCCATTTCAAGCCCCGCAAGATGTTTGTTGTTGCCGTTAAATTTAACCTCGGCAAGACTACCGTTTGGCAGTCTTACAGCAAAAATCACGTCTTGATAAGAATTGCAGCATACCGTAACAGTGTCAGCTTGTTTGGTCGGGGAAGCTTGAACAGGTTGTTTGGCGTTAACTTTTTCAACTTCCTTTTCCTCTACCTCGCTGACTTCGTCGCTTTCGTTGGGGTCATAAGTAACGGGCTTTTCTTCCTCAATCACTTCTACCCCTGTCGGCTCGACTTCCTGCGGCAGTAAGGCTTCTGTATTCTTATCATCAACGATTGTTACAACTTCATCTTGTTTTACTTTTTTTGGTCTAGCCATGTAGCAGCACTCCTTTTTTGTATTTAGTGTAAATTATACGCCTGTCATTTTGCCGATTGCGAACGGTCTATAAATGATAGTGCCGTAGGACGAACCGACAAATTTTTGATGGAAACTGGAGCTTTCCGGAATTAAGCGCATAGCGCGGAATTTTTCGCTAAATCCGATTTGAGCGGTCGGCAGTCCTTCGATTGTCGGAGCGACAAGGAGAATGGAATTGCCGCTAGTTGCGGTAGCCAGTTCAGGAATTGCAACGAAACGGATTCTTGGAAAGTAGGTTTCCAACATCTGACGAGCAGAAATATTGAAGTCAGTTGCTTTGCCCAGTTGTACCTGTGTAGCGGGAGAGGTAGCAAGCACAAGTTCGGTGTTAGCGTCGATGTGTCCTGCGCCACGGTCAGCCATTTTGCCGAACAGATGCAGTACATCTGCGTAAATTTCTTTGGTGGATTTTTCAGCCCACAGAGTTTTTTCATCTGCAGTTGGCAACGGAGTAACATCAGCAGGCAAATTCGGGTCGTTCAACAAACCGTAAATCTCCAAGCCTGCCACGCCATACAATGCGAATTTATTGCTTGCAATATCGATTACAGTAGCAGCAGCACGTTGTTTATCGGCTGCCAGTTGCAAACGCGCGCGGCTTGCGACGTCGACTTCTCTATCGCCATAACGGATGTTAGTTTGATAGATGTATTGAGTTCTTACAGGAAAAGTCGGGTTTACATCAGAAGCACCGCCTTGACCATAATCGGTATAAGCTTCAACCTCGCCTGTGATTTCGGAAGTTTGGAAGCGTGCGTAAGAGGTTGTCCAATCACCTTTTTTCACTTCTCCGAAAATCTCCCTTGCGCCACGGGTAGCGGTCAGGATAGGGATTACCATAGGGTCAATATAAGATGTAAATTCAACAGGAACGCCGCTGTTGGCTGCTGTAACCATTGCAGCGTCATTCGCTAACTGGTCAATGCTATCGTTTGCCAAAATGCCACGGATAGGCGACCCAGTATCAAAAATAATACCGTATTGTTTCATCACGTCAAGCTGTTCCTGCAAGCCTAATTGATTTTCAAACATTTGTGTTTTCCCCTTTCATTAAGCCCAGTTACTGATGACGATAATATCGCCTTCAGCACCGCCGCCGTTAATATTTACTACTTTATAATCAGTTTCTACTGCATCCGCTACAGTGCCGCCTTTATCGCCAGTTTTAATACTGCCGTCTGCAAGTACTGCGAAAACGCTTTGCCCTACGGTCGCTTTTGTTCTAGTAATAACAGCAAAGTCACCTTTGACTGCTACGGATACGGGAAAGCCTTTAGGAACAGTTTTAGAAGCTGATTCGTTATAACCCAGCGGGTTAGTGATTTCACGCACTGCAAAGCCCAGCGGCGCACCTGTGCCTGTGGATTTTACAAAAGCGTCGTTTTCATATACGGTTGCTGCCCAAACGAAACCGCCAATAGTTACGGTGTCGGCTGCGCAATAGCCTTTTTGAGTGCTTACTAAAGGATTGGTACTCATATGTTGACCGGGTACACCAATAGCAGGCAGGATATTTACTTGTCCTTGAAATTTGTTAGCCATTTTTCTTTGCTCCCTTCTTATCGAATGGTGATGTTTTTCAGATTTTTCATGTATTCAGGAGTTTTCTCGCTGGATACATTGAATTTTTTGATTGCTTCGTCGTTAGCGTGCGTTACGTCGAAACGTTGTTTTTGCAACACGTCAACCATAGCTTTGTAAGATTCTTTAGGATATTTAGAAGTATCAATGCCTTTAGCTTGCAATGCTCTTGCGTAGATATCTTCTGCACTGTCATACGCCATAGCGTCGACGTTGCCGAGTACGAAAGCACAAGCGTTGGCGGCTGCGTTAAGTTTTTTCACGCGTTTCATAACATTTTTTTCCGCTTCTGCTTTAGCGTTAGCCAGCAATGCGGGAAGTGCGTCTTTAGCAAGATATTTTTCCTCGCCCTCGCGCTCGTGGTCGCGGTCAATCCGTTTCGGATTGTCTTTTTCATAACGCTCGCCTGCTTTGATACCCATTTCAAAACCTGCTTTAAATGCAGGGTCTTTCATGCGTTCTTCAAGTTCATCATCTTCGGCTTTTTCTTCCTTGTCCTCGTCTTTAGCTTTTTTTGCTAAATATTCTTCCATGCCTTTACGCTCATGTTCTTTATCGAGTTTTGCGCGTTCTGCTGGATTCTTTTCCAATTTCTCGCCTTTGGATACGCCCTCGGCGTAAGTCAATTTTTCATCCATACCTTCACCGCCTTTTAATTCTAACAGTTTCGCCTTAATAGTGTCTTTTTGTGCAGCTTCCAGCCCTGTAAAGAATTTATCTACAAGGTCGTCGATAGAAATATCTGCGTCCACATCCAAGCCAATTTCTCGGGGGTCGTAACCTTCTACCTGCGCTTCAACAACATTTACAGCCTTTTGCAAGTTAGCTAATACAACTTCTGCTGCTTCAATGCCTAAATCAGCGTCTTTTGCGAAAATAACACGCTGTAAATCAGCTTTGCGCCGTTTAAAGCTTAAAATATCTTTTGAAAGATTTTTCATTTGCTTTTTTTCTCCCTTCGTTGTTTTTTCTATCTCAACAGGTAAACTGTCGGATACAACTACATCACTGCCAGCCCTGCCTTGCGGCACAAGGGCAACGTGATTTCCTCGAATATCTCGCATAACAAAATCATATTTTGCGCCCTGATATTCCCCTGCGGTCATATCGGGTGTATAGCGGTAGCTGCAAGATATCTGCTTACAGCTTCCGTCCTCGACGGATTTAATCGCCTTTTTATCAGTGATAGATAACGCATTCAATAAATAGGGTTCTTCAAACAGTGCCTCTGTTCCTGTGCTGCCTATCTGATATTCTTTGGGCGGCGCGTCGGCGGTATAGTCGTGGTGTCCCTGCATTAGCGGCAAGCCGTTAAATGTTGGGGCAGCTTTAGCCAGTTCTTCCGGGTCACGCAGTCCATAGTAGACACGTTCGGGGTTTAAGCCTAAATCCTGCCAGTTCGGAATTTCACGCCCTAAATACGGGTTTACGGTCGCCTTACTGATTGGGCAGGCGTCAACGTGCATAAATCCGTTTTCGTCTATTCTGCGCGCTGTTATGGCGGCATCAAACGCTAAAATATTGTTTTCCCGTTCCATATGGTCAGCCCTTTCGTTTTAACTATTTTTATACAAATGTCTTTATTTGTTATTTTGATTATATCACAGGTTAACTTAATTATTGCTCGTTAGTGAGTAATTCGGTGATATCAGGTCGAAAATCACACCTGCAATATGGCAGTTCTCCCGGTAAAACATTTCTGCCTACATCTTCGTCATAAAGCCCCTCGTCTAAATCAAATGTCTTTCCATTCATTGCAATGTGTGTTTTACGGCTGCTTTTCTCGCCGGGTATATGTATCCATATGCCTTTTTTTATGCCGATATCCTTCGTCTGCATAACGTTTAACGCCTGCGTTGCCTTGTTGGTTTGGTCTATGGCTATCAGTTCTGCCCGCCGTTCTGTAACCTTGTTAAGGTCTTTTATGTGCTGAAATATGCTTGCCATATCCCGCCCTTTAAGTGCGCTGTCAATTACAACATTGGTTAATTTATCAAAGTATTTAGGGGCAATACTCTTTATCAAATTTACGTTACTCGCTACCATTTCTTCAAGTAGCGGTTGATGTAAGGCACTAATGTGAAAATCTATCACAATGCCCGCTTTTTTTAGATTAGCTATAAGTCCCGCTTTAGTCTGTTTATCTATCTTACCGATAAACTTGCTGGCTATAGCGTCCATTTCCTCGGCTTCCCATTCGCTTATATATCTGCCAAAACGCGCTTTTATAGCGTCAATAAGCTGCTGTAATCGTCTATTGTCGAAATCAACGGGCGCGTCATTCGTTACCATTTCCGACGCTCTAAACAGCTTGTATTTTTCAAGTACAAACTTTAACGCTGCCTTTTCCATTTGTTTTATTAAGCGGCGTATCGAACGGGCGTATTCGTTCTGTATTCCGACGCTGGCAGGTATTCCAGGTATAGTTACCTGTCGCCGCCGTCGTCTGATTTTCGACGCCATACATTAGCCCCCTTTTGTAAGGTTTATGCGGGATTATTTGATATAACCCCGCATTTTTTCCCATTTTACTTATTTTTAATCAATTATTTCGTTTTTTTATTCAACTTCTTTTGGCGGCTTTTCATCTTGGCTCAAAACTTCCCGCTTTTCAGTTAATCCTAACAGTTCGCGTTCTTCCTCGCTTAATTCTTCCTCGGGTACGCTTTCTTCATTGAGGTTGTTAAAACCGCTTTTCGGGTCAGCTTTCAGGCACTCTCTGCCCTCGTCAGGACTGATGACACCATTAGATATATAAATCTGCTGCGTTTCAGCTTTGATTTTGTTTACCGTAGCTATGCTTTCTTCTTTTTCCTCTGATAATGGATTGAAGGTAAAAGTTATTTCGTTGTCTATCTCTCCCCATTCCTGCACTTGTAGTACCTTTAAGACGTATTCTATTTGGTCACGCAGTTGCTTTTCTTGCTGGCTGGCTATGTGGTCGTAGTGGTTATTTAAATCACTTTCACCTGTATTAAATCCTGACGGCGTTAAGCCCCACATTTTTGTTACAGGCTCATTGAAGTAAGCCGCTACAATCTCCATAGCCTGACTTACTATATCCTTTACACCAGCTAACGACGTTGATTTAATATCAATATCTTCTGATTCTTTATCTATCAACATAACGCCGTCATTACTTCGATACTGTACGAAGTTATTTACACGGTTATCGATTTGCGACCAGTCACCGCCAGAAAAAAGCTGCTCGTTAAGATTCGTTTTGAACACCGTTAAACTAAATTTAGTTAATAACCGTGCTTCTGCTTCTCGGCACTCTGTAAAGTGCGCCACGGCGTCTAGTACAATCTGTGCAAGCGGGATACCGAAAAAGTTATAAGCAGGTCGTAATATCGTCGGCAGCTCATTTTCCTGCACTGGCGGCAGGAAGCGGCTTGCGTCTACAGCTTTCCCCATTACAAACCAATATCGTGGCTTGAAGTAATATTCTTGCAGCGGGTCTGCTGCGTTGTATTGACCGGGGGAAAGGTTATACGGCTCTATAACTTTCAAACGCCGCAGTTTTTTACCTCGTAATTCGTTCTTCGTTAAAATTAATGGATTTAGCAGGTTTTCACTGGCGGTGTCGATTCCGTCAAAGTCCATGTATACTAAACTGCCGCCGTAGTATTTACTGATACTTACCGCTTTGCGTAGTGTCGGCAGCAGGTTTATCTTGGTTATTAATTCGTTAAGTCTGTCCAGCTTTGCCTGTTTATCGGTATCAGGGTCATTGTTGCCCTTTGTTGTTAGCGTTATACCCTTTTCTACCATTTCATCAGCAATCATCTCACAGCCTGCCCGAATAAGCCCGTTTTGCGCAAGCCCTGTTAAATAACCGTAGCCTAAAAATTGCGGGTATGCACTCATGCCCATTATAGAGATAGCATGATGTAGCAATGAATGACATTGACCTATAGCAGCGTCATTTGCTTTTTTGGTATCTGCGTCTACCTCTGCTAGCGTAGCTGGCGCACCGTACATTGTTTTAATGTCGGCAAGGGTCGGCACTCTTGGCGTACCTTCTACCGGGTTAATAAGGTTTAATGCTTTCAATCTCGGGTCTTTTCTGATTCGTTCTTTGTTGTTGAAAGCCTGATTTTCGTTGCCGCTATTTTTTCGGGCAGTGTTCAGTGCTTTCTGTCGGATACGTTTCTGCGCGTTTTTGCTGTTGTTCATTTCTTTTCCCCCTATTTATCTGCGTTTTACTTTCATTGGCGGGTGACTGTTTTCTAATGCGTATCTAACGGCGTCTATAGTATGGTCGTTGCCGTCAGGGTAGTTTGCGATATAGTTACCGTTTCTATCCTTTTTTAGCTCGTATTGGGCGAATTCTCGTGCTGCATTCGGGCAGCGCATAGGGTCTATAACGATTTCTAACAAATCATCTGTTAAGTATTTATAGCCCCATTCTCTCGAGCCTTGCCCCTTTTTAGCCGGAATAACATTAATCCCATAGCTTTTTAGGCTCATTAATGTTTCATGCTGGATGTCGCTTACTATAAGCCTGTTGCGTGGATTTTCTTTTTTGATGTGTTCTGCTAACGTCCAGCTAGGGCAGCCACGGGCATAGTATTCATTGAAAATATATAGCTTGCGTGCTGCCGTATCTAGGTGCATAGTCATATACGCCATAGGGTCGATTGATACGCCTAAATCAAGCCCACGCTTAATATTATCGAAATGCGATATTTCTTCATTCGTGATTGGTCGCAGTTTTAAGTTGGTGAATATCTCGCCGCCTGTTCCTGTGACTTCACCTAAATACTCATGTCTAAACCTGCGGGGCTGATATACTGCCATAACTGATGCTTCGTAGAGGAACTGTTTCCCTACCCATTCGGGCGGGGCTTGCAGGTAGTTGCTTTTGTGTAACAGTTTATCGGGTCGAGCTTTCAGTGCTTCGTTGTTCACCCAGCTTTGCATAGACGCAGGCGGATTGTAGGAGTAAAAACACCAAAAACGCTCACCGCCACGCAATACTGATTGCAATACCTTTTCTATTTCTTCGATACCTGAAAATTCTTCTAATTCCTCAAACCATGTGATAGCATAGTAACCTTTTTTTACTTTTACGGACTTGCGTTTTGTGGGGTCGTCCAATCCCCAAAACAATATTTTCTGCCCGGTTTTTTTGTAGATAAACGACGGCGGCGACACTCTAGCTATAAAAAAATCATTTAGCCACAGCTTTTCTATAGCCCATGCTATTTGTTCGTAAACTGTTGTTTTTATCGTTAATCCAACTTTGCGGAAAACGATAACATTTATAGTCGGGTCTATTAGCATAAGCGTGATGATAAATATACTTATAGCCGACGACTTTAGCGAACCACGCCCGCCGCTAAACCAATAATGCGTAAATTCGTGATTCATCACCTGATGATAAACTTTGTAGAAAGCTTTGCCGATACAGTCAGTTAAATTAATCTTTGGCGGGGTCATTTATCTTTTTCGCTAAATCTTCAAAGTTTTGCGCTGCTTTTAGCGCGTCGTCGTAGGTTGGCAATTCACTTTCTTCTGCTGGCTGTTCGGCTGGTACATCAGCGACGATTGTTGGGGCTAGAGCTATAGCTAGAGAGTTTTCTCCAAATAACTTATGATATTTACCCATATTCTCGCTACCTGCTTTTATAAGCGTGTTTTCCATGATATAGCCGTCGGTATATATCTTTTCCATTTGCCCTGTTTCTTGATTCTTTTTTAAAACGTACTTTTTGTATTCTATTGTTTCTTTGACCTTGCCCCGCATTTGGTCTGTGTAGCTGCGGATTACTTCTTTGACTTCTGCAATGTCGTCTAATTCGTATTTTGCTCGAAGTTCTTCTACATACTCCTGCACCCACGGGCGGGAAAAAATCATGTATGCCGTGCGCCGGGCTGTTGTTTCTGCAAAGCCTGCGGCTTTTGCGGCTTTATAAAAATTAAAGCATTTTAAATATTCTCTTGCAAACTTTTTTTCACGGTCGTTCGCTACCCGTTTTTCACCAGCTATACGAACAACGGCAGAACGTTTGCGTTTTGGACTAGCCATGTTACGCCCCCCTTGTTTTTGTTTTCATTATAGCACAATCTTTAAAAAAACTATAATTTATCCTGCTTACGTGGTACAATGGTATAAAACGATTAGGGGGGCTAGTATGTCAAAAAAATCCTATACAGAAGCCGAATTGATTGAGGTTTTTAATCTTCCCTGTAGTAATATTCTTGACTTTTTTGACAAATACGAGTGTAAGCGTGTCGTTATTGGGTATCCTTCTATATCTCACGTTATTTACGGATATAACAATCCTGAATATCTGCCCGATATCGCGCATTTATTTGATTATGGCGTCGGAAAAACTGTAATCATAAGCAGCTACGAAACAGGCTCGCCAAGATATCAAGTCTATAACTTTCCTGATAGGCGGCAGGCTATTACTTTTGTAGATGAAGTCGAATATACGTTGTTTGTTCCTATTGATTGTATCTTGAATTTCATAACTCAAAAAATAGGCTTTTGGTCTTATAAGACTACAGTAAATATTCTTGACGATAACGAATATAATATTATTCTTGTAGTTGAAGGGCGCAGGATTGAGCTGACTGACGATAACTTTATGGATAGAGTTTTAATAACTCAAAAAACGCTGCTTATCGAAAATGATTTGATAACAAACGCAAAAAGCGCAGTCGAATATTATCGCAACATTTTTAAAATGTCCCGTCGCTTTGTGGCAGAGATAACGGGTATCCCTCTTAAAACGCTTAATGCTTTTAATTCATCACCTGACCGCACTATCTTGAAAACCAATGCCCTTAATGTTTACAAACTGGCGCAGTTATTCGGTGTGAGCATGGAACAGCTTTTGCTGACAGAATGCGAAATAAACCCTACCAGCAAGGCTTTTTTGGAAAGTAAAGAGGTTTAAACAATGAATATTGATAACGCATTATATACCCTGAATATCGCGCCTGACGCCCGGCAGTTAACCGTTTTTATCGACGGTGAAGCAATTCCTCAAAGCCGACCCAAAATCGCCACACGGGGCAAAAATGGCGTTCCGTTGCCCCATGCTATCGCCTACTATAAAAACGCTTCCATTTACTATCGCCAGCAATGCGAATACTGTATTAAACAAGCTGTTCAAAAGTCAGGTATCTTTTTTAAAGATGTCGCCTTGTTTTGTGAGGTATATATTTTTTTACCTGTCCCTGCGTCAAAAAGTAAGAAGTTTAAAGCCGCTGTTGATGTCGGCGCAGAATTTCCAAAAGTCAAGCCGGACTGCGATAACCTTTTTAAAAATATCACAGACGCAGCCGAGGGCTTGGCATTCGATACAGATAGCCGCATTGTTTCTGTAAACATCCATAAGCGTTATACCAACGGCGCACCGTTTGCTGTACTGCGGCTTACAGAAGTCAACGAAGAAATAACAGTCCTGCCATCTTTTGTTAAATTGCATAGAGAAAGCAAAAAAAGCAGAGGTTAAAACCTCTGCTTTTTTTTTTACTGTAAATTGATTCGCCATATAGATTTATTAAATACTTCCTGCAGTATTCTTTTACATCATTGCACTTTTTACCGTCTTTATTCGTTTTTCCGCATTTTTTGCAGGTCGCTAAACGCTTTTTATTTAAATCTACTAAAATTCCTAACGCCTGACAAGATTCATTGAAAAAATTTATTGCGTTTGCTTCTATTGCGTCTTTAGGATTTAAACTATCTAAAGCTTTTGACGTAGGCAAAAACAGAATACTGTTACATTTTTTGTATTTTTTTAAGCTATCTTTTCCCCTTTCTACACATATGAAATGAAAGCCGTCTATAAATTCGTTGTATTCAAAAATTAAGAAGTCACCGGGGAATAAATTGTATTGATAGCCTTTATAGTTTAAAAACAGTTGATTTGATTCCTTTGTAAAAGATGTTTTTATACTACGTTCAACCTTTAGCATAGTGACTTCGTTTCTTATTTCTTCCGGTATATCCTCTATTGTTATATTAGTGTTTCCTTCCCATTGCCACGCATAAACTTCTGTTATCTCGTAGTATTTTTCGATTCCTGCCATTTTACATATCTCCCTGTTTTTCGATTTCATCTAATGTTTTTTGAATTTCTAAAAGCTCTTGATTTATTTTTGCACCTTGTCTTATTAAAGCTTCCTCACTCCACAGCTCACTCATTTTTTCATTTATTTTTAAAACAAAATCAGTATCACTCATTTCGGAAGGTTTTAATATTGCTGCCATGGCAGTAAGTTGTATTCTTGTATCTATTTTATTAATTTTTATTTCTTTTTTCCAATAGTTTTAATTTAAGTTCTTGTATTTTTATAACTCTGTTTAATTGCTTTTTGTGTAGCATAAACTCTACTTCTGAAACAAACATTTTCTTTATACCTCGTAATTTTCTTTTATTTTTTTGACCTCTGAATTGAATTCTTCGACTAATACACTAGCCATAAGGTTTCCTCTAGCTACGCACCTGCAAAAACTTATAGGCTCTCCAAAAAATTTTCTGTGCTTGGCTCTTTCTTCTTCTGGTTGCGATTCTATAGCCTTTTGTAGATGTTTTGCAAAATCACTTACCGTTACATCCGTAACTTTTGGTAAGAAAATATCTACATTGATATCTTTACCTTTTTGGATATTCGTTAATATTGTTATCTTTTTCTTTAATGCGTCGTAAACATAAAGCTGTGCAGCTAACTTAATGATATCTCTAGCATTCATTTTATTTGCTCCCTAAATTTAAAAGTGGCGATATTACGCCCCCGCAACGATACAAAAACCTCTTTAAATATTTCTTTGTTCTTTAGTCGGTATTCATAGCCTACCGACAAGCGAATTGTGATATTGCGCCGATAATATCCCCGTCGAATGCGGTAAAGTTTAGTAAAAAATCGCCCGTATTCAATCATTTTATCACTTCTTCCGTGTCGATTCCTAAAATATCAAAAATAGCTTTCATTTGTGAATAAGTAATGTCGTCTACTTTTATACTGTTTCGGTAATATTTGCGCGCTTTAATCATAAATAGCCCTGTTTCGGCTTCTTCCAGCGTTGCAAAAGCTTTGACGTCTAAAGATGATTCTACAGCTTCTCCATTTGATTTTTTGTATTTATCATAATCAGTATAAATATACAATATTCCAACTTTATTAGCGGTTAATATTTCTATCTGCGGCTCTTTCAAGTATCCACGGTTTGAATTTAAAACAAATATTTTATCGCCGGGCTTTACATCCTTTAATGACTTCAATTTAAAACACTCTCCCCTTTAAGCAGTATACTTCCTTTCGGGGGGGTAACTCCTGAAAGCTCTTTTTTTATTTCTTTCACTGCTTCTAGTTGTAGTAAAAAAATTTGTTCAATATCATAATCTGTTGCTTTTTCCATGCTCAAAAAGCCTGCAAGCAAAACACTTTGCAATTTCAAAAAGATTTCTTCTGCGTCGTCCTGTGTTCCTGTAGTCATAAAAGTACCCGTTTCACCCATAAATAAGCAGAGTTCATTTTTCATTAACGCTTCTTCTACTGTTTTTAGCATGTTTTCATCACTTACTTTCTTTTCCGTTACGTTTATATCTAGTTTGTTGTCCATTTTCTACCACTTTCCGTCGCCATAATCTCTATATGGGCGTTTTTTATTTGTTTTAGATGTAATGTATTGCGCTGGTTATTTAAAATCGTTTAAGGCTGCTCGTATCGTTTCATATAGTTAAATACTGACGTTTGTGGAAGTCCCAATGCGGCAGCAATCTTATATGAGCTGACGCCGTTATTTTTCATTTCAAAAATTTGATTATGAAACTTTTCCCAATCGTGCGGGCTGTTTGGGTGTGGTTTAAACGGTGGAATTGCTTTCACCGTTTTCGGCGGCAGGGGGGGAGTTTCTTCCTGTTTAGGTTTAAACGGCAGGCTCGCAATGTTTATATAATGTTCCCCTCTTACGCATTCTTTGAGGTCTAAAAACGGGCAGTAAACAGTATCATTATGGCGGCGCAGGCGGTAACATTTTAGGCAATCAATCATTTTTCTAAACTCTTTTCTTTAGCTTCTTTTACCGAATTGCAGTATTCATCTATTTTTTCTTTGCTTAAATGCCTGTTGCCATACTGCTTATAGCCCTTGATTTTTTCCAGCACCTCAAAGGGGTCATAGTAATACCGTGTGCGTCGCCCTGTATGAAATTTAAATATATTCGTGCAATCTTCCCGCAGCTCTTTTAGCAACTTTCCATATTTCCAGCGTTCAATCGAACAGGCTAAAATAATTCGTCCAACACGGTAGCCGCTTATAAATCCTTTTGCCTTTGCTGCTTCAATGCTGATATTCTGCATTATTCATTCTCCTCTTTATTGATTTTTTTCTTTAACGATAATAAACAAGCATTGCAAAGCGGAATGTTATATGTTTCGTATCCTGCTACACGGATAACAAGGCTGTTCCGAGTAGCCCCTATATAACCTTTTCCACACCCGTCGCAAACAAAATCTTTTTTCTTTTCTTTTTTTAATTTAATCACTTTATCTCTCCCTTAAAATCTGCGAATAATATAAATATTTATCATAAAGGCTGCAAAAAATAATAATGCGCCTATTAAAAATGCAGTTTTCATTATATTCCTCGTCTTTATTTTATGGTTTCTTGCGTTTTTTCAACTCTGATTTTTGTTTCCACAGTTAAAACTTCTATTTTTGTTTCATTATTCAAATGTGGGCGTGCGTAGTTTATCGCTTCTTCTTTAGTTTCAAAACAAAAATCCTGCTTGACGCCATTCACAATTAAAAAATACTCGGTTTTAATGCTCGTTAATTTTTTATTCATGTTATTTCCTCTTTTCTTCTATTTTTCTTCTTCTATAAAAAAGGTGTATGTAGCTCTATTGATTTCCGCGCATAAACTACCTAATTCAATATCTGTCTTGCTATGTTCTAAAATGTTTTTAGCTATCTCTACAATTTTTTCTGTCGTCAGATGTCCTTCAAATACTGCACTTTTTAACATTTCCTCATATTCCCCGGAAGTTCCAAGAGTGTATAAGTCAAAATCAATACACAGTTGTTTTAAATTATTTCTAGTTATAATTCTTTCCTCTTTAATCATAGTATCTCTCCCTTTATTTTTTTATTTTCCTTACCTCTTGTTTATATTATAGCCCCCCCTCGTT
>ENA-UOOA01001514-UOOA01001514.1-human-gut-metagenome-genome-assembly--contig:-P61old-NODE-1514-length-37161-cov-11.161160_pt1 | contig 37161 bp, 30 predicted proteins | sample MGYA00242467_ERZ724014 | MGnify/ENA metagenome assembly ERZ724014 | reverse complement strand
ACCACGATGGCCATCAGCACCACCGATTGCGCGGCCGATCCGCCCATGTCCATGGCCTTGAAGCCATCGTGATAGACCTTGTAGACCAGGATCGAGGTGTCTTGCCCAGGGCCGCCCTGCGTGGTGGAGTCCACGATGGCGAAGGTGTCGAAGAAGGCATAGACCACGTTGATCACCAGCAGGAAGAACGTGGTGGGCGACAGCAGCGGGAACTGGATACTCCAGAACCGGCGCCATGGGCCCGCGCCATCAATCGCGGCCGCTTCAATCAGCGATTTGGGGATGGACTGCAGGCCTGCCAGGAAGAACAGGAAGTTGTAGGAGATCTGCTTCCACACAGCCGCAATCACGATCAGCGTCATGGCGTGGTCGGAGTTGAGCAAGTGGTTCCAGTCAAACCCCGACTGGCGCAGCAGATACGCCACCACGCCCAGCGAGGGGGAGAACATGAACATCCACAGCACGCCCGCCACGGCAGGGGCCACCGCATAAGGCAGCAGCAGTGCGGTTTTGTACACCAGGGCGCCGCGCACGATGCGGTCGGCAAAGATGGCCAGCACCAGCGAGATGGCGATGCCCGAGACCGCGACGGCGATCGAGAAAAATGCCGTCGTCTTGAACGAGGCGAGATAGCTCGGGTCTTCAAACAGGTTGCGGAAGTTTTCCAGCCCCACCCATTCGGTGGACATGCCAAAGGCATCTTGCATCTGGAAAGATTGCACCAGCGCCTGGCCCGCCGGCCAGAAGAAGAAGACGCTGATCACGACCAGCTGGGGTAGCAAAAGCACCCACGGCAGCCATGCAGAGCGGAATAAAACGCGTTTTTCCATATCGGATCAGTCTGAACAAAACAGCCCGCAGCCCATGCAAACCGGTGTTTGCGAGGGGTGCGGGCCAACGATGGAGCCCAGAAACCCAGGGGAATGCCTGGAGAGTCGGGCCCCATCAACGGGGGCGATAAAAATTAGCGGTTAGCGCGTGCGAAACGGGCCAGTTGCTCGTTGCCACGGGTCACGGCTGTGTCCAGGGCTTCCTTGGGAGTCTTCTTGCCCGACCAGATTTGTTCGGTTTCCTCGTCGATGATGGCGCGAACCTGAACGAAGTTGCCCAGACGAATGCCGCGCGACTTGTCGGTTGCCTTACGAATCATCTGTGTCACGGCCACATCGGTGCCTGGGTTCTTTTCATAGAAACCGGAGGCTTCGGTGAGCTTGTAAGCGCCCATGGTCACAGGCAGATAGCCGGTGCGCTGGTGGCTGGCGGCTTGCACCTTGGTGTCGTTCAGGAAGTTCAGGAAGTCGGCAACGCCCTTGTACTCTTCGGCCTTCTTGCCGGCCATCACCCACAGGCTGGCACCACCAATGGCGGTGTTCTGGGGCGCGCCCTTCACGTCAGCGTAGTAAGGCAGGGTCGAGATGCCGTAGGCAAACTTGGCTTCCTTGGCCACGCGGGCGTACAGACCGGACGAGCCGGTGATCATCGCGCACTCACCCGATGGGAAGGATGCGTCGGCTGCGTTGCCGCGGCCCTTGTACACAAAGCTGCCGTCCTTCGAAGCCTTGGCCAGGTTTTCAAAGTGGCGCACGTGCAGCGGGGTGTTGATCTGCAGCTGGGCATCGTTGCCGTCAAAGCCATTGTTCTTGCTGGCGAACAGCGTGTTGTGCCACAGCGAGAAGCTTTCCAGTTGCGTCCAGCTGATCCAACTGGTGGTGAACGGGCAGCTGTGGCCGCTGGCCTTGAGTTTGGAGGCGGCTTCGAACACTTCAGGCCAGGTCTTGGGAGGCTTGTTGGCGTCCAGACCGGCCTTCTTGAAGGCGTCCTTGTTGTAATAGAAGATGGTGGTGGAGCTGTTGAGCGGGTAGCTCAGCATCTGGCCGTTGGGCGCGGTGTAGTAACCGGCCACTGCCGACACGTACGAGGTGGGGTCGAACTTGAAGCCCGCATCGCTCATCACCTTGCCTGCGGGCACGATGGCGCCCTTGCTGGCCATCATGGTGGCGGTGCCCACTTCAAACACCTGAATGATGTGGGGTGCATTGCCAGCGCGGAAGGCGGCAATACCGGCTGTCATCGATTCGTCATACGTGCCCTTGTAGGTGGGCACGATCTTGTACTGGGTTTGGCTTGCGTTGTATTGTTAGTCCAGGTCATTCACCCAGTCGCCCAAAGCGGCGCTCATGGAATGCCACCATTGAATTTCCGTCTGGGCGTGTGCGGGAACACAGGTGCCGAAGGCGATGGCGGCAGTCAATGCCAATTTCTTCAGTTGCATAAATATCTCTCCAAAGATGACGCTGGGCACAAAGCGACCGATGCTAGGCACGAAATGTGTCAAACATGTGTCGTTGTCCCACGGTTGCCCGGCCGATTACAACGGTAAAAACCCGTTGAAGGCCGGGCGGTGTGTCCAATTGTGACGTTTCCATGACAGTTTCAGGGTGGATTTGCCCGGAGTTGCAAGGTTTTGTGCATTGCACCATGCTTGTGCTAGCCAAGGTAAATCTGCCCCAGCCCACCTCCATCCACTGAACAGGGACCTTCATGACCGCGCAATCGCTGGACAAAAGCAAGATCAAATTTTTATTGCTGGAGGGCATTCACCCCTCTGCGGTGGACGTGCTGCGTTCCGCTGGGTACACGCAGATCGAAGCCATCTCCGGCGCGCTGCCCGACGAGGAACTCAAGCGCAAGATTGCGGACGTGCACTTTGTGGGCATTCGCTCGCGCACCCAGTTGACCGAGGACGTGTTTGCCCACGCGCACAAGCTGGTCGCTGTGGGATGCTTTTGCATCGGAACCAATCAGGTGGACCTGAACGCTGCGCGCGAGCGGGGCATTGCCGTCTTCAACGCCCCGTATTCCAACACCCGCTCGGTGGCCGAACTGGTGCTGGCAGAGGCCATCTTGCTGCTGCGCGGCGTGCCCGAGAAGAACGCCGTGGCCCACCGTGGCGGCTGGCTCAAGTCGGCCGAGAACGCCTACGAAATCCGGGGCAAGACGCTGGGCATCGTCGGCTATGGCTCCATCGGCACGCAGTTGTCGGTGCTGGCAGAAGCGCTGGGAATGCAGGTGGCGTTTTACGACGTGGTGAACAAGCTGCCGCTGGGCAATGCGCGCCAGGTGGCCAAGCTGCACGACCTGTTGGCGCAAAGCGACATCGTCAGCCTGCATGTGCCCGAGTTGCCATCGACCGAGGGCATGATTGGTGCGGCCGAAATTGCGGCGATGAAGCCCGGCGGCATCCTCATCAACGCCGCACGCGGCACGGTGGTGGATATCGATGCCCTGGCCGACGCGCTCAAAGCCAAGAAGCTGCTGGGTGCGGCGATTGACGTGTTCCCGGTCGAGCCGCGCACCAACAAGGACGAGTTCCTGTCGCCCCTGCGCGGGCTGGACAATGTCATCCTCACTCCCCACATCGGCGGCTCCACCATGGAAGCGCAGGCCAACATCGGCACCGAGGTGGCCGAGAAGCTGGTGAAGTACAGCGACAACGGAACCAGCACCTCGTCCGTCAACTTCCCTGAAGTGGCGCTGCCCGCGCACGCGGGCAAGCACCGCCTGCTGCACATCCACCGCAACGTGCCGGGGGTGCTGTCGGAAATCAACCGCATTTTTTCCGACAACCAGATCAACGTGGCGGCCCAGTACCTGCAAACCAACGAGAAGATCGGCTACGTGGTGATCGATATCGATGCAGCCTCTTCCCCGCTGGCGCTGGACAAACTGGCCGGGGTCACAGGCACCCTGCGCAGCCGCGTGTTGTTCTGATCCTGGCGCGGGCTGCGCGGTCGGGCCGGTGCGTTGGGCCGCCCAAGGTTAAAATCCGCGCCGCACCCAAGGCACCGCAAGCGCAAACCGCCGGATTTGACCGGCTTTTGCATCGCGATGCCTTCACCCGGCCCCTCCAGGGCCGTCGCCCCACACGGCGATGGCTCGCATGCGCCACCTGGCCTTCAGGCCCAGGGCTCGCTGCAGGGGCGATTCACAAGGAATTTCCATGAGCCTCAAATGCGGCATCGTGGGCCTGCCCAACGTGGGCAAGTCCACCCTTTTCAACGCGCTGACCAAGGCTGGCATTGCCGCCGAGAACTACCCGTTCTGCACCATCGAGCCCAACACCGGCGTGGTGGAAGTGCCCGATCCGCGCCTGCAGCAGCTGGCCGAGATCATCCAGCCCGAGCGCATCGTCCCCGCCATCGTCGAGTTTGTGGACATCGCTGGCCTGGTGGCGGGCGCCAGCAAGGGCGAAGGCCTGGGCAACCAGTTCCTGGCCCACATCCGCGAAACCGACGCCATCGTCAACGTGGTGCGCTGCTTTGAAGACCCCAACGTGATCCACGTGGCCGGCCGTGTGGACCCGATTGCCGACATTGAAGTCATCCAGACCGAGCTGTGCCTGGCCGACCTGGGTACCGTGGAAAAAGCGCTGAACCGCTACAGCAAGGCCGCCAAGTCGGGCAACGACAAGGAAGCCGCCAAGATCGTTTCGCTGCTCACGCCCATCCAGGCCGCGCTGAACGAAGGCAAGCCCGCCCGCACGGTGGAAGTGAGCAAGGAAGATGCTCCGTTGCTCAAGCAGTTCTGCCTCATCACCTCCAAGCCCGCCATGTTCGTGGGCAATGTGAGTGAAGACGGCTTTGAAAACAACCCGCTGCTCGATCGCCTGAAGGAATACGCCGCTGCGCAGAATGCGCCCGTGGTGGCCATTTGCGCAAAGATCGAGTCGGAAATGTCCGAAATGAGCGACGAAGACCGCGACATGTTCCTGGCTGAAATGGGCCAGGATGAGCCCGGCCTGAACCGCCTGATCCGCGCCGGCTTCAAGCTGCTGGGCCTGCAAACCTACTTCACCGCTGGCGTGAAGGAAGTGCGCGCCTGGACCATCCATGTGGGCGACACCGCTCCCCAAGCCGCAGGCGTGATCCACGGCGACTTCGAGCGCGGCTTCATCCGCGCCCAGACCATCGCGTTTGAAGACTTCATCCAATACAAGGGTGAGCAGGGCGCGAAGGACGCGGGCAAGATGCGCGCCGAAGGCAAGGAATACGTGGTCAAGGATGGCGACGTACTGAACTTCCTGTTCAACGTCTAAGCCACTGCGCGGCAGAGTTTCTGCCCCTTGGCGTCGATCCAGCCCCGCCATGGCGGGGCTTTTTTGTGGGCGATGTGGTGACGGGCGTGATTTGTACTTCTTTAAGTGAAATTGAGTGCTAGTGCTTATCTAGCAAGCGCAAGGTGCTATTTAATTGATAGCGTTTGACCAGGCTGCGGCAGGTATCGTGTCATCCACTGGCTCCCGGTTGGCGCAGCCGGGTTGACAGCCGCCGCACCACGCGCACACTGGGGCCATCTTGTTGCCTGGCTGCACGGCCTGCGGCCTTTTGCTCGTGTCAGACATTTCCAACCCCACCCATCTCGCTCCTCTCGATTCCTCCGCGCAGCCGCTCATTGCCAGGCCCGCGTTGGAGGACGCCTACGCCGCTGCGCAACAACGCGTGCATCAACTGCAGTACCACCCGCAGGCCTGGGGCAATGCGGGCTGTGCGGTGGAGTGCATCGAAACGCACATCTCGTGGCTACTGCTGGTGGGTGGGCATGTGTACAAATTCAAGAAGCCTTTGGCGCTGGATTTTCTGGACTTCAGCACCGCCGCACTGCGCTTGGCCGCGTGCCAGGAAGAGCTGCGCATCAACCGCCGCACGGCCCCGCACATGTACCTGGACGTGGTGGGCGTGGAGGGTGACGGCAGCGATTCCCGGCCCTGGCGGGTGAAGCCCTGGGCGGCAGGGGATGCCGCAGGGGCGGAGCCCGCGGTGCTGATGCGCCGCTTTGACCAGCAGGCCTTGCTCAGCCGCAGGCTGGAGGCGGGATGCGTGGCAGACGAAGACATGGACGCCCTGGCCGAGCAGGTGGCCAGGCTGCACACGCAGGCGGCTGTGGCAGACATGGCGCAGCTGGGCGGGGCGCTGGCAGCCCCATCGCCCGAGCATGCCGCCACCGCGCCGGTGCATGAATGCCTGACCGCTCTGGCCTTGGTGCTGCCCGAGGTGGCCCCTGGGCAGATGGGCGACTTGCAGCGGCTGGAACAGTGGTGCGCCGTGCAGCAGATCGCGTTGAAAGACGTGTGGGCCCAACGTTGGCGCGGTGGCCATGTGCGCGAGTGCCATGGCGATCTGCACCTGGCCAACATTGCCTGGATTGACGGCCAACCGCAGTTGTTTGATGCGCTGGAGTTCAACCCCGATCTGCGCTGGATTGACTGCATGGCCGACCTGGCCTTTTTGGCCATGGACCTGCAAGCGCGTGGGCGGCCTGACCTGGCCTGGCGCTGCGTGAACCGATGGCTGGAGCACACGGGCGATTACGAAGGCCTGCAGGTGCTGGGCTACTACCGTGTGTACCGCGCGCTGGTGCGGGCCCGTGTGGCGGGCTTGCAGTGGACGCAGCTGCGAGCGCAGCGCGTCGATAGCGCAGCACAGGCGGCCCATGCTGCGCTGATAGACGAGGCGCAGCGCACGCTGCAACGCTACCTGGCGCTGGCCGTGGTGCTGACCCAGCCAAACGCAGTGGTGCTGTGGCTGGCGTATGGCTTGTCGGGCTCGGGCAAAAGCACCCATTCGTTACCGCTGGTGGCTCAGCGTGGCGCGGTGCGCCTGCGGGCTGATGTAGAGCGCAAGCGTTTGTTCGGCCTGCGCGCGGGGCAGCGCAGTGATGGTGTTGAAGGCGGCATCTACACCCCCCAGGCTTCGCGGCAGACCCACGAGCGGCTGGCGCAACTGGCCGTGCTGGTGCTGAAGGCGGGCTACCCGGTGCTGGTCGATGCCACCTTCTTGAACCCGGCCACGCGCACTCAGTTCATGGCACTGGCGCGGGCGTTGCCGGTGCCTTGCCGCATTCTGGCTTTTGAAGCGCCGCTGGCGGTGCTGCGCGAGCGCGTGCAGGCGCGTCAGCGCCAGGGCGAAGATGCGTCAGAAGCCGATGTGGCGGTGCTGGATTCTCAATGGGCCCACCTGCAGCCCTTGGCGCCCGATGAATTGGCGCTGACGGTGCATGTGGACACCACCCAGCCGGTGGACTGGGATGCATTGCTGCCCCGAAGCCGATGACCTGGGTGCGGGCCCTCAGCCGCCCAACTGTCCTGGCATGAAGTACAGCAGCACGCTCGTCATGACCAGGTAGCGAAAGAACTTGCCCACTGCCATGTAGGCTACGCAGGGCCAGAACGGCAGCTTGAGCCAGCCGGCCACGGCGCACAGCGGGTCACCCACACCGGGCAGCCAGCTCAGCAGGCAGGCGGCGGGGCCAAAGCGGCGCAACCAGCCCAGTGCGCGCACTTCGGTGGGGCTGCCCCGGGCGCGGTCCACGGCCTTGTGGGCGCCCAGGCCCATCCACCAGCTCACCGCACCGCCCAGGGTGTTGCCCACGGTGGCCACACCAATCGCGGGCCAGAAAAGATCTGGGTTGAGCTTGACGAGCCCGAACACCGCAGGCTCGGAGCCCAAAGGCAGCAGCGTGGCCGAGATGAACGAGACCAGGAAGACCGTGCTCAGCCCGAATTGCGGCAGGGCCAGCCAGTGAAGCAGCTGGTGCATCCAGATTTCCATAGCGTTGGAGTGTAGGGCTCTGCGCCCGCGTTTCTCGCTTTGGCGGCCTCGTCCTACAGCGGCGCGGGGCATACGCTTTGGGGGCGGTGGCCCGTCGCTCGGTACCTTCTCCTCATGCCCACCCTGGAAAGCAAAAACGAGGAGGAACCCATGCCCCACCGCCACACAACTTCGATATTTGCCGACACGGCCCGCCCATCGCGCGCCCGCTGGCAGCACTGGCTCGTGGCCGGGTTGTTGGCAGCGGGGTTTGGTGGCCATGCAGCCGTTCACGCTGCCGATGCCGAGGGAGATGTGGATTGGCGGGGCCAGTCGGCAGGCAGTTGCCAGCAAGACCGCGCTGGTCAAGCCGCGTTATCGCGCATTGCGCAGCAGTTGCAGGCGCAAGGCATGGCCTTGAAGGCGCGCTGCCATGGGCCCAGCGGCGCCTGGCGGGTCGAGGTGACCGTGGTGGATGGCATCAAAGCCAGCAAGGTGGTGCGTGGCCCCTTGGCCGATGGGCATGAGGTGGACATGGGCACACCGGCCGGTGTGCCGCTGGCAGCGGCGTCGGTGGATGCGGGCGGCTTCTCGCCCGACGTGCAATTCAACCGCCAGTGGCTGCGCACGTTGATGGCGCAGCACCGCTTCAGCAATCTGCCCGATGCCTGGTGGCACTTTGCCCAGCAAGGCAGCGGCCCTGTGAGTGTGGCTGCCCGCTGAGGTGGGTGATTGCAATACAAAACAAAAACGGGTTGCGTGATCCCGCTGCGCAAGGGCTGGGTCCGCACTTGAATCGCGCGGTTGGATATTTCAGTTGCTGAAATTTTGAGCAGGTACAATCCTGCCTCCTTTTTCAGCACCCGCTGCCAACCCCCGTACCCCCATGCACATAGGCCAGTTCTCTTTGGCGAACCGTCTGTTCGTCGCCCCCATGGCGGGCGTGACGGACAGGCCCTTCCGCCAGCTGTGCAAGGCGCTGGGGGCGGGCTATGCGGTGAGCGAGATGGTGACCTCGCGCAAGGACTTGTGGAACAGCCTCAAGACTTCGCGCCGGGCCAACCATGAAGGGGAGCCAGGCCCCATTGCCGTACAGATTGCCGGCACCGAGGCGCAGATGATGGCCGAGGCCGCGGTTTACAACGTAGAGCGCGGCGCGCAGATCATCGACATCAACATGGGCTGCCCGGCCAAGAAGGTGTGTAACAAGTGGGCGGGCTCTGCCCTGATGCAGGACGAGGCGCTGGCCGTGTCCATCGCGCAGGCGGTGGTTGAGGCGTGTGCGCCGTTCAACGTGCCCGTCACGCTGAAGATGCGCACTGGCTGGTGCCAGGAGCACAAGAACGCGGTGCAGCTCGCGCGGCAGTTTGAAAGTGTGGGCATCCAGATGCTCACCGTGCACGGCCGCACACGCGAGCAGGGCTACAAGGGCCATGCGGAGTACGACACCATCGCGGCCGTCAAGGCGGCAGTGAAGGTGCCTGTGGTGGCCAACGGCGACATCACCTCGCCCGAAAAGGCGCGCGATGTGCTGGCCTACACCGGAGCAGACGCCATCATGATCGGCCGTGCTGCCCAGGGCCGGCCGTGGATCTTCCGCGAGATTGGCCACTTTCTGGACACAGGCGAGCATCTGGCCCCACCCCTGGTGGGCGAGGTGCGCCGCCTGCTGCTCGATCATTTGCACGACCACTACAGCCTGTACGGCGAGCTGACCGGCGTGCGCAGCGCCCGCAAGCACATTGCGTGGTACCTGCGTGCCCTGCCGGGCGGCGAGGCCTTCAGGCAGCACATCAACACGATAGAAGACAGCGCTGCGCAGTGGCAGGCTGTGGCCGATTTTCTGGATGCCCTGGGCACCCAGATGGACCGCATGCCCGCCGCTACTGCCGCGCCTGCAGATACAGAAGAACAAGAGGGATTGCCTGCATGAGCAAACAACACATAGAAGAGTGCGTCCGCGAAAGCCTGCAAGGTTACTTCCGCGACCTGGGCGGTGAAACGCCTGACGGCATGTACGACATGCTGGTGCGCGTGGTCGAGAAGCCGCTGCTGGAAGTGGTGATGAGCCACGCTGACAACAACCAGTCCCGCGCGGCCGAATGGCTGGGCCTGAACCGCAACACCCTGCGCAAGAAGCTGGTCGAGCACAAGCTGCTCTGACGCTGCGACAGGTTTTTGCTACATAAAACATAGCTGCTAGCGCTTGGTAGACGTGCGCTAGAGCCCATTTTCACTTCAAACTTTACCTCCACCATGGCCATGAACGCACTTCTTTCCGTTTCCGACAAGACCGGCATTGTTGACTTTGCCAAAGCCCTGCACGCGCTGGGCATCAAGCTGCTGTCTACCGGCGGCACTGCGCAACTGCTGGCCAAGGAAGGCCTGCCCGTGACCGAAGTGGCCGAAGTCACCCAGTTCCCTGAAATGCTGGATGGCCGCGTGAAGACCCTGCACCCCAAGGTGCATGGCGGCCTGCTGGCCCGCCGCGAGCTGCCCGCCCACATGGCGGCCCTCAAGGAACACGGCATCGACACCATCGACCTGCTGGTGGTCAACCTCTACCCCTTTGAAGCCACCGTGGCCAAGGCCGGTTGCACGCTGGCCGACGCCATCGAGAACATCGACATCGGTGGCCCCGCCATGGTGCGCAGCGCCGCCAAGAACTGGAAAGACGTGGGCGTGATCACCGCCGCCGACCAGTACGAAGCTGTGCTGGCCGAACTCAAAGCGACCCACGCTCAAGGTTCTTGCAAGCTGAGCGACAAACTCCGCTTTGCCCTTTCGGTGGCCGCGTTCAACCGCATCGCTCAGTACGACGGCGCCATCAGCGATTACCTCTCGTCCGTCACGTTCGAAGAAGACAAGCTGTCGGAAACCTACGTGCCCACGCGCACCCAGTTCCCCGGCCAGAGCAACGGCATCTTCACCAAGGTGCAAGACCTGCGCTACGGCGAAAACAGCCACCAGCAAGCCGCGCTGTACCGCGACCTGCACCCCGCACCCGGCTCGCTGGTCACCGGCGTGCAATTGCAGGGCAAAGAGCTGAGCTACAACAACATCGCCGACGCCGACGCTGCGTGGGAATGCGTCAAGAGCTTTGACGCCGCTGCCTGCGTCATCGTCAAGCACGCCAACCCCTGCGGCGTGGCCGTGGGGCTCGATGCCCTGAGCGCCTACAGCAAGGCTTTCCAGACCGACCCCACCAGCGCCTTCGGCGGCATCATCGCCTTTAACCGCGTGGTCGATGGCGCAGCCGCTGCCCAGGTCAGCAAGCAGTTTGTGGAAGTGCTGATGGCCCCCGAGTTCACGCCCGAAGCGCTGGAAATTTTCAAGAGCAAGGCCAATGTGCGCCTGCTCAAGATCGCCCTTCCCTCGACATCTTCCGCACACGGGGGCAACACCGACTGGGAGCGAGGCCGCAACGCCATGGACGCCAAGCGCATCGGCTCGGGCCTGCTGCTGCAGACGGCCGACAACCACGAGCTGTCGCTGATTGACCTCAAGGTCGTGACCAAGAAGCAGCCTACGCTCGAAGAAATGGAAGACCTGCTGTTCGCCTGGAAGGTGGCCAAGTACGTCAAGAGCAATGCCATCGTCTTCTGCAAGGGCGGCATGACCATGGGTGTGGGCGCCGGCCAGATGAGCCGACTCGACTCCGCCCGCATCGCCAGCATCAAGGCCAGCCACGCCAACCTGTCGCTGCAAGGCACCGTGGTGGCGAGCGACGCCTTCTTCCCCTTCCGTGACGGCCTCGACGTGGTGGTAGATGCAGGCGCCACCTGCGTCATCCAGCCCGGCGGCTCCATGCGCGACCAGGAAGTGATTGACGCCGCCAACGAACGTGGCGTGGCCATGGTGTTCAGCGGCGTGCGCCACTTCCGCCATTGATCTGCGCGCCACAAGACATCTCTGGATTTGTACATGCATCCAGACGATGACACCCCGCCACCCCGGCCGCGCTGGCTGGGGTGGGCACTGATCGCTTTCGGGCTGCTGGTGGCCCTGGGCATGCTCAACCTGGGCGTGCGCATGGTGCTCTCGGCCAAGCCCGCGCAGGCCGACGCACCGCAGCAGCCCACCTCTACAGCCCCTGTGGCTGGGGTTGCCGAAGTACCCCAAACCTCATCCCTGGCCGGACAGGCCCTGGTACAAGCCGGCGACTGCCTGCGATGCCACGGCATGGACCGGCGCTACGTGGGCCCGTCTTTCCGCCAGATTGCTGACCGTTACCGCGAACAGCCCGATGCCGCCAACTACCTGGCCCGCAAGATCCGCGAAGGCAGTGTCGGCGTATGGGGCCGTACCGTGATGCCACGCCATCCCCAGGTCAATGAAGCGCAATCTTCAGACATGGCGCGGTGGTTGCTGAGCCTGCCGCCTGCGCAGGCAGCGGCTCCCCAGTAGCGCCCCCGGATTTGGTGAATGCCCTTGCCTGTGAGCGGCGCAAGAATGGTGGCGGCGCAAGTGTGGGTCGTCGGACCCCCGCGTTTGTTGGCCACAGTGTGGGGTGTTAGCGCTCTTGGCGATATCCATCGCCCGCTGTGCCAGTTTGCTTGATTGCAGGGGGCTTCGTCTCTATTGGCCGTGCAGCAGAGTGCGGCCACAAGATGTCATGCTTGGCGGACGGTGTTGTCACCGCCCTTTTTAAAAATATTCATAAACCTCTTGCATAGAAGCTCTAGGCACCCTACATTAGGTCTGTTGCAGCAGCTTTTGCTTACTCGCGCTGCAAGCAGGTTCGATCTGGGCAGCGGTACCCCAAAACCGCACACCTCCACTGCACACCACTTCACTGTGGGCTCTTCGGTGGTCTGACTTTTCCCTAAGCAAGCTTCACTTTTACGACTTTTACGCAGTCGTATTTGCCCATGCTTCGTTGCACATCGCGACGACATGAATCCGGGCTACACGCGCCCGCGCACCATTGTTTTTAATGTCATTTGCAAGCACCCATCCGTTCGCCGTCGGCAAATTCCGGATCACACCGCTTAGCCGTTGTCACGGTAGCGATCAGCACACCGCCTTGCTCTCCATCAAGAGTGGGCAAGGCAGCCAGACACATGACCGTGTCTACACCTTCAAGCCCGAGTTCAAGACGCAGGACTGCGCCCTGATGTATGCCGCCGCGCAAGGCCGCAACTGGCTGGTCAACCCCGCCTCACTGGCGTAAACCGCAACTTCAAGGAGGCTCTATGGCCAAGGAAGAACTCATCGAAATGAACGGCAAGGTAGATGAAATGCTGCCTGACACTCGCTACCGAGTGACCTTGGACAACGGGCACAAATTGATTGCCTACACCGGCGGCAAGATGCGCAAGCACCGAATCCGGATTCTGGCGGGCGACAACGTCACGCTGGAGATGTCCCCTTACGACCTCACCAAAGGCCGGATCACCTTCCGCCACATCGAAAACCGTCAGCCTCGCGCTGCGGGAGCGCCTGCTTTCAAACGCAAGCACTGATTTCTCTCACACCTGTTTTAACCTGCGCCCCAATTTTGCAGGGCGCTTTTTTTGAAAGGCTCAAAATGAGCAACAAACTTTATATCGGCAATCTGTCTTACTCGGTTCGTGACGACGATCTGCACCAACAGTTTTCTCCCTTCGGCCAAGTCCAGTCGGCCAAGGTCATGATGGAACGCGACACAGGTCGCTCGAAGGGCTTTGGCTTTGTCGAGATGTCCAGCGGCTCGGAAGCCGAAGCGGCGATCCAGGCAATGCATGGCAAGAACATGGGCGGTCGTGATCTGACCGTCAACATTGCTCGCCCAATGGAGGCCCGTCCTCCCCGTAGTGGTGGTTACGGCGGTGGCTACGGTGATGCCCGTCGCAACAGCTATTGATCTTTGACCGATCATCCAAAGAGCCAGCGCAAGCTGGCTTTTTTCATGGCGGCTGCTGAGGAACTCTTTTGCGCCCATTCGTGAAGTAGGTTCTCACCTCAGCGGCGGTTGCGGTGTCATGGCTGCGCACCTTGGGTGCATCACGCGCTTCTTTGAAGGTACATTTTTCAATCAAAATAGCCTCTAGCGCCTGCCGATTAAGCGCAGGAAGCTATTATTTTGATAGCGTTTTGGTGTGATATCAGGCACCAAAATTCATCGGCAGTCCCACATAGTTCTCTGCCAGCGAGCGGGATGCAGCTTCCGAGTTCACCAGGTAATCCAGCTCCGCCTCCTGCATCTTCTGGCCAAACGCGCCGGTTTCTGGGAAGTGGTGCATCAGCGAGGTGAACCACCACGAGAAGCGCTCAGCGCGCCATACGCGGCGCAGGCAGCGGTCAGAGTAGGTGTCGATGCCTGCGCGGGATTGGTCGTTGTAGAAGTCAGCGAACGCATTCCACAGATAGCCCACGTCGCTGGCGGCCAAGTTCAGGCCCTTGGCGCCGGTGGGGGGCACGATGTGGGCGGCATCGCCCGCCAGGAACAGGCTGCCAAAGCGCATGGGTTCGGCCACAAAGCTGCGCAGCGGGGCGATGCTCTTTTCGAGCGAGGGGCCGGTGGTCAGGTGCTCGCGGGCTTCGGGCTCCAGGCGGTTGCGCAGTTCAGCCCAGAAGGCGTCGTCGCTCCAGTTTTCCACCTTGTCGGTCAGCGGCACTTGCAGGTAGTAGCGGCTGCGGGTGTTGCTGCGCATGCTGCACAGCGCAAAGCCCCGGTCTGTGTGGGCGTAGATCAGCTCGTGCGCCACGGGCTTCACATCGGCTAGCAGGCCCAGCCAGCCAAAGGGGTAGACGCGTTCGTAGGTGCGGATGGCGCTTTCGGGCACGCTGGCGCGGCACACGCCGTGGTAGCCGTCGCAGCCTGCGATGAAGTCGCAGGTGAGGGTGTGCGTCTGGCCGTCTTTCTCATACGTCACGCGGGGCGTGGCGCCGTCAAAGTCGTGCACCTGCACGTTGGCGGCTTCGTACACGGTAGTCAGGCCCGCAGCGGCGCGGGCGTCCATCAGGTCTTGCGTCACCTCGGTCTGGCCGTAGACCATGACGCGGCTGCCGCCGGTCAACTGGTGCATGTTGATGCGGTGGCGCTTGCCCTTGAACAGCAGCTCAAAGCCATCGTGCGGCAGGCCTTCGGCATGGGCGCGGGCGCTCACGCCCGCCTGGTCCAGCAAGTCCATGGTGACTTGTTCCAGCACGCCTGCGCGGATGCGGCCCAGCACGTAGCTGGGGCTGCGCTGCTCGATGATGACGGCGTCGATACCAGACTTGTGTAGCAGCGCGCCGAGCAGCAAGCCCGCAGGGCCCGCGCCGATGATGGCAACTTGGGTTCGCATGTCTCTCTACCTCGTGATGGAATGTTGATGGGCATCAATAAATAGTGAGGTGGAGCGTAGGTGCGAGGCTCGCCAGCAGCTAGGCGCCCCGTGCGATAGCGTGCGATCTTCAAGCTATCTGTGCGATCATCGCGCATAACTTGATGTGCGTCAGGCTGGCTGATCCACGAACGCAGCGCCATGCGAGGTGCTGTTCTACGCAAAGGAATTCCCTCCATGGCCACTTTTCCGATTGCCAAAGCGGATCTGATTGAAGGCATGGCCAAAGGCTTGGCGGTGCTGGAGAGCTTTGACACCGAGCGCCAGCGGCTCAATGCCACGCTGGCTGCGCAGCGCACGGGCCTGACAAGGGCCGCAGCGCGGCGGCACCTGCTCACGCTGGCGCATCTGGGCTATCTGGAGACGGATGGCAGCTACTTCTGGCTGGCGCCCAAGGTGCTGCGGTTCTCGGGCAGCTACCTGGCCTCGGCCCGGCTGCCGCGTGTGCTGCAGCCCACGCTGAACCGGCTGGCGGCGCAGACGCAGCAGTCGTTCTCTGCCGTGGTGCTGGACGGGGACGAGGTGGTGATCGTGGCGCGCAGCGGGGTGTATGGCGCGCCATCGCGCACCATGGCCTATGGCCTGCACCTGGGGGCGCGGCTGCCAGCACACCCCACATCTACCGGGCGGGTGTTGTTGGCAGCGCTGCCCACGGCCGAGTTCACGCAGTGGCTGCAGGGCTGCACGCTGCAGCGGCTCACGCCCCACACCGTCACGCAGCGCAGCGCCCTGCGCAAGGTGGTGGCCCAGGTGCGGCGCGATGATTTTTGCCTGGCGGTAGAAGAGCACGAGCTGGGCGTGCACGCCCTGGCTGTGCCCTTGCGGAATCTGCGGGGGCACACGGTGGCGGCGCTCAACGTGGTCGCATCACCTCAGCAAATGCAGGCGCAAACCCTGCAGCGCGACATGCTGCCGCTGCTGCAGGAGGCTGCGCGCGAGGTGCGTGGGCTGCTGTAGCCTCGCGGCCTCGCTCACGCAGGCTTATGCGGCCTGTCGCGGCACTGCCTTAGGCCGCGACGATGCGCCCCACGCCTGTGGCGCCAGCCACTACCTTGAGCGACTTGTCGGTGCTGGCGGTGTAGTTGCGGCTGGTGATGGTGTTGACGTACACCCAGTCGGCGCGGCATTCGCTGGCTGTGGCGGTGAGCACCATGTAGCCACGGCGTGAGGTGTCGCAGTACTTCAATGGCGCAATCAACTGCTGCAGCGCGCCTGCCAGCGTGGCGGGGTTTTCGTTGGGCAGGTATTCCTCAAAGCCGGGCGAGGTGACGGACGAGGTGGCGAACTCCACGCCCACGGCGTTGCCGTTGCGGTCTTGCAGTTCGTTGGCCCAGGCATTGTGTGTGTCGCCTGACAGTACCACCAGGTTCTTGCCCAGGCTGCGCGAGGTGGCCAGCACGGTTTCGCGCGCGGCCTGGTAGCCGTCCCATGCGTCCAGGTTGTAGGGGATGGAAGGCTGCGCCAGGATGGCTTGCTCAGCGGGCGTGAGGCTGGCCGGGTTGGTGCGCGCACGGGCCACCAGTGCGGCGTATTGGCTTACCGTAACGCCCGAGCCGGGCTGGATGGTTTCCATCAGGATCGGCGCAGGAATGTTCATGCGCCCGATCAGCACCTGCTGGCCCAGCACTTGCCAGGTGGCGGTGGATGCGGCCATTTGCTGCTGCAGCCACTGCGTTTGCGTGTTGCCCAGCAACTGGCGGCTGGTATTGCCCACAGCTGCGGTGAAGCTGGCTGCGTCAAAGCCGGTGGCAGTGAAGAACTTGGTGTAGTCCAGCTGCTCGTCGCGCGCGACTACGCGGGTGTCGAGCATGTGCAGGGCCACGAGGTTGCCGAACGCGAAGCTGCGGTAGATCAGATCAGGCTGCGCGTTGCGGGTGGGCATCCATTCGTGGTACGCCTGCAGGGCCGCTGCCTTGCGGGTGCTGAAGCTGCCTTCGGTGGCGGCCTGGTGGTTGTCTGCACCGTCGCGCCAGGTGTCGTTGGCGATTTCGTGGTCGTCCCACACGGCGATCATGGGGGCGGCGGCGTGCAGGGCCTGCAGGTCGGCGTCGCTCTTGTACTGGGCGTGTCGCTGGCGGTAGTCGGCCAGGCTGAGGATCTCCTTGGCGGGCGCGGACAGGCGGCCCAGTGCCCCGGCGTTTGCCGATGCGTAGCCGCCCTGGCCGTATTCGTAGATGTAGTCGCCCAGGTGCACGGTGGCGTCCAGGTCGCCGCGCTTGGCGGCATGGGCGTACACGTTGAAGTAACCGGCGGGGTAGTTGGCGCACGAGAACACCGCCAGCTTGACCTGCGCGACGCTGCCCGTGGGCAAGGTGCGGGTGCGGCCCGTGGGGGAGGTGGCTGCGTAGGCGCGGAAGCGGTAGTGGTAGGCGGTGGCAGCTTTCAGCCCCGTGGCATCGACCTTGACGGTGAAGTCCTTGCTGGCCATCGCCGTGGTTTGGCCCTGGGCCACAAGGGTGGTGAAGGCGCTGTCGGTGGCCACTTCCCATTCCACCGGAATATCACCCGTGTGGCCCACCGGGGGCGTGACGCGGGTCCACAGCATCACGCGGTCGGCCAGCGGGTCGCCACTGGCGATGCCGTGGGCGAACTGCACGGCGGGCGCATCGTCACCACCGCCGCAGGCGGCCAGGGGCAGCGTGCCCAGGGCGGCGGCAGCCAGGCCCATGTGGCGCACAAACCGACGGCGGCTGGGGTTGGCCTCGGCCGCGTCGCGGATGGGATGGGGGGATGAGGAGAGTTTGTCGGTCATGGCTCAGGCAGTGGGTAAAACACCCAAGACTGCCTTTGCCAGATGACGGTGGTGTGAAGCGTGCAGAGGCGGTGTCGCCTCTGCTACAGATTCAAAGAAAAAGAGCCTGCAGCGCTTATCTATCAAGCGCCAGCAGCTATTATTTTGATAGTGTCTTGAACACTTCACGTGCAGCAGCGACCGTAGCAGCGATGTCATCGGCCGTGTGGGCGCCGCTGACAAAGCCGGCTTCATACAGCGCCGGGGCGATGTACACGCCGCGATCGAGCAGGCCGTGGAACAGCTGGTTGAAGCGGGCGCTGTCGGTCTTGAGCACGGCGGGGTAGTTCTGGGGCAGCTCGGGCAGCAGGAAGAAGCCGAACATGCCGCCTTCGCAGTCGGCGCTGAAGGGCACGCCTTCTTCCTTGGCGGCCTGGGCCAACCCATCGACCAGCGAGCGGGTGGAGGCCGACAGCGCATCGAAGAAGCCGGGCTTCTTGATCTCGCGCAGCGTGGTCAGGCCGCAAGCGGTGGCCACCGGGTTGCCAGACAAGGTGCCCGCCTGGTACACGCCGCCCAGCGGGGCCAGGTGCTCCATGATGGCGCGCGGGCCGCCGAAGGCCGCCAGTGGCATGCCGCCGCCAATCACCTTGCCCAGCACGGTGATGTCGGGCTTGAAGCCGGGGATGCTCTTGGCATACACGCTTTGCGCGCTGCCCAGGGCCACGCGGAAGCCGGTCATCACTTCATCGAGCACCAGCAGCGCGCCGTATTCGGTGCACAGCTCACGGCAGCGCTTCATGAAGGGCACGCTGGCGCGCACGAAATTCATGTTGCCCGCAATGGGCTCAATCATCACGCAGGCCAGCTCCTTGCCGTGCAGGGCAAAGGCTTCTTCGAGCTGGGCGACGTTGTTGTATTCGAGCACCAGGGTGTGCTGCACCACTTCGGGCGGCACGCCTGCGCTGGTGGCGTTGCCAAACGTAGCCAGGCCCGAACCGGCCTTGACCAGCAGCGAATCTGCATGGCCGTGGTAGCAGCCCTCGAACTTGATGAACTTGCTGCGGCCGGTGGCGCCGCGCGCCAGGCGAATGGCGCTCATGCCCGCCTCGGTGCCCGAGCTGACGAGGCGGATCATCTCCATCGATGGCACGAGGCTCAGGATTTCTTCGGCCAGTTCCACTTCGCGCTCGGTGGGGGCGCCGAAGCTGAAGCCTTCGAGTGCGGCCTTTTGCACGGCTTCGAGCACGGCGGGGTGGCCGTGGCCCAGGATCATCGGGCCCCAGGAGCCGATGTAGTCAATGAAGCGCTGGTCGTTGGCATCCCAGAAGTAAGCGCCTTGCGCGCGCTTGACGAAGCGGGGTGTGCCGCCCACGGCCTTGAAGGCCCGCACAGGCGAGTTCACGCCGCCAGGGATCAGCGCCTTGGCGCGTTCAAACAGGGGAATATTGAGATCAGTGCTTGGTGTCATGGGGTGGCATTACAAAGCCTTCGATGGCCTGTGTTTCGTCAAGGGAATCTGCTTCGCTGTCTTCTGACTCTTCGTCATCGGGCTGGGCCCAGAACATGCGGTCGGGAATGATGTGGCCCATGCCAGGGCGAAAGCCTGCGGCCAGGCAGCGGTCGAGGTAGTTCAAAGCTTCGCTGGTGGCTTCGCCCAGGTCGTTGCCGCTGCCCACCAGGGCCGTAAGCGCGGCCGACAGGGTATCGCCCGCGCCGGAGAAGGTGGCATCGAACAGTTCAAACTTGTTGCTGCCCAGGATGGTCTGGGGCGAGGCCAGCACGTTATCAACAAACTGCTCGGGCAGTGGAATGCCGGTGACCAGGGTGTAGGGCACGCCCATCTCGGAAGCCGCGCGGGCAATGTCGCGGGCAGTGGGACTGCGGTCGCTGCTCCAGTCGGGAAGCAGCCAGCGCCACAGCGTGCTGTGGTTTCCTACCAACACCGAAGTCTGTGGCAGCAGCAGCTCGCGGAAGGCGTCCAGGTACTCGTCAATCAGCTCTTCACGCCACCAGGAAAGGTTGGGCATGTAAGCGATGACGGGCACATCGTCGTAGTCTGTGGCGATCTCGGCAATGGTGCTAATGTTCTCGGTGCTGCCCACAAAGCCCACCTTGATGGCTTGCACGGGCAAGTCCTCCAGAACAGCGCGGGCCTGCTCAGCCACGGCCTCGTCGTCCAGGCAGAAGTGATCGAAGATCTGCGCTGTATCTCGCGCGTAGGCGCCTGTCACCACAGCGATGGCGTGGCCGCCCACGGAGGCAATGGTGGCGATGTCGCCTGTCAGCCCGCCAGCGCCGCTGGGGTCGCAGGCGTTGAAAACCAGAATGCAGGCGGGGCTGGATTCATCCGATGGATCACTGTCCAGTTCATCGGTATCGGGAGGGAGGGGAGTGTGCATGGTCATGATCCAGTTCCTGCGCCAATGGTGGCATAGAAGCAGCAGCCCGCAGAGATGACTAGATACAATCGTTGCATTCTATGTGAAGGCCTATTAAGCTGTGACCGACTCCAAGACGTGGATGTGTTTGATATGCGGTTGGATCTACGACGAAGCCTCAGGTTCGCCTGAACACGGCATCGCACCCAACACGCCATGGGACCAGGTTCCTATGAACTGGACATGCCCGGAATGCGGAGCCCGCAAGGAAGATTTTGAGATGGTGCAGATTTGAAGCGCGGCTCCTGCTGCGATATTTACACTTTCCATCGGGAGCGATAATAAATTGACTACAACAGGCGCATCTTTCAAGGTGCTCGTCGTGGATGACAGCAACACCATCCGCCGAAGCGCCGAGATTTTTCTGAAGCAGGGGGGACACGAAGTCTTGTTGGCTGACGACGGCTTCGATGCACTGGCAAAGGTGAACGACTATCAGCCTCAGCTGATCTTCTGTGACATCCTGATGCCCAAGCTGGATGGCTACCAGACCTGCGCCATCATCAAGCGCAATGCACGTTTCGCAGACACGCCGGTGGTAATGCTTTCGTCCAAAGACGGTGTTTTTGACAAGGCACGCGGTCGCATGGTCGGCTGCCAGGAATACCTCACCAAACCCTTTACCAAAGACCAGCTGCTGCAGGCTGTGCAGCAGTTCGGCAATTCCCAACTAGGAGCGATGTAATGCCCATCCAGAAAGTACTGGTCGTCGACGACTCGAAGACTGAGTTGATGTTTTTGACAGACCTGCTTCAGAAAAAAGGCATGCAAGTGCGCACGGCTGAGAACGCTGAAGAAGCGTTTCGCCGGTTGGCCGAAGAAAAGCCAGATCTGATTTTGATGGACGTTGTGATGCCCGGCCAAAATGGCTTTCAGCTGACCCGTGCCATCAGCCGCGATCCTCAATATGCTGACGTGCCCATCATCATGTGCACCAGCAAGAACCAGGAAACTGATCGTGTCTGGGGCATGCGCCAGGGAGCGCGTGGCTACATCACCAAGCCGGTCGATCCCGCTGAATTGCAGTCCAAGATCGACGCCCTCAACTGAGGCTGCTGCGCGTTCATGGCCAATCGTGAAGCTCTCAGAGAGCTCCAAGTACGTCTTGCTGGCCGATTGCAGGCGGCAAGGGTTGAGGGCTTGTCCGTTTCGTCATGGCTCGCGGTAGAAGCTGCGGGCCAGTCTTATCTGTTGCCGCTGGCGCAGTCGGGCGAAATTTTTCCATGGGTTGCCGTGCAACCCGTGCCATACACCCAGGCATGGTTTTTGGGTGTTGCCAATTTGCGCGGTGGTTTGGTAGGGGTGGTGGACCTGGCTGGGCTTTTGGGCTCGCCGGTGCAACGCACGGAGCAAATGCTCGCCGAGTCTAGCTTGTTGGCTCTCAACACGGCGTTGGAAGTGAACGCCGCTTTGTTGGTGGACCGTTTGGCGGGATTGCGGGGGACGGAGGCGTTTGTCGCGGCAGAAAATCCTGCAAAGGAAGCCCCCGCGTTTTACGGCACCGTCTACATCGACGCAGCAGGCGTCCGCTGGCAAGAACTGAACTTGCAGATCTTGTCCCAACATCCCGCATTTCTAAGCATTAGTGCTTGAGTTTTTCTGTAAGGCTGCACCATGTCTTTCGCTAATCAATTTGGAAAACTGTTCAATCGGAAACCCGCTCCAGCCGAAGCTGAGGCAGGTGCCGAGGGCAACAGCGATTTGCTGTCTGCCGAGTCTCCAGATGCAGGCACATCGCGCGACCCCTACCAAGTCGAGCCCATGAACAGTGTGCAGGGTGATGTCGATTCCTATGCCCCGGGTTCGGACGACACCGTGGGTGTGGACAGTGAACTGATCACCTTGCCCGTGCTGGGCAGTGCCACAGCTGCTGCGCACCAGCGCCGCTTGCTGGCCCTGCTGGCTGTGGGCGTGGTGGCTTTGGGTGTGATTGCCGCGTGGGTGCTGCGTCAGGCAGACCAGTCTGCTCAGCAACTGGCTGCTACGGGCCAATCGTTGATGCAGTCGCAGCGTTTGGCGAAATCGGTGTCGCAAGCGCTGGTGGGTAGCCCACAGGCGTTCCCGGACGTGGTGGAAAGCTCGGGCGTGTTGGCGCGCAACATCCGCGCCCTGAGTAGCGGAGATGCCGAGCTGGGCGTGCCTGCCCTGGGCGAGCCCTACAAGCCTGAACTGGACGCGGTCATTCCGATGATGGAGCGCGCTGAGCGCAACGCAGGCGTGGTGATGGCGCAGCAGAAGATTCTGACCCAGGTGGGTGACGCTCTGCGTACCATCAACCGCCAGTCTTCGGACTTGCTGGAAATTGCTGAAACGGTTTCGTCGCTGAAGCTGCAGCAAAACGCCCCCGCTTCTGAGATATCTGCTGCAGGCCAGCTGGTGATGTTGACCCAGCGTATCGGTAAATCGGCCAACGAATTCCAGACCATGGAAGGCGTGAGCCCCGAAGCGGTGTTCTTGCTGGGCAAGGATTTGAATTCGTTCAAGGAAATCGCACAAGGCATGTTGGACGGCAGTCCTGAGTTGCGTCTGGCGGCGACCAAGGACGCTCAAACACGCGAGCAGCTTGAAGGCCTTGTGAAGTTGTATGAGCAGACACGTACCCAAGCCAGTGCCATTTTGGGCAATCTGCAAGGTCTGGTTTCTGCCCGTGAAGCGCAGTCCGCGATCATTGCCGACAGCGAACCACTGCGTCGCCAGCTGGAAACCCTCCAGACCAAGCTGTCCGCCCAAACGGGTGTGGGTGCCGGTCAGTTGGCTGCTCTGGTTCTGGCCAGTGCCTTCCTGTTGATTTGCGGCTTCTTCCTGTCGCGTGTTCAGCTGCTGGACAGCCGTAACCGCCAAAAGACTGCTGAAGCGCAGCAAAAAGACGCCAAGCGTCAAGAGCAAGAAGCCAAGCGCGTCAACGACGCCAACCAGGCTGCTATTTTGCGTTTGATGAACGAGCTGCAATCGGTTGCGGAAGGTGACTTGACACAAGAAGCGACGGTGACCGAAGACATTACCGGCGCCATTGCTGACTCGGTGAACTACACGGTGGAAGAGCTGCGCCAGCTGGTGGGTAGCGTGCAGAACACGGCTACTCGCGTGGCGCAGACGACAGCCCAGGTGGATGCTACCTCCACTGAACTGCTGGCTGCTTCTACTGAGCAGCTGCGTGAGATTCGTGAAACTGGCCGCTCCGTTCTTGACATGGCGACCCGCATTAACGAGGTGTCCACTCAAGCCCAAGAGTCGGCCACGGTGGCGCGCCAATCGCTGCAAGCTGCTGACTCCGGTCTGCAGGCCGTGCAGAACGCCATCGGCGGTATGAATTCCATCCGTGACCAGATTCAGGACACCTCCAAGCGCATCAAGCGCCTGGGCGAATCGTCGCAGGAGATCGGTGAAATCACGGAGCTGATTTCCGACATTACCGAACAGACGAACGTGCTGGCTCTGAATGCTGCCATTCAGGCCGCGTCTGCCGGTGAAGCCGGTCGCGGCTTCTCTGTGGTGGCCGAAGAAGTGCAGCGACTGGCTGAACGTTCTGCCGATGCTACGCGTCAGATCTCGGCACTGGTGAAAGCCATTCAGACAGATACCCAGGATGCTGTGGCCGCTATGGAGCGTTCTACGCAGGGTGTGGTGGAAGGGGCTCGCCTGTCTGACAGTGCCGGTACGGCCCTGACTGAAATTGACCGCGTGTCGCGCCGCCTTGCTGAACTGATTGAGCAGATTTCGTCTTCGACATCGCGTGAAGCTGTGTTGGCCAACGAAGTGGCTGACAACATCCAGCACATTTTCGCGGTGACTGAGCAAACGGGTGAAGGTACCCGCACCACAGCGCAACAGGTTCGTGAACTGTCGCAAATGGCCGAGGAACTGCGTCAATCGGTGGCGCGTTTCAAGATCGCCTGACGCTAGTCATCAACCAGCTGGCTCTTTGCAGCCGGGGACGAATCCATGTCATCTATTGATGTCAACAATGCACCGGCCGCGGACTGGACCCCTGGAGACCAGGATCTGGGTCCTCTGGCCTGGGTGCTTGACGAGTTACGCAAATCGCTGGGTGGCGCAGTCAAATCGATGCGCCGTTTTTTGCGCGAGGCTGAACAGGCTCAGGAATCCGATCTGGCATCTCTGGACGCTGGATCGTTGCGCATAGCAAGGCAGCAGTTGCACCAGGCCAGCGGTGCGCTGGAAATGGTGGGTATGGCCCCTCCAGCTCTCGTGCTGCGGGCCATGGAGTCTGCGGTACAAAAATTTGTGCAGCGTCCCGAGCTGTGCCAAGACGACTCAGCAGGCATCATTGAACGTGCCAGCTTTGCTCTGATCGAATATCTGGAAGGCGTGCTGGGAGGCAAGCCCGTTTCGCCTGTGGCCTTGTTTCCCCAGTACCGCGATGTCCAGACGCTTGCGGGTGCGGATCGAGTTCACCCTGCAGACCTGTGGCCTGTAGAGCGGCGTTTCCGGGAGCCTGATCTGGAGGTGACCGGGTCGCCTCTGCTTTATGGCGCAGATGCCCGAGCTCGTCTTGATGCTGCGGTGCTCAAGATTGTGAAGACCGGTGACCGCAAGGCGGCGCGCAGTATGCGTGACACCTGCCTGGGGTTCGTGGCAGCCCAGCAGGACCGCCAGGTACGTGCTTTCTGGAAGATTTGTGCAGGCTTCTTTGAAGCTTGTATGGAAGGTCTGCTGCCACCAGATGTCTACGTCAAACGCGTTGCCTCGCGTGTGCTGATGCAGTACGCCACCCTTGCCAAGGGTGACAAAACGGTGGCAGATCGGCTGGTTCAAGATCTCTTGTTCTTCTGCTCCCAGGCCCAGAACGTGGATGGTGCACGTACACCTGCCCTGCAGGCTGTGCGGGACGCATTTGCGCTGGACCGTTTCAAGCCTGTGGATTACGAAACGGTGCGTTTTGGTCGTTTCGACCCCGCACTGTTGGCACAAGCCCGCAAGCGCATTGCAGCGGCTACGGAGACATGGTCAGCCTTGGCGGGCGGAGATCGCAACAAGATCAAACCGGCTGCAGATCAATTCAGCTTGGTTTGCGATTCGCTGCGCAAGCTCAATCCGGGCAGCGAGAGCTTGGCGGTCGCACTGACCAAAACCCTCGACGCCATCACCCGCACGGGCGAACCACCATCGGCCGCGTTGGCCATGGAAGTGGCGACATCGGTGCTGTATCTGCAAGCAGCCTTTGAAGAGTTGGATGCCGCAGATGACCAGATGATCCAGCGGGCGGCCCGTTTGGCCGAGCGGTTGGATGCGGTGGGATCGGGTGCAGAGCCTGAGCCTCTGGAAGCCTGGATGGAAGAGCTGTACCGCCGTGTCAGCGACAACCAGACGATGGGCAGCGTGGTGGATGAGTTGCGCGCCACCCTCGCTGAGGCCGAAAAGGCGATGGATCAGTTTTTCCGTAGCCCGCAAGAAACCTCGCTGCTGGTGGCCGTACCCGGCTTCTTGGCGCAAATGCGTGGGGTACTGTCTGTGCTGGGATTGGATCAGGCATCTCTGGCGGTGCTGCGCATGCGCGACACTGTGGAGCGTCTGCTCATCAATGAGATTTCTGACGCAGACAAGCCCGGCGCATTCGAAAAGCTGGGCAGCAATCTGGGTGCGTTGGGCTTTCTGATTGATATGCTCAACTACCAGCGTGCCATGGCGCGCAAGCTTTTCGTTTATGACGAAGAGGCAGGTGAGCTGCGCATTCTCACTGCCAAGGGGCGTTCGCGTGCCTCCGACGCCCAGGAAGAAGCTCCAGCCAAGCTGGAAGAGCGAGCTGCACAGCCGCTGCCTGAGATCGTGCCACACTTCCAGGTGGAAGAGCCTGACGGCGTGCCGACAGATTTCTCGCCATTCCCCGGCATGTCCTCGGACGGCGCCGATGCACAGCCGGTCCCAGAAGATCAGTTGGCTCCCGAGATCTCTTTTGATTTCGCCGAGGCAGCGTCGCCCGCGGCATCACCTGCACCTGCGCCCATCGAGTTCGCTGTCAAAGAGCAACTTGCTGTCGAAGATGAGTTGCTGGAAGTGTTCCTGGAAGAGGCGCGGGAGGTGGTGGTCAACGGCACCACAGCCATCGCCGCCTTGACTGAGGAGCCTGGCAATCTCAGCGAACAGACTACCTTGCGTCGCGCGTTCCACACGCTCAAGGGCAGTTCGCGCATGGTGGGGCTGAACGACTTTGGCGAAGCCGCTTGGGCCATGGAGCAACTGCTCAATGCCTGGCTGGCAGAGCAAAAGCCCATGCAGCCGCCGCTGTTGCAGCTCTCGTCCGATGCGCTGCAAGCATTTGATCGCTGGGCCAGTGACATTGCCGCAGGCCAAGCCAGCGGATGGCAATCCCAGGCATTCCGTGAATCTGCCGATGCTTTGCGCTTGCAAGGGGCAGTGGTTCCGTTGGTGGTGCCTGGCGGTCAGCAAGCTCCAGAAGCAGAAGCTACAGAGCCCACCGCGGAAGCGCATGTGGATTCAGCCGCTCAGGCTCCGATCGAACTGGCCGAAGCAATCGACATCTCTGAGGAGGTGCCGCATGAGGACTTCCAATCCACGGAAATTCCCGAAGGGGAGGCTGAATCTAGTGTTGTGGCGGACGCCTCGTCCCCTGAGTCCATGGGCGGCGCCGTTACAGAAGAGATCGATTTTGCGGAGTTCACCTCGGCTCTCAGAGAGTTCGAGCCATCGGTGGCCCCTGCAGAAACCCTGCCTGTGCTGGACGCTGCTGCGGAACCGGGAGCGGACAGCCCCGTTGATCTGAGTTTGCCGGACCTCTCGTTCCTGGATGCAGACGTGTCTGCTGCTGCGGTGGTGGAAGAGACACCACAGCCTGAAGAGTACGCTGTGTTCGAAGAGCTGCCAGCGTTGGATGAGGTGCCCGCTTTGGACTTCAGCGCTACCGTTGAGTCTGCACAAGAAGCACCAGCGATGGAGAGCGAGCCTGAAGAGGTGCCGCTCTCGGTCTATGAGCCTGTTGCCCTGACTGAACCCGCGGCTGAAGCGCCGTCTGTCATCACCGACGCGTTGGAAGTTGAGGCGACTCTCCCAGAGACGTCGGAATCTCCAGTCGAAGAAGAGCCGGTGAGCGAAGAGGCGGTCAAGGTCATTGAAACCTTGCGCATTGGCTTGCCGCTGTACAACGTGTACCTGAATGAGGCGGACGAGTGGTCGCGTCGTTTGGTCACCTGTCTGCAGGAATGGGCTCTGGAGTTGCATGAGCCTCTGCCTGACACCGCAGTCGCGCTGGCCCATTCGTTGGCGGGAAGCTCTGCTACGGTGGGATTCACCGCCCTGTCCGACATGGCACGAGTGCTCGAACACGCACTGCAGCATGTTCAGTTGGCACCGCAGGGCAACGAGGAGCAGGTTTCGGTGTTCATGGCAGCGGCTGACGACATTCGCCGCTTGCTTCACCAGTTCGCCGCAGGCTTCCTGAAAGAGCCCAGCCCTGAAGTGCTGGATGCTTTGCGCCAGATTCTGGAGACAGAAGTCAGCAGCACGTTGTCGCCTGCTTACGACGATTTGATGGATGATTCTGCGCCTGAGCCTGAGGGGCTCGAGGCATCGGAATCTTTTGCGGAAGCAGAGCAGCCAGAAGAATTGTCCACGCCTGTCGGTTCGCAGGAGCCAGCGGTGGCTGCCCCAGTAGCTCGCGCCGTTGCGCCCGCGCTATCGGTGGTCAAGCGCGATGCGGCATCCCTGGTGGGTACTGACGTGGACGACGACATTGACGTTGTGGACGTCATTGATCCAGACCTGTTCCCGATTTTCGAGGAAGAGGCTGCCGAATTGCTGCCCCAACTGGGTGGTGCACTGCGCCAGTGGGCAGCTCGTCCGGACAATCTGGGTGCCCGCAGCGAAGTCTTGCGTGCCTTGCACACCCTCAAAGGCAGCTCGCGGTTGGCAGGCGCCATGCGCCTGGGTGAAATGGCGCACCGCCTCGAGTCTGCCATTGAGCAGATCGACGTGGAGACGGTCACCGTCGACCAAGTGGAGCCTTTGCTTGCGAGCTTCGACAATCTGGAAGCAAACTTCCAGACTCTCAGTGCCCATGCCGGTCAAGACCCCAGCGCAGGTGTAGAGGCAGAAGCGGTTCAAGGTTTCGTGGAACCAGTCGCTGCGACTGAATCCGTGTCGTCTCAAGGCGGTTCAAGTGCTGGCCCCGCCGTACCAGCTGTGCGTTTGCCTGCTGCGTCGCAACTGGCTCCGCTGCGTGTTGCGGCCAACCAGTCGGTGCGTGTGCGTGCGCAGTTGCTCGATCGCTTGGTCAACCAGGCGGGTGAGGTGATGATCAGCCGTTCGCGTCTGGATGTACGGCTTGGACAGTTCCGCAGCTCGCTCAATGACCTGTCCGGCAACTTGGATCGCCTGCGTCAGCAGTTGCGTGACATCGAAGTACAGGCCGAGTCGCAGATGCAATCGCGCATGGCACTGGCCAAGGACTCTGCCGCAGGTTTCGACCCGCTGGAATTTGACCGTTTCACCCGTGTGCAAGAGTTGACCCGCATGATGGCCGAGTCGGTGAACGACGTGGCGACGGTGCAGCGCAACTTGCAGCGCGCCATGGAAGGTGCGGAAGACGATCTGATTGCCCAAGGCCGCCAGGCGCGGGAGCTGCAGCGCGATCTGCTGCGTACTCGCATGGTGGAGTTCGAAGGCATTGCGGAGCGCTTGTACGCGGTGGTTCGCCAATCGTCCAAGGAAACCGGCAAGCAGATCAAGCTGGACATCACCGGAGGCTCCATTGAAATGGACCGTGGGGTGCTGGACCGCATGACACCTGCCTTCGAGCACTTGCTGCGTAACTGCGTTGCCCACGGCATCGAAGAGCCTGACGTGCGGGTGGCCGCTGGCAAGCCAGCCACCGGAACCATCACGGTGGATCTGCGGCACGAAGGCAACGACGTGTCGGTGGAGTTCCGCGACGATGGTGCAGGTCTGAACCTTGCCCGAATTCGTGAAAAGGCCGTTGCGCAAGGTCTGCTGCAAGCAGATGACGAGCTCAGCGACGACGTCGCAGCCAACCTGATCTTCATGCCGGGCTTCAGCACCGCGACCGAAGTGACTGGTTTGTCTGGCCGGGGTATCGGCATGGACGTGGTTCGTTCCGAAATCAACGCCTTGGGTGGCCGCATCGAAACGTCTACCCAAACCGGACAAGGCACGGCCTTCCGGATGGTGCTGCCACTGACCACTGCTGTGACGCAGGTGGTGATGTTGCGCGCCGGTGAGTTGGCCGTGGGTGTGCCCGCCAATCTGGTGGAAATCGTGCGTCGCACCCCGGCCCAGGACCTGGAAGAGGCTTACCGCACCGGTTATTTCGACGACGGTCTGGAGAAGGTTCCCTTTTTCTGGTCGGGAGCGCTGCTGCAGTCTTCCGCCCGCAGCAATGAGCCTGCAGGCAAGACCCGCCCGGTGGTGATCTTCCGAAGCGCTTCGCAGCGTGTGGCCATGCACGTGGATGAAGTGCTGGGCAACCAGGAAGTGGTGGTAAAGAACCTGGGTCCACAACTGTCCCGTTTGCCAGGCTTGGCAGGTATGTCGGTGCTGGCTTCGGGTGCAGTGGTCTTGATCTACAACCCTGTGGCCTTGGCTACGGTGTATGGCGATCAGGTGCGTGCCGCCAGTGCCGGTGTGTCCATGCTGGCGGAAACCGACAGCCCCGATGCACCGAAGGCTCCCACGTCTTCGATGCTGTCGGGCCCCAGCCAGGTTCCGCTGATCCTGGTGGTGGACGATTCCATCACGGTCCGTCGTGTGACGCAGCGTTTGCTGCAGCGCGAAGGTTACCGGGTGTCGTTGGCTGCCGATGGCCTGCAGGCGCTGGAGCGTTTGCAGGAAGAGCGGCCTACTGTGGTTCTCTCCGACATCGAAATGCCCCGCATGGATGGCTTTGATCTGGCCCGCAACATACGTGCTGACAGTGCGTTGCGCGATCTGCCAATCATCATGATCACCTCGCGTATCGCTGAAAAGCACCGCGAGCATGCGATGGAACTGGGTGTGAACCACTACCTGGGCAAGCCCTACTCGGACGAGGAGCTGCTGAGCCTGATCCAGCACTACGCACGCCTGGCGGCCGCTACCGCAGAGGTGTGAAGTCAAGGCTGCCAAGTGCAGTCTTGATAGCCCAAACAAGAGCGCCCCTCAGGGCGCTTTTTTCATGGGTGGCAGATACCGGGTGCAAGGGGCGATAGCGCGCCACGGGGCGCGCGCTGCGGCCCCACCGGGTGGCGTGCTAGGGCGCTGCTGCCTTCACCACCGCGTAGCGCTCCAGCGTTTTTTTGCGTGCCTCATCGTGTTGCACGATGGGAAGAGGGTAGGTGTGGCCCAAGGTAACACCTGCTGCTTGCAATTCCAGCGGCCTGGCCGCCCAAGGGGCGTGCAGCGCGGCTTTGCTCAGCCCAGCGAGCTGCGGCAGGTAGCGGCGTATGAACTTGCCCTCCGGGTCAAACTTCTCGCTTTGGCTGACCGGGTTGAAGATGCGGAAATAGGGCTGTGCGTCGCAGCCGCTCGAGCTGGCCCATTGCCAGCCGCCGTTGTTGGCGGCGAGATCAAAGTCGTTGAGTTGCTGCGCAAAATACTGCTCGCCCCAGCGCCAATCAATGCCCAGATCCTTCACCAGAAAGCTGGCCACCACCATGCGCAAGCGGTTGTGCATGTAGCCCGTCTGGTTGAGCTGTGCCATGGCAGCATCGACCAGGGGATAGCCTGTTTGCCCGTCGCACCAGGCCTTGAACAGCGCTTGTGCCGCGTCGCCCTGCTCCCATGCGATGGAGTCATAAGCGGGTTTGAAGCTGCGCTCTGCCACATGGGGGTGGTGGTAGAGAATCTGGAAGTAGAAGTCGCGCCAGATCAGTTCATTCAGCCAAGTGGCAGCGCCTGGGTTGCCCTGCTGTGCCAGGGCGTGCGCGGTGCGCGCCAGCAGCCGGGGCGAGATGGTGCCAAAGCGCAGGTGCACGCTGAGGTAGCTCGGCCCTTTCACGGCCGGAAAGTTGCGCGTTTCTTCGTAACGCTCAATGCGCTGCAGGAAGTCATCAAACAACTGCTGCGCACCCCGGCTTCCCGTGGGCAATTTCAGCTGACCCAGAGTGCTTTGTTCAAAGCCGATCGCACCCAGCGTGGGCACGGGGCGCGTGTGTTCTGGCGGCCGCGGCGCCAGTCGGTGTGCGTGGCGCTCTACCGGGTAGCTTTTCAGGAAGAAGGCATTGATTTTGCGCAGCCATGCATTTTTGTACGGCGTAAACACGCTGTAGGGCGTGCCCGATTGGGTAAGCACCTCGTCCCGCTCCAGCACCGTATGGTCTTTGTAGGTGTGCATCGCCACACCGTTTCGCGCCAGCTGGGTGCGCACAGCGTTGTCGCGTTGCAAGGCCTGGGGCTCGTCGTCGTGGTTGGTGAAGACGGCATTCGCACCCAGCGCCTGGGCCAGCTGGGGCACGGCATCGACGGCTGCCGCGTGCAGCACGATGAGGCCTCCCTGCGCGTGGCCACTCAACTCACGCAGATGAGTATCCAGCTCCACCAGCGATTCGCGGATGAACTCCACGCGCCGGTCGGCCCGGGGCAGCGGGGCGAGGATGTCAGTGTCGAAGACAAAAACGCAATGCACTTGCTGGCATTGGGTCAGTGCGTGGTACAGGGCGGCATGGTCCAGTGCGCGCAGGTCGCGCCGGAACCAGACAAGGCCGGTGGCGTAAGAGGGCTCCATGTTCGCCGTTAAAATTGGACAATGTCTTCTGATTCTGCGCCCATCAACCTGACGCATCATTTTTTGATCGCCATGCCCGGTCTTGAAGATGAGTCTTTCGCGCGCAGTGTGGTGTACCTGTGCGAGCACAGCGAACGCGGTGCTCTGGGTCTCATCATCAACAAGCCCTCCGATATCACCCTCAAAGGCCTGTTCGACAAGGTCGATTTGTCCTTGCGCCGCGAGGATCTGACCCAGGAACCCGTGTTTCAGGGCGGCCCGGTGCAAACCGAACGCGGTTTTGTGCTGCATGAGCCCATGCTCGCAGGCACCGAAAAAGCCGATGAGTCCGCCTATGCCTCGAGCATGGCGATTCCTGGTGGCCTGGCCATGACCACCTCCAAGGACGTGCTGGAAGCCCTTTCCACGGGCGCCGGGCCTCGCCGGGTGCTGGTCACGCTGGGGTATTCATCGTGGGGCGAAGGCCAGCTGGAGTCTGAGCTGGCTGAAAACGCCTGGCTCACCGTGGGCGCCGATTTGTCCGTGATTTTCGACACGCCCGTGCCCGAGCGTTACGACCGTGCGCTGGGCTTGCTGGGCTTGCAGGCCTGGATGCTCTCTCCTGAGGCGGGGCACGCATGACCGGGCTTCCCGCTCAGCCTACCGCTTCCGTCCAGCCCGCCGTTCCCGCGCAGTTTCAGACTTTTCTTGCTTTTGATTTTGGCCTCAAGCGCACGGGGGTGGCCTCGGGCAACCGCATGCTGCGCACGGCCAGCCCGCAGGCCACCATCAAGGCCGAGGGTGACGCCCGCTTCGCCCAGGTGGCCCAGCGCATCAAGGAATGGCAGCCCGACGCGCTGGTCATCGGCGTGCCCTACCACCCCGACGGTGCAAGCCACGAGAACACGCAGCGTGCCCTGAAATTTGGCCGCCAATTGCGCGGGCGCTTTGGTCTGCAGGTGTTTGAGGTGGACGAGCGCTACAGCACCACCGAAGCCCACGCCGAGCGGTCGCGCGGCGGATCCGGTTTTGCCAGTGGCGCCAAGGATGCCGACGCCGCCTCGGCCTGCATCATCCTGGAACAGTTTTTGAGGAACCTCCCATGACGACTTCTCCTGCCGGCCAAGCCGGCAGCCTCGTGCTCGACGCCGAGGCCCTGTACCGCGAATTGCTGCGCGGCGTGCGCAGCATGCTGACCCCCACCACGCGCCTGGCGGGCATTGCCTCGGGCGGTGCCTGGCTGGCCGAGCGCCTGCAAAAAGACCTGGGCCTGGAAGGCGCCCCCGGCGTGCTTTCATCGGTCATGCACCGTGACGACTTTGCCCAGCGCGGCCTGGCCACCGGCGCGCAAACGGCCTTGCCGTTTGATGTGGACGGTGCCGATGTGCTGGTGCTGGACGATGTGCTCTTCACTGGCCGCACCATCCGCGCCGTGCTCAACGAACTGTTCGACTACGGCCGCCCCGCCAGCGTACGGCTGGCGGTGCTGGTGGACCGGGGTGGTCGCCAGTTGCCCGTGCAGGCAGACTTTGCTGCCGCCCGTGTGGCGCTGCCGGGCAGCCAATCGCTGGCCCTGGCGCGCAATGAGCAGGGCACTTTCCAGTTCCAAGTCCAGGAGGCCTGACCGTGCTGCACAAGCGCAACCCCCAACTCAACAAGAACGGCGAGCTGATCCACCTGCTCTCCATCGAAGGCCTGCCGCGCGACATCGTCACGCACATCCTCGACACCGCTGCCAACTTCGTGAGCGTGAACGACCGCGAAGTGAAGAAGGTGCCCCTGCTGCGCGGCAAAAGCGTGTTCAACCTGTTCTTCGAGAACAGCACGCGCACGCGCACCACGTTCGAGATCGCGGCCAAGCGCCTGTCTGCCGACGTGATCAACCTCGACATCGCGCGCAGCTCGGCCAGCAAGGGCGAGTCGCTGCTCGACACCATCGCCAACCTGTCGGCCATGGCGGCTGACCTGTTCGTGGTGCGTCACAGCGAATCGGGGGCTCCGTACCTGATTGCGCAGCATGTGGCTCCCCATGTGCACGTGATCAACGCGGGCGATGGCCGCCATGCCCACCCCACGCAGGGGCTGCTGGACATGTACACCATCCGCCACTACAAGAAGGATTTCAGCAACCTCACGGTGGCCATCGTGGGCGACGTGCTGCACTCCCGCGTGGCGCGCTCGGACATCCATGCCCTCACCACCCTTGGCGCGGCCGAAGTGCGTGTGGTGGGCCCCCGCACATTGGTGCCAGGCGACATGGCGCAGATGGGCGTGCGCGTGTGCCACACGCTGGAAGAGGGCATCAAGGACGCCGACGTGGTCATCATGCTGCGCCTGCAGAACGAGCGCATGAGCGGGGCTCTGTTGCCGTCCAGCCAGGAATACTTCAAGAGCTTTGGCCTCACGCAAGAGAAGCTGCAACTGGCCAAGCCCGACGCCATCGTGATGCACCCTGGCCCCATCAACCGTGGCGTGGAGATCGACTCCGCTGTGGTCGATGGCAAGCAAAGCGTGATCTTGCCGCAGGTGACTTTCGGCATCGCGGTGCGCATGGCGGTCATGTCCATCGTTGCTGGAAATGAAGCCTAACCCCCTGAGCCGCTTCGCGTCTTCCCCCAAGGGGGACGCCCCCAGTGGCCCGGCAAAGCCGGTTCCACGGGGGCGCTGGCGTGGGTCAGCGGTGGTGCAGGCTTGCGTTGTTGTAATGCAGTTTGCTATTTATTTAATAGCTGCTTGCGCTTATCCAGTAAGCGTTAGCGGCCAATTTGGCTTGAAATCATGAAAATCCTGATCCAGAACGGCCGTGTGATCGACCCCGCTTCGGGCCTTGACCAGATCTGCGACGTGGCCGTGGCGGCTGGGCGCATTGTGGGCCTGGGCCGCACCCCGGCAGACTTTGCCCCCTCCCGCACCATCAACGCCTCGGGCTGCATCGTCTTGCCCGGCCTGGTGGACCTGGCAGCGCGCCTGCGCGAGCCCGGCCACGAGCACGAAGGCATGCTCGAATCCGAGATGGCCGCCGCCGTGGCCGGTGGCGTGACCAGCCTGGTCTGCCCGCCCGATACCGACCCCGTGCTTGACGAGCCGGGGCTCGTGGAGATGCTCAAGTTCCGCGCCGAGAAGCTGCACCAGTCGCGCCTGTTTCCGCTGGGCGCTTTGACCCGCGGTTTGGCCGGCGAGGTGCTGACCGAGATGGCCGAGCTGACCGAGTCCGGCTGCGTGGGCTTTGGCCAGGCTGAGGTGCCGCTGGCCAGCACCCAGGTGCTGCAGCGCGCCTTGCAGTACGCCGCCACCTATGGCTACACCGTGTGGCTGCGCCCGCAAGAGATGCACCTGGGCAAGGGCGTGGCCGCCAGCGGCCCGCTGGCCACGCGCCTGGGCCTGTCGGGCGTGCCCGTGGCGGCCGAAACCATTGCGCTGCACACCATTTTTGAACTGCTCAAAACCACGGGCACCCGCGTGCACCTGTGCCGTATCAGCAGCGCTGCGGGCGTGGAACTGGTGCGCCGCGCCAAGGCCGATGGCCTCAAGGTCACGGCCGATGTGAGCATCAACTCGCTGCACCTCACCGACGTGGACATCGGCTTCTTCGACAGCCGCGCCCGCCTGTCGCCCCCGCTGCGCCAGCAGCGCGACCGCGATGCGCTCAGCGCCGCGCTGGCCGATGGCACCATCGACGTGCTGGTGTCAGACCACAACCCTGTGGACGAAGACGCCAAGACCCTGCCCTTTGCAGAAGCCGAGCCCGGCGCCACGGGGCTGGAGCTGCTGCTGTCGCTGGCGCTCAAGTGGTCGCAAGACCAGGGCGTGCCGCTGCAGCGCGCCCTGGCCGCCATCACTGCTGAACCCGCGCGCGTGCTGGGCACGGCCCTGGGTACGCTGCAAGCCAGCGTGGGCCAGTTGGTCGAAGGCGGCGTGGCCGACCTGTGCGTGTTCGACCCCCAGGCCGCCTGGACGGTGCAGGCCGACGCCCTGCGCAGCCAGGGCAAGCACACACCGTTTTCGGGCTACGAACTGCCCGGCTGCGTGCGCGCCACCCTGGTGGGTGGGCATGTGGCGTTTGAGCGGGCCTGAATGCGCTTGAAGGGTTCCAGGCCGCCCGAGCAAGGCTCTTGCGTTGCGCTGCGCGACGCGCCGGGGTTCTTGTGAAGTTGCCACGCGCGCTGTGGCGCTGTGCGCGCCTGCTGGGCCATGTGCTGCATGGCCTGTGGGTGGTCACGCTGCGTTTTCCGCGCATGTCGCAAGAGCAGCAATACATCCGCGTGCAGGCGTGGTCGCAGCAGCTGCTCGCGTGTGCCGGTATCTCGTTGCGGGTGCAGGGCACACCGCCGGTGCGCGGCCCGGTCATGCTGGTGGCCAACCACATTTCGTGGCTCGACATTCCGGTGATGCACGCGGCGCGGCATTGCTGCTTCATCTCCAAATCGGACGTGCAGGGCTGGCCCTTGATTGGCACGCTGGCCACCGCTGGCGGCACGCTGTACATCGAACGCACCTCGCGCCGCGACGCCATGCGCATGGTGCGCACCATGCAAGAAGCCCTGCAGCGCAACGAGGTGCTGGCGGTGTTTCCGGAGGGCACCACGGGCGATGGCCGAGCCATGTTGCCCTTCCATGCCAACCTACTGCAAGCCGCCGTGGCGGCCGATGCGCCAGTCGTACCCGTGGGGCTGCGGTTTGTTGACAAGGCCACTGGTGCCACCAGCTTTGCGCCCAGCTACATCGGTGACGAGACCCTGCTGGGCTCCATCTGGCGCACCCTGAGCGCCCCGGCCATTGAGGCGGTGGTGACGTACGGAGAGCCCGAAACCTCCCAGGGCCGTGACCGCCGCGAATGGGCCATCCACCTGCAGGCTGTGGTGGACCAATTGCGCCAGCAGCAGGGCTGAGCAACGCCGCTGCTGCGGCCCCTCCGTGGTGGGCTTGGCAAATCAGGCGCGGCGATAGCTCCTGGCTCACCGCCTCAGCTCTTCAGGCGCTTGGCAGTGCTGGCATGCGGACAGGGCCCGGCACCGGCAGCGCCTCGTGCTGTGGGGGCAACACAAACTGGCTGATCAGGTGCGTGAGCTCGTTGGCCTGGTGGCGCAGGCCCTCTGAGGCGGCGGCAGACTCTTCCACCAGGGCCGAATTTTGCTGCGTCATCTGGTCCAGGCGCGCCACAGCCGTGTTGATGTCGTTGATGTCGCGGGTCTGCGAGAGCGTGGTGCTGCTGATGTCGCTGATCATGCTGGCGACGTTGCGAATCGACTCCACGATCTGGTCCATGGTGTGGCCTGCGCCATTGACCAGGGCGGTCCCGGTCTCCACGTTCTGGGCGGAAGTAGCGATCAGTCCCTTGATCTCGCGGGCGGCTTCGCCCGCGCGCATGGCCAGCTGGCGCACTTCGGCCGCCACCACGGCAAAGCCCCGGCCTTGCTCGCCC
>ENA-UOOA01001513-UOOA01001513.1-human-gut-metagenome-genome-assembly--contig:-P61old-NODE-1513-length-37161-cov-20.960384_pt1 | contig 37161 bp, 38 predicted proteins | sample MGYA00242467_ERZ724014 | MGnify/ENA metagenome assembly ERZ724014 | reverse complement strand
GTATGCTTCCACGCTCCGCGTCATAGAGCACCACCGCGTCCTGCGTCCGGTCGTAAACCTTGACCTCCCGTACGCCGTCCTGGGCGCGCAGATAGTATTCCAGCACATCTGCCTGGGATAACGTCATCCGCCCGCAGCACAGGTGTACCCGCAGCCGTCCGGTCGTTTCGTGTAGGATCTTGCACTTCATGGCTCACTCCGCCTTGCTTTCCTCCGCAGAAGCGTCCTCCACCACAGCGGCAGCCTCCGCCTCTGCGCGGCATTCGTTGATGGCCTTCGCATCGGCGTAAACATCCTCCGCACCCTCACGCACCGCCGTGACCGTTTTCATCACGCCCTCCTTGGCACGCAGTGCGGCGGCGGTGGTGTGGGCGTAGACCTTCTTGGCATCCTTGCTGCCCAGCAGCTTGATACCCGCCGTGCCGAACAGCACGCCTGCTGCAAACAAACCGATTTTTTTCATAATGATTGTCCTCCTAATATAAAATATATATGTCAAACCGATGGCCGCGATGGCGGCATCGGAATGATCTTACTGTTTCTTCTTCCCGAAGCTGCTCTCAAAACAACGGTGTAATCAACGCCCATATGTCCCAAGGCATCCCGGTGTATTTCATTACCTGCCGCCGAATTTGATCCTCACGATCTGCATTTTCATCATTCCGTCGCCGATTTTGGCGAGAAAACGGAAAAAGCCGCTGACGGATGGGTCTTTCAAATCGGTGTAGCCCAGCATATAGCCCCGGCTGGAGACATGCAAACGGCTATCCCACGCGCCGAGCTCTTTGGGGGCGTCGGAAACCGCGAAATACGCGCCCACATCCTTGATCTTCGCACTCTTGAGCCATGTCTTGGCGATCATCTTCACTGCCGTCCGGTTCGCCGCATCAAATACCAGCACGCCGCTGGGGAAAGCGTCCGCCATACCCTGCACAAGAGCTTTGACCTGCTCGGTCAGGAAGTAATAGAACACGCCGGAGGCAAAGAATACCGCACCGTTTGAAGAGTCAATTTTTCTAAACCATTCGGTATTATTCAAATCGCAGGGGATATTTTCCTCACGCTCCCCGGCGGGCAAAAGCTCGTTACGCACGGCTATGACATCGGGAAAGTCCAGATTGTAAATTTTACAGCTGCCGTTGTCGCAGCTTCTTCCAGTGCTGTCCAGCCCGCAGCCCAGATTGACCACCGCCGCATTGGGGTGAGATTTCAGATAATCCCGCACCTCAAAAGCAAGGTCATTCTGCCGCATGGCCACCTCCAGTGAACCGAAACGCTGCATCAGGCTGCGGGATTTTTTCTCCGACTCAGAAAAATCGTAGTCGATCTCGTCAATCAGGCGAACCGCTGTTTCGTCCCGGTAGAGATTCGGGTATAGTTCTGAGCAGACCTTCCGCGCATACAGCGGAATGATCAGCGTTTCCTGCACGGTGTTTTTCTCAATTTTGTGTTTCATAAGCACCTCCGCGCCTATCCCAGCGCCACATCCAGCGTCATCATGACGCTAAAGCCCACGGCAAAGAAAATCGTGCCGATGTTGGAGTGCTTTCCCTGTGACATTTCGGGAATCAGCTCCTCCACCACCACATAGAGCATGGCGCCCGCCGCAAAGCTCAGCAGATACGGCAGCGCCGGGATCACCAGCTGCGCCGCAAGAAGCGTCAGCACCGCGCCGATAGGCTCCACCACGCCGGAAAGCACGCCGCCGAGAAACGCCTTGCCCTTGCTCTCACCCTCCGCCCGCAGGGGCATGGAGATGATCGCTCCCTCGGGGAAGTTCTGGATGGCGATGCCGAGCGACAGGACAAGTGCGCTTGCCGCCGTGATCTGCGCGTTCCCCGCGAGGAAGCCCGCGTACATCACACCAACCGCCATTCCCTCCGGGATGTTATGCAGGGTCACTGCCAGCACCATCATGGTGGTGCGGCCCAGCCTGCTTTTCGGGCCCTCCGCCTGATTGCTGCCCACATGAAGGTGGGGGATCAGATGATCGAGCATAAGTAAAAACAGCACGCCGACCCAGAAACCGATAAAGGCGGGAAGGAAGGACAGCTTGCCCATGCCCTCCGACTGCTCGATGGCGGGAATCAGTAGGCTCCATATGGACGCCGCCACCATCACCCCGGCGGCGAAACCTGCGAGCGAGCGCTGCACCAAATCGCCAAAGGATTTTTTCATAAAGAACACGCAGGCTGCGCCCAGCGTTGTACCCAAGAAAGGAATCATGATTCCAAGAAAGATTTCCATTCGTCTCACCGCCTTTATATTGCAGTATTATTTGTTTCTTCGATAGCCCGCCTCGTCTCTGTATTCGGGATGTTCCTTTAAGTATGGGTCTTTATCACCGCAGATGGTATAATCGCATCGGCAACCGTCCACGCAGGTAGTCGTCCGCACCAGCCTTGCGTGGAGCAGCTCCATGGACGCATAGTCCACATTGCACAGGGCGGGCATGATGTCCGTAAGACCGTGCCGGATGGCGAACTCCGCTGCCGGACACGATGTAAACTCATATTCCGGATAGTGCAGGGCGATTTTTGCCCGTATCTCCTCCTTGCAGGGCCTGGAATACAGCACATGGCATTTGCGGTCAAATAGGAGCTTCTTGTCCTTCATCTGTCTGCTTTTCCCTCATTTCCGCGCCGTGATGCAGAGCCAGCTTTTCTTTTTGTGTATCTGCACATCGTGAAAGCCCGCCTGCTCCAGATACGCCTTTAACTCAACGTCCTTATAGATGGTCATGCCGCCGATGATCTCCGCCCACTTTTCGTCCTTGCCCGAGTCGCCGTTGCTCTCGTTGCAGATGAGAAAGGTCCCGCCGGCCTTCAGTACCCGATAGACCTCCCGGAAGCACCGCGGCAGGTCAGGCCAGAAATAGACGGTCTCAAAGGCTGTAATGGTGTCAAACCAGTCGTCCGCAAACACCATATCCGCCACGCTGCCTTGCAGAACGGCGCAGCGGCCCTCCGCGATGGCGGCCTCGTTGACCTTTTTCGACTTCTCCACGCTGACGGGCGAATAGTCGATGCCCTTGACAATGCCCTGTGGGCATTTTTTCAGCAGCCTTTTCATGTTCGCACCGCCGCCGCAGCCACAGTCCAGCACCCTGGCGTCCGGTGCAGCATCCAGAAATTGAAGCCCCCATCGCGCCACAGGGCTGTGACCCAGATTCATCATGGCAACCATGAGTTTCCCGTCAAAGCCTTCGGGCTTGCGGGTATTTTCAAAGAATGGCATATCACACCTCAGATTTCACACATTCCGCATAGGTCAACGGGAAGGATGCTTTCAGAACAACGCTTTCCCGCACCGTCCAGCCATTCTGACTTAGAAAGCACAGGTATTCCTCGCTCGTCCACCTGCTGTGGAGAGGGAAGCCTGCCAGCTTCATAAAAAAGGCTTTGACCTTGCCGGAAAACGAGTTTCCCGCGTGGGTGAAGGTGGGCGCGATGAGCACACCGTCGTCCTTCAGCACCCGGCGGATCTCGGCAAGGGCTTTCTCCGGCTGCGGCACGATGTGCAGCGCGTTGGACACGATCACCACATCAAAGGACTGGTTCGCATAGGGCAGGCGGAACATATCCTGCACGGAGAAGTGCAGCTTGGCAGAGCGGTTATCCCGCTTCGCCTCGGTGATCATCTCCGGGGAGGCGTCCGTCGCCTCGATGTGCGCCGCCGCGTTCACGATGTGTTTTGCGATCAATCCCGTGCCGGTAGCAAGCTCCAGCACCGTCTTGTGCCGCACGACCGGCCGGATCAGCTCATACATCTCGTCATACGCCGCCCGATCCTTTCGCATAAAGCGGTCGTACCGACCGGCATTTTTGTCCCAGAAGTTCCTGTGTTTTCGCATGTCGACCACTCCTCTTGTCGTTAAATGCATCTAACCTATACGCACACGCCTTTCGGTTAGATGTAGCTAACTACCATGGCTTGGAAAAGCCGCATCTCTGCGGCAGCCTTCCCAAAGCCGTTCTTGCATAATTTAGCGGTTGCGGATGATCTCCTTAAAAAATCACACTTTCCATTTCTGCTCCAAAGTATAGCACCGCTGATGGTTAGTGTCAACTAACCTCCAAATATTCTTTTCCTCTACCTTCGGGGAGCGCACAAAACAGCTGCCCTTATTCTCGGTTATAGCATCCCGCGGCGTGGGTGGCCTCGACGTGGTTTTCGTGTTGTTCATCGAGTACCTGCCGTTTCAGGAGGATACCACCCGGGCGTGATGCCTGCGGCGGCGCTTTTTTGCGCACATCGCTTGTCAATCGGCGACGCATGTGCTATGATGAGAAAAAATCGAGAGAGAGGAACTTGGGCCATGGAAACCAGCTTCAAAACGTGTGTATTTGGCGGATTCGATCGGGAGGATGTCATCTCCTATATCCGGAAAACGGCGGAGGAGTCCCAGAAAAAGCTGGAGGCACTGATGGAGGAGACGGAGCGGCTCCGCGTCCGGTGTGAAACGGCGGAGAGCGAGCTGTCCGCCCTGCGGGCTCGTTCCGCGGAGCTGGAGCAGCAGCTGGCAGACACGGAGATCCTGCGCGCCGAGGCAGAGCGCCTGCGTACGGAGGAGGAGACGCTGCGCCGCGAGAATGAGACGCTGCGGGGGCCGGCGGCTCAATACCAGTCCCTGAAGGATCACATCGCGGACATCGAGATCAGCGCCCACCGCCGTACCGAGGAGTTCCGCGGCAAGGCCATCGCGGAGCTGATGGAGCTGGTGGACGGCCAGCGCCGGTGGTGTACCCAGCAGGAGGCGGCGTACCGTCAGATGAACGAGGGCATCCTGGCCGAGCTGCGGAAGGCGCAGTGCTGTGTGGAGGAGTGTGACCTGGGGAATTTCCAGCAGTTCCAGGAGTCCCTGCGTCAGCTGGCGGAGACCATCAACGGTGGGGAATGAGCCGTGGCGAGACTTGATCAGGCGGACCATCTGATGCTGTGGTAAATTGCACAAGAAAGCCCCGCAGTCCCAAAGGACTGCGGGGCTTTTCATATGGAGGAAACAGGGGATGCTTACAGCAGCATGACGCCGTGTGCGGCGCAGCCGTCCACGGTGGCCTTGTCCCACAGACTGGCCTGCACCTCACCGATGTGGCAGGTACCGATCATCAGCATGCACAGACGGCTCTGGCCGATACCACCGCCAATGGTCAGGGGCAGCTGGCCGCTGAGCAGCATCTTGTGGAAGGGGAGCTCACGGCGGTCATCACAGCCGCGCTTGTGCAGCTGGTAGTCCATGGATGCTTCGTCCACGCGGATACCCATGGAGGAGATCTCAAAGGCACTGTCCAGCACGGGGTTATACATAATGATATCGCCGTTCAGGGACCAGTCGTCATAGTCGGGAGCGCGGCCGTCATGGGGCTTGCCGCTGCGCTTCAGGTCGTCGCCGATCTGCATCAGGAACACGGTGTGGTGTTCACGGCAGATGGCGTTCTCGCGCTCCTTGGGGGTGTAGTCGGGCCAGCGATCCTCCAGCTCCTGGGTGGTGACGAAGTACACCTCACGATCCAGTACGGTGTGCAGGCTGGGAAACGCGATCTGCAGGGCGTCGTTGGTCTCCACCACGGCGCCCACAATGGCGCGGACGGTCTGGCGCAGGAACTGCTCGTTGCGGTCCTGCCGCTCGATGACCTTCTCCCAGTCCCACTGATCCACATAGACGGAGTGGAGGTTGTCTACCTCCTCGTCGCGGCGGATAGCGTTCATGTCGGTGAACAGGCCCTTACCGGGCTTGAAATCGTAGCGCTTCAGCGCCAGCCGCTTCCACTTGGCCAGTGAGTGGACCACCTGACCGGTGGCGCCCACATCGGGGATATCAAAGGAAACAGGGCGCTCCACGCCGTTAAGGTTGTCGTTCAGACCGGAATTCTCCTCCACGAACAGGGGAGCGGAGACACGGCGCAGATTCAGCGCCTGCCCCAGGTTCACCTGAAAATTGCTCTTGATGAACTCGATCGCGCGCTGCATCTCATAGGTGGACAGCGGCGTTTTGTAGCCGGCAGGGATCGTCAATTTGCTCATGCGTGAAACACCTCTCTTGAATAAAAAATATGTTGCCATTATAGGCGGCTGTGCCGGAGATTGCAAGTAAAATTTCGGAAAAATATGGGGAATCTCACCGAACAGTTTTGTATAAAAATGTCCCTCAACATCGTTGAGAGACATTTTTATGCGATTTGTCCGCGAGCAGCTTACCGGCACTCCTTCATCATGGCGCGGAAGGCGGGGAGGCTGCGGCGGATCATGTCGTTGGACACGCAGTAGCTCAGGCGGAAGTAGCCGGGGCAGCCGAAGCCGTCAGCGGGCACCACCAGCAGGTTGTAGTCCAGCTTGGCCTTCTCGGAGAACGCGTTGGCGTCGCCGTTGGGGGCCTTGACGAAAAGGTAGAACGCGCCGTCGGGCTTGGCGCACTCGTAGCCCATCTCCCGCAGGCTGTTGTACAGCAGGTTGCGATTCTCATCGTAGGCCGCCAAGTCGGGGCGCTCACCGGCGCACAGTTGGATGACTTTCTGCATCAGCGTGGGCGGGCAGACGTGACCCATGACACGGGCGCCACCGGAAACAGCGGCGTACACCGCGGCACTGTCGTCGGCAAAGCCCGGGACGTACACATAGCCGATGCGCTCGCCGGGCAGGGACAGAGACTTGGAGTAGGAGTAGCAGACGATGGTATTGCGGTACAGGCAGGGGATAAAGGGCACGGTGACATCGCCGTACACCAGCTCGCGGTAGGGCTCGTCGGCGATAATATAGATGGGGTGGCCGTATTCGGCGCTCTTGCGCTCCAGCAGGACGGCCAGACCCCGCAGAGTCTCCTCGGTGTACACCACACCGGAGGGATTGTTGGGGGAATTGATGATGATGGCCTGGGTATGGGGCGTGATGCGCTGCTCCACGGCGTCCAGATGGATCTGGAACGCCTGGGTATCGGCGGGGACCACCACCAGCTTGCCGCCGTTGGCAGTGACGAAGGGACGGTACTCGGGGAAAAAAGGAGCCACGACCATGATCTCGGAATCACTGTCCAGAACGAGAGCCTTGATGATGGAGATCAGGGCCGGCGCCGCGCCGCAGGTGAGGAACAGCTCACTGGCCTTCACATTCAGGCCGAAGCGGTCGGAGAGGTCCTTGGCCACGGCGGCGCGGGCATCCTCGAAGCCGTTGGCCATGGAGTAGCCGTGGAGCCGGATAGAGTCCGTGGTGTCCACAATGGTATGGATGGACTCATTGACCTTTTTGGGGGCAGGGATGCTGGGATTGCCCAGGGAATAGTCAAAGACCTTATCCGCGCCCACCTTGGCGGCCTGCTCCAGACCATAGGCGAACAGCTGACGGATGACAGAAGGGGCGGTGCCCAGCTCATAGAATTGCTGATTGACCATAAGAAAACTCCTTTCAGACGGCAGTGGATACGGGACATCAGGCCAGGTCCATGCGGGCGGCCAGAACGCTGCCCAGCGCGATGGAGGCCAGCTTGGAGTGGGCGCTGTCGGCACGGCTCACCAGCACGATGGGCACCTTGGCGCCCAGAATGATGCCGGCATTCTTGGCGCCGCCGAACAGGGTAGCGGCCTTGCCGATGCCGTTTCCTACCTCATAATTGGGCACCAGCAGGATGTCAGCCCTGCCCGCCCCGGGGGCAGTGAAGTGCTTGTGATGGCAGGCTTCCTCACTGACGGCCAGATCCAGTGCTACGGGACCGCAGACATCCATATTGTACTTGGTCCAGCGGTCGGTCATGTGGGCCAGCGCATCGGCATCCACGGTGGACTGCACCTTGGGGTTCACCTGCTCTGCGCCGCAGATGCAGGCGGCATTGATGTGCTCGTAGCCCAGGGCCTGCAGCACCATGGCGGCGTTCTCCAGGATCTCGGCCTTTTTGTCCAGGTCGGGGAAGGTGTTGACACCGCCGTCGGTGAGAAGCACCATCCGGTCCAGCGCGGGGATTTCATAGAGCATGCAGTGGGTGGTGAGGTGGGAGGTGCGCAGGCCGCGCTCCTTATTGAATACGGCCCGCATCAGGTCGGCGGTGCCCAGAATACCCTTCATCAGGAAGTCGGCCCTGCCCTCTGCGCACAGGGCTACGGCCTTGGCAGCGCAGTCGGTATCGCTGTCGCCGGCCACTATCTCATAGGCGGCAGGATCCTCGCCCAGAGCGCTGAGCATGGACGCGATCTCCTCCTTATGGCCCACCAGAATGGGGGTGGCAATGCCCTCGCGGCGGGCATCCACCACGGCTTCGATCACCGGCTGGTCGTGGGCGGCAGCTACGGCGATGACACCGGTCCTGCTGCCGCAGGCGGCGGAAATAATGCCATCAATGGTATGTATCATACATTTTCCTCCTGTGTGGCGCAAATTCTTTGCCTATGTAAAGCAAAAACAGTACAATTTTACGCTTTACGATGGGATGATTATACATCGGCACACCCGCCGCGTCAACAATAAACTGAATGATTCGGCGAAATAAATTTGTCATGCCGAGACATTGCAGGGGTTGACGAAATCCGTCGCATCGCATACACTGGATAGACGTGTATTTTTTCATGAGGTGAAAGAGATGAAAGAAATCAAAACGTGGTCGCTGGCCTTTACATATGTGGGATGTTTCCTGGGGGCCGGTTTTATCTCGGGGCAGGAGCTGTGGCAGTTTTTCGGCAGCTTCGGCAACTTGGGCTATGTGGGTTTTCTGCTGGCAGTGGTGCTGTTCTCCGCCATTGGTATCCTGTTCGTGCGGCTGACCCAGATGACCCAGTGCTCCGACATGGATCGCCTGCTGGTACCCTGGAACGTCAAGTGGCTGCGGGCGGCCTCCGGTGCGGTGGGCGCGGTATTCCTGTTTTTTGTGGTGGTGTCCATGTCCGCCGGTGTGGGCGCTATGCTGGCCCAGCTGTTCGATGTGTCGGCGTGGCTGGGCAGCGCCGTGTTTATGGCACTGGTGTTCGTGGTGGCGCTGCTGGGCGTGACGGGAATGGTCAACGCCTTCTCCGCACTGATACCCGTGCTGATCACGGCCACCGTGGCCTTCGCCGTGGGAGCCTACGCCACCTTCGGCACGGAGGGGGTCTTCCAGCTGCGGAACGTGAACAACAACCCGCTGATGCCCAACTGGTTCATCGCAGCGCTGACCTTCGTCTCCTATAATATTCTGGGCGGTATCGGTATCATGTCGCCGGTAGGGCAGTACGTCCGGCGGAAGCGCCACATCTACGGCGGCATCATTCTGGCCGGTGTGATGCTGCTGGCGGTGGCGGGCAGTATTCTCACTAGTCTGGCGTCATACCCCGAGGCGGTGGCGGCGGAGCTGCCCATGGTGGCGCTGGCCAGCCGTCTCAACGGGACGCTGGGCACGGTGTACGGCCTGATGCTGCTGCTGGCCATGTTCTGCAACGCGCTGGCCAGTCTGGTGGGACTCATCGCCTATCTGGAGCAGAAGGCCCGCTTCGTGCGGGAAAAAAAGAAGCCGGTGCTGGTGGGGCTGTGCGTGCTGGCGTGGTGTGCCAGTCTGCTGGGCTTCGGTGAAATCATCGCCGTGGTGTATCCGATCTTTGGTTATCTGAGCATCGTGTTCATCGTGTGCATGGTGGTACACTTCGTACAGTGCCGAAAAAAGGAGAAGGCCAGAGCCTGACGGTATATGTGGCAGAAAAAGGGGACGGAGGCATCGCCTCCGTCCCCTTTTTACAATCGTTGTAAAGTAGATATGCCTTACACCCCAAACAGGATGTCGGCATAGGTAGGATAAGGCCACATCTTGGCGTCCACCAGGGATTCCAGCTGGCTGATGAGGTCGCCGGCCTGCCGGACGCGGGTGTTGATCTCCCCGCGGAAGTAGTGGGCGGCCTCGATGCCGCTGTCGGCGGCGGGAGCCTTCTCCAGTGCCTGAGAGAGATCCTGGCAGACATCCAGCAGCTGGTCACTGAGTCCACTGATCCGACGGATCAGATGCTCCTCCAGACGGCAGGTGGAGGCCAGGCCCGCCTCCTGCTTGTGTGCCATGCCCTTGGCCAGGTCGCCGGAGTACCGTGCCGCCACAGGAAGGATGCTGCGCTGCGCCATATCCAGCAGGGTGTTGGCCTCGATGGCAGACACCTTGCAGTAGTTCTCCAGATGGATCTCATAGCGGGCGCGCATCTCCGTCTCCGTCAGGACGGCGTGCTTCGTGAACAGCTCCACGTTCTTCTTGTCGATGTAGGCGGGCATGCAGTCCACGGTGTCGCGGAGGTTAGCAAGGCCGCGGCGGGCAGCCTCAGCTACCCAGGCGTCATCGTAGCCGTTGCCGTTGAAGATGATGCGCTGGTGGGCGGTAAACGTCTCCTGCAGCAGCTCCTGCAGGGCGGACTGGAAGTTCTCGGCCTTCTCCAGCCGGTCGGCGAACTGGCTCAATTCCTCGGTCATGATGGTGTTCAGCACCACGTTGGGGCTGGCGATGGACTGGGAGGAGCCCAGCATACGGAATTCGAACTTGTTGCCGGTAAAGGCCAGAGGAGAGGTGCGGTTGCGGTCCGTGGTGTCCTGGGGAATGTCGGGCATGGCATCGATGCCAACGCGCAGCTTCTTCTTGGTGATATCCACGTACTCCGTGCCCTGAACGATAGAGTCCAGAATGGCCGTCAGCTCATCACCCAGAAAAATGGAGATGATGGCAGGAGGGGCCTCGTTGCCGCCCAGGCGGTGGTCGTTGCCGGGATATGACACGCAGCAGCGCAGCATCTCCTGATACTCGTCCACGCCCTTGATAAAAGCCGCCAGGATCAGCAGAAACTGGGCGTTCTGGCTGGGGGTACCGCCGGGCTTCAGCAGGTTCTCACCGGTGTCGGTCTGAAGGGACCAGTTGTCATGCTTACCGGAGCCGTTGACACCGGCGAAGGGCTTTTCGTGGAGCAGGCACACCAGTCCGTGGCGGGCGGCCACCTTCTTCAGCATCTCCATGGTCAGCTGGTTCTTGTCGCAGGCAGTGTTGGCATCAGCATAGATGGGAGCCAGCTCATGCTGGGCGGGAGCCACTTCGTTGTGCTCCGTCTTGGCCAGTACACCCAGCTTCCACAGCTCCTGATCCAGCTCCCGCATGAACGCGGCCACGCGGGGCTTGATGGCGCCGTAATAGTGGTCGTCCAGCTCCTGACCCTTGGGAGGCTTGGCGCCGAACAGCGTCCGACCGCACAGCTTCAGGTCCTCGCGGCGCTCGTAGGCGCTCTTGTCGATGAGAAAATACTCCTGCTCGGGGCCCACCTGGGCCGTGACATGCTGGACCTCCGTGTTGCCAAACAGCCGCAGGATGCGGACGCATGCGCGGTCCAGCGCCCGCATAGAGCGCAGCAGGGGGGTCTTTTTATCCAGCGTCTGGCCGCTGTACGAGCAGAAGATGGTAGGGATGTACAGGGTGTCGTCCTTCACGAAGGCGTAGGAGGTGGGGTCCCAGGCCGTGTAGCCTCGGGCCTCAAAGGTGGCCCGCAGGCCGCCGGAGGGGAAGCTGGAGGCATCGGCCTCACCCTTGTTCAGCTCCTTGGCGCTCAGCTCCATCCGCACGCCGTCCTTGCCGTCGCGGGTGATGAAGCTGTCGTGCTTCTCGGCGGTGAAGCCGGTCATGGGCTGAAACCAGTGGGTGTAGTGGGTGGCGCCCTTTTCAATGGCCCAGTCCTTCATCGCGCCGGCGATCTCGCCGGCTACGGAACGATCCAACGCCGTTCCCTGTGCCAGTGATTGCTGCCATGCACGGTACACATCGGCGGGGAGACGCTGCTGCATCTGCTGTTCTCCGAACACCATTTCGCCGAACAGGGCGGGAACATTGATCTTTTTCTCACACATCTGGATCGTTCCTTTCAAAGAGAAGTTGAATATTTAGAATGGCAAAAGCCGGTCTTTACAGAAAAAACTGCATCACAGCGGGCGTCACATACGCCTCCACCGCAGCTGCCACCGCCAGCAGCGGCAGCACCGTCAGCGCCAGCACGCGGACGATATTTTTCAGCGTGGGAGCCATTATGCCCTTGGTGTTTTTGCGGACATACTGGTTGATGCGGCTGCACAGGTAGATGCCGCAGGCCAGACTGATGACCAGCGCCGGCAGTTCAAAGATGCCGTGGGGCAGGATGCCCCCCAGATAGGCCAGTATAGAGATGCCGTTGTTGAGGAAGTATGCGGCGAATAAGCCCAGCAGCAGGGCATTGACGCCCAGCGACAGGGCGGGCAGATAGATGAACGGGATAAATCCATACAGTACGCTGAGCACCATGGCCCGCAGGTTGTTCCAGAGCAGCGCCGGCACACTGATGCTGCCGCTCTCACTGACCACACCGGCATCGGCCATCTGCTGGCTGAACAGCGTCAGCACCTGCGCAGGCACGGCAGGAAAGATCAATCCCGCCGCGAAGGCCAGCACGATCAGTGCGGCAAAAGCACCGCCTGTGATGAGCAGGGAATGGCGGAAGTCCTGACTGCGGAAGAAATCCCGCAGCTGATGGAACTGGGAGGCGATCATGCCAGCTTCTCCAGACCGGCGCGGAGACGGCGCAGCGTCTCGTCGCGGCCCAGGATGCGGCAGATCTCCACAGCGCCGCCCGGGGTCACCAGCTTGCCGGCGGCGGCGATGCGCACCGGCCACATCAGCGTGGCGTTCTTGACACCCAGTGTCTCCGCCAGTGCTACCAGCCCGTCGTGGATGGTCTCGTCCGTCCACTGAGGCAGCGCCTCCAGCATGGGAATGGCGGCCTCCAGCATAGTCTTGCAGACCTCGGGGTTCGTTTTGGATTTCTTATTGGTGAAGAACTCTACGCCGTAGTCGGGGCAGGTGTCGAAGAAATCCACCTTCTCGGGGATCTCCGTCAGCTTCTCGCAGCGGGCCTGAAGCAGTCCCGCGATGGCGGCCACATCGAAGTTACCCTTCACCGTCTGGCGGATGTAGGGCTCCGCCACCTTGGCAAACGCCTCGGGGGCCATGCTCCGCAGATACACGGCGTTGAAGTGATCCAGCTTGGCACGGTCAAAGATGGCAGGGGACTTGGAGATGCCGGTGATGTCGAAGGCATTCACCAACTCCGGCAGGGTAAAGATCTCCTGTTCTGCCAGCTCACCCTTGGGGGACCATCCCAGCAGGGCCACATAGTTCAGGATGGCCTCGGTGAGATAGCCCTCCGCCTTCAGATCCTCATAGGAGGGATCGCCGTGGCGCTTGGACATCTTATTCTGGGCGTCCCGCATCACGGGAGAGCAGTGGACATAGGTGGGCACGTCCCAGCCGAAGGCATGGTACAGCAGGTCGTACTTGGGGGCGGAGGAGAGATACTCGCTGCCCCGCACCACATGGGTGATGCCCATCAGATGGTCGTCGATGACGTTGGCGAAATTGTAGGTAGGCAGGCCGTCCCGCTTCAGCAGCACCTGATCGTCCAGCGTGCTGTTCTCCACGGTGATGTCTCCGAAGATGGCATCGTGGAACGTGGTGGTGCCCGTCTGGGGGATCTTCTGCCGGATGACGTAGGGCTCACCCGCCTCCACGCGGCGCAGGGCGTCCTCCAGCGGCAGATCGCGGCAGGGATCGGCGGCGCGGTCAAACTCGCCGCTGTCCTCCTCGGAAGCGCACTTTTCACAGAAGCAGTAGTATGCGCCGCCTTTTTCCACCAGCAATTGGGCATACCTGCCGTAGGTGTCCCGCCGCTGGGACTGGATGTAGGGTGCCACCGGGCCACCCACATCGGGGCCCTCGTCATGGTCCAGGCCGCACTCGGCCATGGTGCGGTAGATGACATCCACCGCGCCCTCCACCAGACGGCCCTGGTCCGTGTCCTCAATACGGAGGATGAACGTGCCGCCGTGGCTGCGGGCGATGAGCCAGGTATACAGCGCCGTGCGCAGGTTGCCCACGTGCATATAGCCGGTGGGCGAGGGGGCGAAACGGGTGCGGACCTTGCCGCGGGGGATGCGGGCCTCCATCTCGTCGAAATAGGTCATATCCATGCTCATCGGGACATCCTCCTCTGAATCTCATAAAATACCCGTTTATTATATTTCAAATAAGGGAAAAGTCAAGGAGAACGGGGGCTGTTCTGTTGCAGAACGCGAGATTTTGTGATAAAATGCCCCTGTCCGGTGAAAAGCGGCGTTCCATCTGGTAATTACACCAAATGTTTGGAATGTTTCTTGCTTTTTCTGCCGCGCTCTGTTATAATGCCATCGGTCATTTCACTGATGGTAACTATATATGAGAAAGGAAGATCGCTGCTATGATCTATACGACTGAAGTTCAGCATATGTGTCCCGTGGCCAAGGGCGCTTATCACGGACCGGCGCCCATTCCTGAGGAGGGCAAGTGGGTGCAGGCCAAGGAGATCTCCGACATCTCCGGTTTTACCCACGGTGTGGGCTGGTGCGCCCCGCAGCAGGGCGCCTGCAAGCTGACGCTGAACGTGAAGAACGGCGTTATCGAGGAAGCGCTGGTGGAGACCATCGGCTGCTCCGGCATGACCCACTCCGCCGCCATGGCCTCCGAGATCCTGATCGGCAAGACCATTCTGGAGGCACTGAACACCGACCTCGTGTGCGATGCCATCAACACTGCCATGCGCGAGCTGTTTCTGCAGATCGTATACGGCCGTACTCAGTCCGCCTTCTCCGAGGACGGTCTGGCCGTGGGTGCGTCTTTGGAGGACCTGGGCAAGGGCCTGCGTTCTCAGGTGGGTACCATGTTCGCCACCAGAGACAAGGGACCCCGCTATCTGGAGATGGCCGAGGGCTACTGCAGCCGTCTGGCCCTGAACAAGGACAATGAGATCGTGGGCTACGAGTTCATCAGCCTGGGCAAGATGATGGATTTCATCAAGAAGGGCGACGATGCCAACGAGGCACTGAAGAAGGCCACCGGCCACTATGGCCAGTGGGACAACGCGGCGAAGTATATCGACCCGCGTCAGGAATAAGAAGGGAGGACGACAACAATGGCTCTGTTTGAAAGTTACGAGAGAAGGATCGACAAGATCAACGGCGTCCTGGCCCAGTACGGCATCGGCTCCGTGGAGGAATGCCGTGAGATCTGCAAGGCAAAGGGCTTCGACCCCTATGAGATCGTGAAGGGCATCCAGCCCATCTGCTTTGAGAACGCCTGCTGGGCGTATACCGTGGGCGCAGCCATCGCCATCAAGTCCGGTGTCAAGACTGCCGCTGAGGCCGCCAAGATGATCGGCGTGGGCCTCCAGTCCTTCTGCATCGACGGCTCTGTGGCCGAGGACCGCAAGGTGGGTCTGGGTCACGGCAACCTGGGCGCTATGCTGCTCAGCGATGATTCCAAGTGCTTCGCGTTCCTGGCCGGCCACGAGTCCTTCGCCGCCGCCGAGGGCGCCATCGGCATCGTGAAGAACGCCAATAAGGCCCGCAAGGAGCCTCTGCGCGTGATCCTGAACGGTCTGGGCAAGGATGCCGCCCAGATCATCAGCCGCATCAACGGCTTCACCTATGTGCAGACCCAGTTCGACTACTATACCGGTAAGCTCAACATCGTCCGGGAGATCCGCTACTCCGAGACGGAGCGCGCCGATGTCCGCTGCTACGGCGCGGATGACGTCCGCGAGGGCGTGGCCATCATGCACCACGAGGGCGTGGATGTGTCCATCACCGGCAACTCCACCAACCCCACCCGCTTCCAGCACCCCGTGGCAGGCACCTACAAGAAGGAATGCATCGAGCAGGGGAAGAAGTACTTCTCCGTGGCCTCCGGCGGCGGCACGGGCCGCACGCTGCATCCCGACAACATGGCCGCCGGCCCCGCCAGCTACGGCATGACCGACACTATGGGCCGTATGCACTCTGACGCGCAGTTCGCCGGCTCCAGCTCCGTCCCCGCACACGTAGAGATGATGGGCTTCCTGGGCATGGGCAACAACCCCATGGTGGGCGCTACCGTCGCTGTCGCCGTGGCTGTCGAGGAAGCTGTAAAAGCCTGATATACCAAAACAGAAAGAGGGCATCGCCGTAAGGCGGTGCTCTCTTTGAAGTAAGATGATCGTTGAAACGGATACGCCGTCTCCTACAGGAGGGCTGCTCGAACCCAGCATAGTCTTCAGAGACAACGTATCCATTTCTGGTTCAGTGTAACACGGGACGTACAGACTGTCAATGCGCGGGCTGGTAAGAGGTCTGCGCAGACGCGCTGAAAATGGCTAACGCAAAGTTGAATACCGTCGGGGCTGTCACCGACGACAGCCAATCGTTGGGAGGGAGCGCACCGGCCATCAACTTTGCGTTGCAGCGCAGTATACCAATCTCTGCCGCCAAATGGCAACAAAAAAACCGTTTTGCACGCAAACACCCCCCGGCCTTACGGCCGAGGGGCGTTTTTATGGGCGTATATGCGTCAGCACTTGCCGAAGAAATCGCACAGCAGCTTCAGCAGGGAAGCGCAGTCGAAATTGCAGAACATAATGCTGTACCTCCTATGTATATTTCCCTTGCAAGGACAACGTCATTGTAACCGATTTGTAACCTTTTTGCAAATGTAATATCTGCCAGCTACAAGATCAGCAGCAGGCCGATGGCGATGAGCAGCTCCTCGTCCGCCTCCTGCCGGAAGAGAAAGAACAGCAGGATCAGCAGGAGGATGTCTCCCGCATCAAGATCCGACAGGTGCAGCTTCTCCAGCAGGCCGTTGAGCAGCCCTCGCTCCGGCGCAGGCGGCGGAGGACGGCGGGGCGGCTCATCAGGCGGAGCCTCTTGCACGGGCGGTGCTTCCTGCGGCCTGGGAGGCGGGGGAGCAGCCGGATGCTGCGGCGGCTGAGGTGAACGCTGCGGCTCCGGCGGCGGCAGCGGCGCGTCCTCCGCGCTGATGCGGGTGTAGGTGCCGCCGTCGCCGCGGATGTAGCGGTTATACATGGCCGTCCCCCCCATCCATTAGAAATTTTTTACCCAGCTGGATAAGCCGCGCCAGCCGCGCGGCCCGCTCCACCTTGTCCTGCTTGCTCTCCTTGAGAAAGGGGCGCAGGGCGTACAGCAGCTGCATGGTCTGGCTGCTGGAGCGGCTGTACTCCTGCAGGAGCGGCAGAAAACGGGCCACCACCTGAGGGTCGATACCGCCCGGCAGGGAGGGGGCGGGCGCCTGGGGGGCGGTCTGCGTGGTCGGTGCGGCAGGTGGAGCCGCAGCAGTTGGAGGAGACGGCGAAGCGCTGCCGCCGCCCATGGTGGCTGAGAGCTGCTGAGCCATCTGCATGATCTGGGCCATGCTGTTGGGGTCCGACAGCAGCGCGTTCAGTTTTTCATCCAGCTCCGCCATGCCGCGGACCTCCTCTCATCATCGCTGCAGGGATTCTTCCAGATGCTGTACCAGCGCCGCACCCTCCGGTGTGGCCATCACACGCTGGAGCATGGCGGACAGCGCCGACATGTCACCGGCGGCGGCCTGCTGTGCAGCGCGGCCCAGCGCCGCGGTATCACCGCCGGACAGCATTCCCAGCAGAGCGCGGCCATCCGCCGACTGCATCACAGAACGCAGCGCGGCGGGGTCATTTTTTAATTTCTTCACCATGTCCTGTTCATTCACGAAAAAACCTCCTCCACAGATGAGCCTTACAGAGACATTGTATGTGGCGGCAAATGAAAACGTGCCTGTCGGCTTTACCGGCAGGCACGTCTTTTACAGAAGCGAATTGTATGCAATGTGTACGTTTAATCGTAAATGGTATTCAGGTGGTCGAAAATTGCCCGCAGACCGTCCATATCCTTCTCGTCCAGCCAGTAGAGGAACACGCCGCTGATGGCCACGTGGCCATCGTCCAGGATCTGGACGGCGGAGAGCGCGTCACCGTCCGACGGCTGCACGCCGATGAGATAGACGGTGCCGCCGCCCAGCAGGCCGCTGCCGAATTCCGTGGTGCTGAACCGCGGATCGCGGAAGCGTGCGGCCTTCAGCCAATCACAGACCTCCTGCACCAGCTCCGCTTCGCGGTTCGGCGTCAGGGTGTAGTCCTGGACGAAAACCTCTCCCGTTTCCCCGCCAGGTGTTGTCGTGGCCAACGTGATGTCTTGGATACCGGCAGTGCTGTTTGGCAGGTGCAGCACCGCCGCGGCGCGGCGGGGGAGCAGGGTGAACAAGGCCGCGCCGGTCAATATCAGCACCGCCAGGACCAGCCACAAAAGGCGCTTTTTCTTTTTGCTCATAGGCATCTCCTTTCCGTATCCGTATGGGTGCTGCCGGTAACAGCATACCACACGGATGGGGAAAAGTCCAGCGCCCCTGTATCTGCATACAAACCCATATATACAGAATATCTTGCATAAACCGGTTGTAAAATGCGGGAAAGTATGATAATATACTATACTGCTGAACAGCGGCGCAGTATCCTAGTCAGATCTGCCGTCTTCTGAAGAGGGGCCTAAAAATCCCTTAAAGGGCACAACTGTGAAACCTCTGGTGCTTGCTTCTTACGCCCAGTTTGGGGTGGGTGCTGGAAGGGAGGCGCGGCCAGTCACCGCGCCTGCGGCCGTAGGGCGCCCTCCAATGGCATGGAGGACCCGACCCTGCGGTCGTGGAGACCTGCTGTTGTGCACAGGCGTACTCCCTTTGTGGTTAGCGACCTGTGTACGAAGCAGATTGCGAACCTGCATCGCGGTGCTACCCGGCTTTATGCCGTGAACGCTGTGTGCAGAGTAGCCTGCCTTGCGTGGGCAGGGTGGATGGGAGAGTCAACGCGTCATGTCCCCGGCCAGGGACGCAGCGCTATTTCCCTGAAACCCTGTTTGCAAAAGAGGATAAGAGACGGTTTGACTGTGGTGGAAATCACCTAGGCTGTCCTGAGAGGGGGCGCCGGAAGGATTGCAGTGCGGACTAAGTGGCAGTCGGGTATCGCGGCGGGCAACACCGCGACACAGCACCGAAGGGGAAACCACCTGCATCGGCGACGAGAGGTGTGCTGCGGGGAAATCCAACCCGTACCTAAGCCGCAAGATTTACTTCCGGAGTCGCCCTGTTCAGCATTTACTCTATCCATATAAAAAACTTTATCAAAAAAGCGAGGTTTGTCACTTGGCAGACAGTAACAGTAAGGATAAAAAGAAAAGCAAAAAGCAGAGCAGCTGGCCTCTGCGGGTATTCCTGCTGGCGGTAGCGCTCAGTGCCGTTATGAGCTTTTTCTCCTCCACGGCGCTGGAGGGCGCAGGTTACATGGTAACGCTGCTGGTACTGGCGATGTTTATCGCGCTGGGCATCATCTTCGACATGGTGGGCGTGGCGGTGACGGCGGCGGACCCCAAGCCGTTCCACTCCATGGCCGCCCACAAGGAAAAGGGCGGACGGGAGGCTATCCGGCTTTTGCAGAACGCCAACCAGGTCAGTTCCGTGTGCAACGACGTGGTGGGCGACATCTGCGGCATCGTCTCCGGCTCTACGGCGGCGGTGATCGTGACCCAGCTGCAGCGGGATCTGAGCACCACGTCTGTTTTGATCTCTATCGGCGTGACGGCGCTGATTTCCGGCATCACCATCGGCGGCAAGGCGCTGGGCAAATCGATGGCCATCAACGACTGCACCAAGGTGGTGTACCGCGTGGCGCGGATCATGAACGCGCTGCACCTCTATCGCTGACACAAAGGAGCGGATGCGCTTTGGTTCTTGAAAATATCCATTCTCCGACGGACGTGAAGCGCCTGACCGAGAAGCAGACGGAGCTGCTGTGCATCGAGCTGCGGCAGTTCCTCATTGAGCAGATATCCCGTACCGGCGGGCATCTGGCGTCCAATCTGGGAGCGGTGGAGCTGACTGTGGCCATCCACCGTGTGTTCGACACGTCCACGGACCGGCTGGTGTTCGACGTAGGCCATCAGTGCTACGTCCATAAGGCTCTGACAGGGCGACGGGAGCTGTTTGCCACGCTGCGGCAGTTCGGCGGCCTGTCCGGCTTTCCCAAGCCGTATGAGAGCGTCCACGACGCCTTTGTGGCGGGCCACGCCTCCAACTCCGTGTCCGCAGCGCTGGGCATGGCCCGCGCCCGCACCTTGCAGGGCGGGCACTACCATGTACTGGCGCTTATCGGTGACGGTGCGCTGGGCGGCGGACTCAGCTTCGAGGGGCTCAACGACGCCGGCGCCTCCGGCGAGCCGCTGATCGTCATTCTCAACGATAACGGCATGTCCATCGACGCCAATGTGGGCGGTATGTCCCGCCATCTGGCCAAAATGCGGACGAAGGCGGGCTATTACGAATTCAAAAAGAAGTACCGGCAGGCGCTGGATGTTACCCGTGTAGGCCGTCTGCTGTACGAGGCCAGTCACGACGTGAAAACGGCGCTGAAAAAGTCACTGCTGCCGGTGAGCACCGTGTTCGAGGACATGGGCTTTACGTACATGGGGCCGGTGGACGGCCACGATGTCCGGCGGCTGACGGATATGCTGCGGGCGGCGCGGGAGCAGAACTGTCCCGTGCTGCTGCATGTCCACACCCGGAAAGGGAAGGGCTACGCCCCTGCGGAACAGGCACCGGAGCGCTTCCACGGCGTATCCCCCTTCGATCCCGCCACGGGGCGGGCCAGCGCGCCGTCCGAGCCGTCGTTCTCCTCCGTATTCGGACAGGAGCTGAAGGTGCTGGCGGACCAGGACGCGCATATCTGCGCCATCACGGCAGCCATGGCGGAGGGCACAGGCTTGACGGCCTTTGCCGCTGCCCATCCCCGCCGGTTTTTCGATGTCGGCATCGCCGAGGGGCACGCAGTGACCATGGCGGCGGGCATGGCCAAGCAGGGCATGCTGCCGGTATTCGCGGTGTACGACAGCTTTTTGCAGCGGGGCTACGACATGCTGGCACAGGACGTGTCGCTGGACAAGCTCCACGTGGTCTTTGCCGTGGACCGCACCGGTCTGGTAGGGTCCGACGGCGAGACGCACCACGGGTGCATCGACTATCTGTCCCAGATCCCCGACATGACGGTGCTGTGCCCCGCCAGTTTCGCGGAGCTGCGGAGCATGCTGCGCACGGCACTGTACCGCTGCGGCGGACCGGTGGCAGTCCGCTATCCCCGGGGCGGCGAGGGCACGTACCGCGATAACTGCGGCGACGCGCCGGTATCGGTGCTGCGGCAGGGGGCGGATGTGAGCATCGTGACCTATGGGATTTTGACGGAGCAGGCGCTGGCGGCGGCGGAGCTGCTGGCGCAGGAGCATATCGCGGCGCAGGTGGTGAAGCTGAACCGCGTGACGCCGCTGGACGGAGACGCCGTGTGCGGCGCTCTGGCAGGCGTCAGGCGTCTGGTGGTGCTGGAGGACCAGCTGCGCCAGGGCTGCGTGGGTCAGCGTCTGGCGGCGCTGCTGCTGGAGCGCGGCGCCGCGTCGGAGAAGCTGCGGCTGCTGAACGCGGGGGAGCGTCTGCCCGCCCAAGGCAGTGTCAGGCAGCTGTACCACGCGCTGGGGCTGGACGCCCAGGGCGTGGTGTGCGCCGTGAAGGAGGTGCTGGCATGAGCAAGAAAACAAGGCTGGATGTCCTGCTTGTGGAACAGGGACTGCTGGACAGCCGCCAGAAGGCACAGGCCCACATCATGGCCGGTCTGGTGTTCGTCAACGGCCAGCGGGTGGACAAGCCCGGGACGGCCGTAGCCAACGATGCGCAGATCGAGGTACGGGGCCGCGCCCTGCCCTATGTCAGCCGCGGCGGCCTGAAGCTGGAAAAGGCCATGAAAACCTTTCCTATCACGCTGGAGGGTAAGATCTGCGCCGACATCGGCGCGTCCACCGGGGGATTTACCGACTGTATGCTGCAAAACGGCGCGGCCAGAGTCTACGCTGTGGACGTGGGCTATGGTCAGCTGGACTGGAAGCTGCGCAACGACCCGCGGGTGGTGTGCCTGGAGCGCACCAATGCCCGCTATCTGGACCATGAACAGGTGCCTGACGTGCTGGATTTTGCGTCCATCGATGTGTCGTTCATCTCACTGAAGCTTATCTTTCCGGCGCTGTACAGCCTGCTGCGCGAGGGCGGTGAGATCGCCTGTCTCATCAAGCCGCAGTTCGAGGCCGGGCCGGAGAAGGTGGGGAAGAAGGGGGTCGTCCGCGACCCCAAGGTACACCTGGAGGTGCTGGAAAACTTCCTGATACATGCAAAGGATAACCACTTTACAGTGCTTGGCATCACATATTCTCCCATACGAGGACCTGAGGGCAACATCGAATATCTCGGCTATCTGCGCAAAAGCGTGGAGTCGGACACCATCCCCGATCTTGCGGCGCTGGTGGACGCCTCCCACAGCGAACTGAAAGAGAGAAGGGACAGCGAATGAAACGAGTGATCCTCTGCCCGAACCCCTATCGGGACAACGAACTGACCGTGGCAAAGCGCTCCCGTCAGCTTCTGGAACAGATCGGCTTTGAAACGGTGGTGTGCCTGCCATTCAGCCGGGAGGGCTACGGCGACCAGCTGGGCGTGCCCATCCGGCAGCTGCAGCAGGAGATCAAGCGCGCCGATCTGCTTATCGCCTTCGGCGGTGACGGCACCATCCTGCATCTGGCCCGCACCGTGGCACTGCACAACGTGCCGGTGCTGGGTATCAATCTGGGCAGCCTGGGGTTTATGTCAGAGCTGGAGCCCAATGAGCTGGAGCGGCTCAACGATTTGAAAAACTGGGATTTCACTGTGGAGTCCCGCATGATGCTGGATGTCACCGTTCTGCGGGAGGGACGTCCGGTGTATAACAACATTGCTCTGAACGATGCGGTGGTGTCTAAGGGCTCTGTGGCCCGCGTGGTGCGGCTGGACGTTACCACCGAGGAGGGACGGCTCACCAAGATCACCGGCGACGGCGGCATCGTATCCACGCCTACCGGCTCCACCGGCTATTCCATGGCGGCGGGCGGCCCCATCGTAGAGCCCACGGCCCGCAATCTGCTGTTGACGCCTATCTGCCCACATTCCACCCGCGCGGGCAGCTACGTTCTGTCACCGGAACACATCATCACCATTGAGGCGGCAGATGCTAACCGGAAGTTCGTCTACCTCTCCGTGGACGGCGGTAAAGCGTTCTCCCTGAAAAACGGGGACAAGGTGCGGGTGCGGCAATCCCGCTTTACGACGAAGCTGGTACGGCTCTCAAAGAAGAGCTTCTGCGAGATCCTGGATTCAAAAATGGGAATGGAGGTAGCCACGCATGAAGAATGACCGTCAGACCATCCTGCTGGAAATCATCGAGCAGGAAGCCGTGGAGACGCAGGAGCAGCTGCTGCGCCGGTTGGCGGAGCGGGGCGTGAAGTGTACGCAGGCCACCGTTTCCCGTGACATCAAGCAGCTCCATCTTGTGAAGGAGCCCACAGGACAGGGTCGCTATCGCTACGCCGTGTCCGTGCAGAAAAGCAAGCTGAACTTCGCCGAGAAGCTGCGGACCATCTTCCGTGAGTGTGTGCTGTCGGTGGAGGCTGCCCAGAATCTGGTGGTGCTGAAAACTATCGAGGGCATGGCACAGGGCGCCGCCTTCACACTGGACAACATGGGCGACACGGACATCGTGGGTACGCTGGCCGGTGACGACACCATCCTGCTGGTGTTCCACGACAACGTGCGTGCGCTGGATTTCTGCGAACAGGTCAAGCAGATGCTGCGGTAAGCGGCAGAGGAGGGTAGCGCCATGCTGGAAGTGCTCCACATTGAAAATATCGCCATCATCGAGGAGGCGGACATCCGGTTCGAGGCAGGCTTCAACGCGCTGACCGGCGAGACCGGCGCGGGCAAATCCATTGTCATCGATGCCCTCAGCGCGGTGCTGGGCCAGCGGACAAGCCGCGAACTCATCCGCACCGGCGCGGACAAGGCGTTTGTCAGCGCGGTGTTCTCCGGTGTGGACTCCGCCATCGCGGAGGAGCAGGGCGTGACACCGGAGGAGGACGGCTCCCTGCTGCTGCAGCGGGAGATCCACAGTGACGGTAAGAGCGTCTGCCGCGTGGGGGGACGGCCGGTAACGGTGGGCCAGCTGAAGGCGCTGGGCAGCCGCCTGCTGAACATCCATGGGCAGCACGACGGCCAGCAGCTTCTGGACGAGGAGCAGCATTTGCAGTTCCTGGACAGCTTTGGAAGGCTGGAAAGTCTTATTAATACATACGCTGAAAAGTATAATAGCTTTACAGCGATACAACGAAGAATACAGTCCTTGCAGATGGACGAATCGGAAAAAGCGCGCCGCGTAGATACCTTGACCTACCAGATCAACGAGCTGGAGCGGGCGAAGCTCCGCGCCGGCGAGGAAGAGGAACTGGCTGCGAGGAGGAACCTGCTGCGCAACGCGGAGAAGTTTACCTCCGCCGTGGCCGAGACAGACTACGCCCTCAACGGCGACGACAGCGGCGATGGTGCGCTGGGCATGCTGCGGCGGGCGCAGGACGCCGTAGGTGCGGTACGGCATCTGGACGACGACTACGCCGGCCTGTACCAGCGGCTGGAGGCGTTGTACAGCGAAGCCTACGATGTGGCAGCCACCATCGAGGACAAGCGGGAGGGCTTCGATTTCTCGCCCAACGAGCTGGACGATGTGGAGAGCCGCTTGGACCAGCTGTATCGCCTGAAAAAGAAGTACGGCCCCAGCGTGGAGGACATGCTGGCCTATCTGGAGCGCTGCCGCGCCGAGCTGGAGCAGATCGAGTACGCCGGTGATGCGCTGGCACAGCTGGAGCGGCAGCTGGGCAAGGCGGAGAAGGAAGCCGTCAGCGCGGCGCAGGCTCTGTCCGATGGGCGGCGGCAGGCGGCGGAGCGGCTGTCCGCCCAGATCCTGGAGGAGCTGCGGCAGCTGGACATGGGCAGGATCCGGTTCGCCGTGGACATCGCAGAGAAGCCTCTCAGCGCCGATGGCATGGACCAGGTGCGGTTCCTGATGTCCGCCAATGTGGGCGAGGAGCTGCGGCCTATCCACAAGATCGCCTCCGGCGGTGAGCTGGCCCGCATCATGCTGGCCATGAAAAACGTGCTCAGTGAGCAGGATCAGGTGGGCACGCTGGTGTTCGATGAGGTGGATACCGGCGTCAGCGGCCGTGCCGCCCAGAAGGTGGCAGAGAAGATGGCCCGCATCAGCCGCCGCAAGCAGGTGCTGTGCGTCACCCATCTGCCACAGCTGGCGGCCATGGCGGATACTCATTTCTCCGTGGAGAAGGGGGAGCGGGACGGTCGCACCTACACCGCTGTACAGCGTCTGGATCGGGAACAGCGCCGTCAGGAGCTGGCCCGGCTTACCGGCGGCAGCCACGTGTCCCAGACCATACTGGATGGGGCGGAGGAACTGCTGGCTGAGGCGGAAAAGTTTCGTGCTTCCATGCGTTGACGCCAATGCACCGGTTTCGGTAAAATGATAGTTGACAAACGGAGAATTTCTGCTAAAATAGTGACAACTTGATAATGCCACAGTGATGAAGGGAAGAAGTAGCACGCTTCTGCGCCTGCAAAGAGAGCCTCCGGACGGTGCGAGGAGGACAGGGCGGAGCCTGTGAATACATCCTGGAGCAGCCTCCTGAAGCCGTTGGGCGCGTAGGGATGTGTCGGGTCCGCCCGTTACAGCGGCAGGGTGTGTCAGCACCCGACGAGGCCATGTCCGTGAGGGCATGGCGAATATGAGGTGGTACCGCGATTCTAATCGCCCTCTGTCAGCAGGCAGGGGGCGTTTTTTCGTCCTTTGCCAGGAAAATGACAACAACATCAACGGAAAGGAAACTGAAAAAATGGGAATTTACGAAGAACTGGTGGCTCGCGGCCTCATCGCGCAGGTCACCAATGAGGAAGAGATCCGCGAGATGATCAACAACGGCAAGGCCACGTTCTACATCGGCTTTGACTGCACGGCAGACTCTCTGACGGCAGGTCATTTCATGGCGCTGACCCTGATGAAGCGTCTGCAGATGGCGGGCAACAAGCCAATCGCCCTCATCGGCGGCGGCACCACCATGATCGGCGACCCCTCTGGCCGTACCGATATGCGGAAGATGCTCACCAAGGAGGATATCGACCACAACGCCGAGTGCTTCAAGCGCCAGATGGAGCGGTTTATTGATTTCGGCGAGGGCAAGGCCATCATGCTCAACAATGCCGACTGGCTGCTGAATCTGAATTATGTGGACCTGCTGCGCGAGGTGGGTGCCTGCTTCTCCGTCAACAACATGCTGCGTGCCGAGTGCTACAAGCAGCGCATGGAGAAGGGACTGAGCTTCCTGGAGTTCAACTACATGATCATGCAGAGCTATGACTTCTACTATATGTTCCAGCACAACGGCTGCAATATGCAGTTCGGCGGCAACGACCAGTGGAGCAATATGCTGGGCGGCACGGAGCTGATCCGCCGCAAGCTGGGCAAGGATGCCCACGCCATGACCATCACCCTGCTGACGGACTCTCAGGGCAACAAGATGGGCAAGACCGCCGGCAACGCCGTGTGGCTGGATCCCAACAAGACCAGCCCCTTCGAGTTCTATCAGTACTGGCGCAACATCGACGACGCCGACGTGCTTAAGTGCATCCGCATGCTGACATTCCTGCCGCTGGAGGAGATCGATAAGATGTCCAACTGGGAGGGCGCGCAGCTCAACGAAGCCAAGGACATCCTGGCCTACGAGCTGACGAAGCTGGTCCACGGCGAGGACGAGGCCGAGAAGGCCCGCGCCGCGTCCAAGGCACTGTTCTCCGGCGGCGGTGACACCGAGCACATGCCCACTACCGAGCTGACCAACGACGACTTCGGCGGCGGCGCCATCGACGTGCTGACGCTGTTGGTGAAGTGCGGGCTGGCCGCCTCCAAGGGCGAGGCACGCCGTCTGGTACAGCAGGGCGGCGTGGCAGTCAACGACCAGAAGGTGTCCGCCATCGAGACCACCTTCGGCTGCGAGCAGTTCACCGGCGACGGCGTCATTATCAAGAAGGGCAAAAAGGTATTCCACCGCGCCGTTCTGGTGTGATAGAGCCGGTCATCTGCGCATAAAATGTTACTACCTCAAAGGCTGCGGCTTCGCCGCAGCCTTTGGAGCGTTTCGGGGCGTAAGGCCGCAGAAAGTGGTTGAACAGCGCGAGATTTTATACTATAATAAGATGTTACTATATGAAAGAATGTGTGGTATGCCTATGAAGACCCATGATTTTTATTTTGACCTGCCGCCGGAGCTTATCGCCCAGACACCCATCCCTCAGCGGGACGCCTCACGGCTGCTGGTGCTGGATAAGGAGACCGGTGCCACAGAGCACCGGCACTTCTTTGACCTGCCGGAGTACCTGCGGCCCGGCGACTGCCTGATTCTGAACAATTCCCGCGTCCTGCCGGCGCGGCTGCTGGGTCATCGCGTGCCGGGCGGCGGCGCCTGCGAGATTCTGCTGCTCATCGACCGCGGCGACAACGTGTGGGAGTGCCTTGTCCGTCCGGGCAAGAAGCTGCGCAAGGGCGCGAAGGTGTCCTTCGGCGACGGTGAGCTGACGGCGGAGATCGCGGAGGAGCTGCCGGACGGCAATCGGCTGGTGCGCTTTTCCTACGAGGGCATTTTTCTGGAGGTGCTGGATCGGCTGGGCAAGATGCCGCTGCCGCCCTACATCAAGGAGGAACTGCAGGATAGGGAGCGGTATCAAACCGTCTACTCCAAGGTGAACGGCTCCGCCGCCGCACCTACTGCGGGCCTGCATTTCACACCGGAGCTGCTGGAGCGCGTTCAGCAAATGGGTGTAAAGGTGGGCTACGTTACACTACATGTGGGACTGGGGACCTTCCGCCCTGTGAAGGAGGAGGAGATCACCGACCACGCCATGCACAGCGAATACTGCGTTATCCCGCAGGAGACGGCGGATCTCATCAACGAGACGAAGCGCAGCGGCGGCCGCGTTATCTGCGTGGGCACCACCAGCTGCCGCACCGTGGAGTCTCAGGCAGCGGAGGACGGCACCATGCGGGCCAGCGCCGGCTGGACGGACATCTTCATCTACCCGGGCTACCGCTTTAAGGTGATGGACGCGCTGGTCACCAACTTCCACCTGCCGGAGTCCACCCTCATCATGCTGGTATCTGCGCTGGCGGGACGGGAGCATGTGCTGTCCGCCTACAAGGAGGCCGTGGAGCAGCGTTACCGGTTCTTCTCGTTTGGCGATGCGATGTTTATCCACTAAAAGGAAAAGGAGGACTTCGGGTGCATTTGCCGGATCTCGTTTCTGACCTCGCCGTTATCCTGCTGACCGGCGGTGTCATCACCGTTATCTTCAAAAAGCTGAATCTGCCGCTGGTGCTGGGCTACATACTGGCGGGATTTCTCATCGGCCCCTATATGCCGTTATTCTTCTCGCTGGCTGACATCGAGGCAGTGTCCACATGGAGCGAGATCGGCATCATCATCCTGATGTTCTGCCTGGGACTGGAGTTCAACCTCCACAAGCTGGCCAGCGTGGGCGGCACCGCCATCATCACAGCGCTGGTGGAGGTGGGCGGCATGCTGGCCATGGGCTTCGCCGTGGGACAGCTTATGGGCTGGGGCACCATGGACAGCATCTTCCTGGGCGGCATGCTGTCCATGTCGTCCACCACCATCATCATCAAGGCTTTCGATGAACTGAACGTCCGGAAAACGGACTTCGCCCAGCTGGTGTTCGGCACACTGGTGATGGAGGATATCGCGGGCATCTTCATGATGATCATCCTGTCCACCATCTCCGTCAGCAAGTCCATCTCCGGCGGCGCACTGGCGCTGCAGCTGGGACTGCTGGTGCTGTATCTGGTGCTGTGGCTGGTGCTGGGCATCTTCCTGCTGCCTACGCTGCTGAACAAGGCGTCCAAGCTGATGAGCGACGAGACGCTGCTTATCGTGTCGCTGGGCATCTGCTTCGGCATGGTGCTTCTGGCGGACGCGCTTGGCTTCTCCTCGGCGCTGGGCGCGTTTCTGGCCGGTTCGCTGCTGGCAGGCACCGTCCACGCCGAGCGGGTGGAACACCTGACCTCCGGCGTTAAAGACCTGTTCGGCGCGGTATTCTTCATCTCTGTGGGTATGATGCTGGATCCCGGCGCCGTGGTAAAGTACATCTGGCCTATCCTGATACTGACCGCGGTGACCATCGTGGGGAAGCTGCTGTTTTCCTCGCTGGGCGTGCTGCTGTCGGGCCACACGCTGCGGCAGGCCATCTACTGCGGCTGCTCGCTGGCGCAGATCGGCGAATTCGCGTTCATCATCGCGTCGCTGGGTCTGTCGCTGGGCGTCATCGCGGACTACATCTATCCCATCATCATCTCTGTATCGGTCATCACCACGCTGACCACGCCGTTCTTCATCAAGAGCGCCGATCGGATCTGCACCGGTCTTGAAAGGCTGCTGCCGCAGAAGCTGGTGCAGCAGCTGGAGCGCTACACCGACGAGGAGCAGAGCGTCAAGGAGCAGGACAGCGACTGGGCTGTGTTCCTGCGCCGCTATGTGAAAAGAACGGTATTCTATGGCGTGCTGATGCTGGGCATCGTGATTCTGGGTGACGCGGTGCTGCTGCCGCTGCTGCGGGAGACCATCCATGTGCCGTGGATCAGCAAGGCCATCACGCTGTGCGCTGTCTATCTGTGCATCGCCATGTTCATCCGGCCCATGCTGGATGCCCATTCGCCGCAGTATACGGTGCTGTGGGCGAAGAAGCGCAGCTTTCGTCTGCCGCTGATCGCTCTCAGCGTCATCCGCGTGCTCGTCATCGTGCTCATCGTGTTCCTGCCTATCCGGACGGTACTGGGCATCCACAGTCTGTGGCTGCTGCCGCTGCTGGCAGCGGCGGTGCTGGTGGCAGGGCACTTCGGATGGTTCGCGTCGGCCTACCTGTCGGTGGAGACGCGGTTCCTTACCAACTTCAATGAGCGCCTTTTGCAGCAGTACGGCGACAGCGACGATGCCACATGGCTGGACGAGAAGCTGTACGTCACGGAGCTGATCTGCCCATCGGAGGAGGCAGGGAAGGATCTGCGGGCTCTGGGCTGGGGCAGGCGCTATGGCGTGAATATCATCAAGATTGTCCACGGCAAGCGGGAGCTGGACATCCCCTCCGGTGACACGGTGCTCAGCGAGGGAGACCGGCTGGCCGTCCTGGGTGAGCGGGAGAACCTGGTCTCCCTGCGACTGTCCGTAGGGGCGGGGGAGGCGGAGCTGCCCACGCTGCATGCCTATATCAGCGGAGAGAAGGCACTGTATACCTACACGTTGGATGTGGCGAAGAATGATCATCTGGCGGGCTGCACCATCCGCGACAGTGGTTTGCGAGAGAACTATGACTGCATGATCCTGGGGTTACAGCGGAACCTGCTGCCCATTATCGGACCCGACGTGAATTTCGTGATCCAGCGCGGCGACCTGGTATGGCTGCTGGGCTCCCGCCGCATGGCGGAGAAGGCGCTGGATGATATGGAGGAGGCATAAATGTTCAAAGTCATCAAAAAACAGGGCAAGGCGCGGCGGGGCGTGTTCACCTGCGCCCACGGCGGCGAGGTACAGACGCCGGTGTTCATGAATGTGGGTACCCAGGCCGCCATCAAGGGCGGCGTCAGCGCACTGGATCTGAAGGAGCAGCTGGGCACACAGATCGAGCTTTCCAACACGTATCACCTGCACCTGCGGCCCGGCGACGACGTGGTGCGCCAGCTGGGCGGCCTGCACAAGTTCATGCGCTGGGACGGCCCTATCCTCACGGACTCCGGCGGATTCCAGGTGTTCTCGTTGGCCGGCCTGCGGAAGATCAGCGAGGAGGGTGTCACCTTTGCCAGTCATCTGGACGGCCGCCGCATTTTCATGGGGCCGGAGGAGAGCATGCGCATCCAGTCCAACCTGGGCTCCGACATTGCCATGGCCTTCGACGAATGCGTGGAGAACCCTGCGCCCTACGACTACGCCAAGGCCAGCTGCGAGCGGACGCTGCGCTGGCTGGCGCGGTGCAAAGCGGAGCACGACCGGCTCAACGCGCTGCCGGACACCATCAACCCCCAGCAGATGCTGTTCGGCATCAACCAGGGCGCCACCTACGCGGACCTGCGGACCTGGCACATGCAGGAGATCGCCAAGCTGGACTGCGACGGCTACGCCATCGGCGGCCTGGCGGTAGGGGAGCCAACGGATGTGATGTACGACATCATTGAGAAGGTAGAGCCCTATATGCCGGCGGATAAGCCCCGCTATCTCATGGGCGTGGGTACGCCCAGCAACATCATTGAGGGTGTGGCCCGCGGTGTGGACTTCTTCGACTGCGTGATGCCTGCCCGCAATGCCCGTCACGGCAAGCTGTTCACCTGGAGCGGCACACTGAACATCAAGAACGCCAAGTACAAACTGGACGAGGGAGCTATCGATCCTGAATGCGACTGCCCCGTGTGCCGGAATTTCAGCCGCGCCTACCTGCGGCACCTGTTCACGGCGGAGGAGATGCTGGCCATGCGCCTGGCGGTGATACACAACCTGTACTTTTACAACCAGCTGACCCAGCGCATCCGCGACAGTCTGGATCAGGACTGCTTCGAGGAGTTCCGCGGCGCATACAGCAAAAAATTGGCAGAACGTGTGTGAAACCCCTTGCCAAAGAGGACGAGGTTCGGTATAATAGTGCCATTATGTAAAAAAGGAGTAACGTTCCATGTTTGACATCGCATACGCATCGACCACCGGCACCACCGGCGCCGGTACCGGTATGGGTTCCACGATCATGATGATCGTCCTGATGATCGCCATTTTCTACTTCCTGATGATCCGCCCCGAGAACAAGCGGAAAAAGCAGGCCGAGGAGATGCGCAACTCCCTGAAGAAGGGCGACTGGCTGACCACCATCGGCGGCGTGTACGGCCGCGTCGTGGGTATCACGGACCGCACCGTGGTCATCGAGACCAGCGAGGATCGCGTCCGCGTGGAGTTCCTGAAGTCCGCTATCGGCCAGGTCGGCACGCTGGACGAGCAGGCCGCCGCCCAGCAGCGTCCCGCCAAGAAGGACAAGAAGGCCGACAAGGCTGAGGAAAAGACTGTTGAGGCTCCCGCCGAGAAAACCGAGGACAGCGAGAGCAAGTAACTTCCTCGCATAGAATAATACCTCTCCCGAATATGCTGTAAAAAAGCATGTTGGGGGAGGTATTTTTATGTCCGTAAAGAAGCTGCTGGGTGCGGCGGCGTGGAAGGGGTTACTGCTGGCCGTGGTGACGCTGCTGCTCCTGCTGGCTGCGGCGGCTCTGATGCTCCAGCGCGGGCTGGTAGGAGAGAGTGCGGCGTCGGCACTGGTCTGCGCCGCCTATGCCGCTGCCGTGATGATCGGCGGGCGCAGCGCCATCCGCAGCAGCAGCGCTCCGCCACTGCCCCAGAGCCTGGCGGTGGCGGTGTGCCTGTACGCGGTGGTGTGGCTGGTGGCCATCGGCGGCGAGACAGATTTTGCCGCACACGGTCCGCTGCTGACAGGGGCCATCTTCGGCGGTGCGGTGCTGGCAGGGCTGCCGGGCCGGAAAAAAGGAAAGCGGCAGGCAGGGCCCCGTAGAGCAGGGGAGCGGCCGCGCCGCGCCACAGCCCACGGACGGCGGTGACATAAAAAAGAGCATGGTTAAAATAACGAAATTCTTCGTTTCGCCTAAAAAGCCTTGACGGGGAAGGCCGCCCCTGACCGCCTGCGGGCCGTCGGGGGCGGAGCCAATATATTGTGCGCGATTTTTCCGACCCGACCACATATCGCCGATTGTGCAGGTTCCCGAGAGCCTCCGATCTCCTCGTTTATGCGGTTTACATAATTGCGTTTACATAACATTTTGGCATAATTTACAAAAAACGGCTTTTTGCACGAAAGCCCTTGCGGTTTTGTGAGATTTGCCATATATTATTTAGTACATCCGCTCGCGGTCTATTTGTGCGCGCCGGCTCATACGGTAAGACGAGGTGAGCCGATGAAGCTGCGTAAGAATGGGGCGCATCCGGCGGTAAAGTCGGACATGCGTTTTTGGATACTGTGTGTTTGTTTCCTGCTGGGTATGGCGGCGGCGTATCCGGTGCGCCGGAGCATCAGCACCGACGCGCTGGCGCAGTTGGGCGCCTACGTCCAGAGCTACGCCCAACTGGCGGACGGCCGCTCGCAGCAGCCTGTGTCCGTACTGTCCGCGGCGGCAGCCTACCTGCGGTATCCGCTGCTGGCGTTTTTGTTCGGGCTCAGTGCCGCCGGTGTGGCTCTGATCCCACTGTTGTGTGCGGCACAGGGTTTTTTTCTGTCCTTTTCCGTGTGTTGCTTCGCTGCGGCGCTGGGACGGGACGGTGTGCTGCTGGCGCTGGCAGCTCTGGGGCTGCGGTGTCTGTTTGTGCTGCCGTGTACGCTGTGCCTGGCCGATGCCGGTTTTGCCCAGGCGTGCCGCGCCATGCCGCGTCTGCGGCCCCGCAGACTGGAGCTGAACTGGCGGATGTTGCTGTTTTGTGTGTTTGTGCTTCTGACCGGTACGGTGGTGGAGTGCGCCATTGTACCAAAATTTTTTGCGCTTATTTTGGCGCGTATCGCCTGAAAAAGGAGAGGGGTGAGGGAATATGACAGACTATATCGCGGCCTACCGCGCCTATCTAAGCGAGGAGAAAAGGGCCTCCGCCAATACCCTCAGCTCCTACATACGCGATCTGACCCAATTCCAGAGCTGGCTCATCACCAACGGTACTGCAGACCTCCGCAAGGTGAAGAAGGAGACCATCAACGAGTACCTGCTCCATATGAACCACAGCGGGAAGTCTCCCGCCACCGTGACCCGCTCTACCGCATCCATCAAGTCCTTCTACAGCTACATGGTGCAGTCCGGCGCAGTTAAGACCAACCCCGCCAAAGCTGTGACAGCCATGAAGGTGGAGCGCAAATATCCGGAGATCCTGACCAACCGCGAGGTGGAGCTGTTCTTAGAACAGCCCAAGTGCGTGGATGAGAAGGGGTTCCGTGACCACGCCATGCTGGAACTGCTGTACGCCACCGGTATCCGCGTGTCGGAACTCATCGGTCTGAACGTCGGTGACATCAACCTGTCCGCAGGCTTCATCCGATGCCGGAGCAAGGACAAGGAGCGCATCGTGCCGCTGTATCCTGCCGCCGTCAAGGCGCTGGAGGACTACGTGAAGGATATCCGGCCCCGCATCATCGCCGACGAGAACGAGCAGGCCCTGTTTGTCAACATGAACGGCGAGCGTATGAGCCGTCAGGGCTTTTGGAAGATCATCAAGTACTATCAGGAGAAGGCGGAGATCAACAAGGACATCACGCCCCACACGCTGCGCCACTCCTTCGCGGTACATTTGCTGGAGAACGGTGCGGACCTCCGCTCCATCCAGGAGATGCTGGGGCATGCCGATATCTCCTCCACCCAGATCTACACCCATGTCATCAAGAAGCAGTTGAAAGACGTGTACAACAAGGCGCATCCACGCGCCTGAAACACTGCGCCGCACCGACAGACCGCCCTGTGAAAACAGGGCGGTTCTTGTTGCTATTTTGCCGTTGGTTTGCTATAATAGAACTAATGTTTAAGAGGTGGAGGAGCGCCATGCGCATTTTGGGTATCGACCCCGGCGTGGCCATCGTAGGCTTCGGCCTTATCGAGACGGAGCGCAGCGCCGTGCGGATGCTGCAATACGGGGCCATCAACACATCGGCGGGGCTGCCGCTGGCCACGCGGCTGGTACAGATCGAACAGGATCTGACCCAGCTGATCCGGCAGTTCCAGCCGGATGAGATCGCCATTGAGGAACTGTTTTTCAGCAAGAACATCACCACCGGCATCGCCGTGGCCCACGGGCGAGGCGTCATCCTCTGCACGGCGGAGAAGATGGGCGTCCCCATCTACGAGTACACGCCCATGCAGGTAAAGCAGGCGGTGGTGGGCTACGGTCTGGCCGAGAAAAAACAGGTCATGGACATGACGCGGCGCCTGCTGAAGCTGAATGCCGTGCCGCGGCCCGACGATGCGGCGGACGCGCTGGCCATCGCCATCTGCCACGCCCGCAGTGCCACCAGTCTGCTGCGGCGCAAGGATCCCAACGTGAAGGAGACTGTCTGATATGTTCTACTATGTCAACGGCACCGTGGCGGAGATCGAAGCCGGTCTGGCCGTCATCGACTGCAGCGGCGTAGGCTACGCCTGCGCCACCACCAACTACACGCTCTCTCAGCTGAAGAAAGGGGAGCGGGCCAAGCTCTACACCTATCTGAACGTGCGGGAGGACGCCATGGAGATGTTCGGCTTCGCCAGCCAGAGCGAGCTGCGCAGTTTTAAGATGCTCATCGGTGTGTCCGGCGTGGGCCCCAAGGCCGCGCTGTCCATCCTGTCGTCCACGACGCCGCAGCAGCTGTCCATGGCGGTGGTGATGGGTGACGAGAAGGCTCTGACCGCCGCGCCCGGAATCGGTAAGAAAATCGCCCAGCGCATCATTCTGGAGCTGAAGGACAAGCTGATCAAGGAGCAGGGCGGCTTTGAGGCCGGCAGCGGTGCGGCCGCTGCCATGCCCGCTCAGAACAACAAAGCCGGCGAGGCCGCGGCGGCGCTGGCGGTGCTGGGCTACGGCTCTCAGGAGATCGCCGCCGCCCTGAAGGGCATCGACATGGACGCGCTGCCGTTGGAGGAGATCATCCGGCAGTCGCTGAAGAAAATGGTAAAGTAGGGGAGGGCACAGCATGAGCATCGACTTCGGCACAGACATCTACGAGGAGTCTATTGTCGCCAAGACGTTCCTCACTGAGGACACCGGCGAGACATCCCTGCGTCCCCACACACTGGCGGAGTACATCGGGCAGGAGAAGGCCAAGCAGAACCTGTCTATCTTCATTGAAGCCGCCCGCCGCCGCACGGAATCGTTGGATCACGTGCTGCTCCACGGCCCCCCGGGCCTGGGAAAAACCACGCTGGCCGGCATCATTGCCCAGGAAATGGGCGTCAATATCCGCATCACCTCCGGCCCTGCCATTGAAAAGCCCGGGGATCTGGCAGCGCTGCTGACGAACCTCAATGAGAACGACATCCTGTTTGTAGACGAGATCCATCGGCTGAATCGGTCGGTGGAGGAGATCCTGTACCCCGCCATGGAGGACTACGCCATCGACATTATCATCGGCAAGGGGCCCTCCGCCAACTCCATCCGGCTGGACCTGCCGCGCTTTACCCTGATCGGCGCCACCACCCGAGCGGGCTCCCTGTCCGCACCGCTGCGGGACCGCTTCGGCGTCACACTGCGGCTGGAGCTCTATACGCCGGAGGAGCTGGCCACCATCGTGACCCGCAGCGCCGGTATCCTCAATGTGGAGATTGAGCCGGAGGGCGCCATGGAGATTGCCCGCCGCTCCCGCGGCACACCCCGTATCGCCAACCGCATGCTCCGCCGCGTCCGTGACTTCGCCCAGGTGGTAGCTGACGGCGTCATTACACGCAAGGTGGCCGATCAGGCGCTGCTGGCGCTGGAGGTAGACTTCCTGGGTCTGGATCAGGTGGACCGGCGTATGCTCCGCGCCATCATTGAAAACTACGGCGGAGGACCGGTGGGTCTGGAGACGCTGGCCGCCACCATCGGAGAGGAATCCGTCACGTTGGAGGATGTCTACGAGCCGTATCTGATGCAGATCGGCTTCCTGACCCGCACGCCTCGGGGGCGCTGCGTGACGCGGAAAGCCTACGAGCACCTGCATATCGACCGTCCGGAGCCCGAGCAGCTGTCCCTGTAAACGCCGCGCCGTATGCATCGCATCGCCAAATTGAACAAATCGATAGGGCATAATCACCACGAAGCCCAACGAATTTGAGCTATTTTTGACAAACTTTCCGCAATTACTTGACAAATTATTTTGTGAAAAGGTATAATACACTATGGTAAATGATACATGGGCAGACTACGAACATCTGGCAGCGCTGAGCGACGAGGAATTGTGCGCCTGCGTCAGAGCGGGGAACCGCCTGGCGGAGGAGGTGCTGGCCGCCCGCTATCACCGTCTGGTGCGTAGCTGCGCCCGTCCGTACTTTCTGGCGGGGGGCGACAGCGAAGATCTGCTGCAGGAGGGCATGTTCGGTCTCATCAAGGCCATCCGCGAGTACGAGACGGGGCACGGCGCTTCCTTTTATACTTTTGCCGAAACATGTATCCGCCGCCGGCTCTACTCGGTGTTGAAGTCGGCTGCGTCAGGCAAGCATGCGCCCCTGAACCAAGCGGTCCCCCTTGATCCCTCATTCTTTGACGCGAATCTCTCCTTTGCCAATGCCGATCCGGAGG
>ENA-UOOA01001498-UOOA01001498.1-human-gut-metagenome-genome-assembly--contig:-P61old-NODE-1498-length-37460-cov-6.433712_pt1 | contig 37460 bp, 54 predicted proteins | sample MGYA00242467_ERZ724014 | MGnify/ENA metagenome assembly ERZ724014 | reverse complement strand
CAAAGTCAAGTTTTTAAGTTGAAGGAGGTTAGAATTGTATGCCTGCACAATGGACGGGCGAACTTGTTGGAAAAATGCACAATGCTGGTGTCACCTGCAAGGAGCTTGCAGCACAGATGGGTAAAAATCCCAAGTATATTTCTCAAGTTCTGAATGGCCACTATACACCGAAAAAGGCTGAGAGCGAATTCAACGCTGCTTTTGCTGCAATTGTTGAATCAAGAAGTAATGCGGAAACCTAACTAATGAGGAAAATCTTATGGAACGTTACGCAATTTACATCCCAGCGGAAGGAAAGTGCCTTCCGATCCAGTTTGATGACGAGTGCCCGATGACGCTGGAAACCATGCAGGAGCTGGTGGGCGGCCCCATTGAAGCAGCCGAAAGCTGTCTGGAACCCACCTGGGCGCGGGAACCTGTGGACTGCATCCACCTGATCGTCAACGAAGAAGGGCTGCTGCTCAACCTGCCGGACAACCCGCGGGCAACGGATCTGTATGTCTACGGCGACCGGTCGGTGATCGTGGGCGATGCCCTGTTGATGGCCGGGCGCGGGGAAGACCTGATTGGCTTCAGCAAGCCGGTGTGCCAGACCATCGTGGAGGAATGGAACCTGGAAATGGAGGCGGGCGCATGGAACGACTGACGGCCCAGCGGTGCAGCGGCATCAAGAGCGGCTATTGGAGCACCGCCAAAAAGGACGAGCTGATCCAGCGTCTCGGTCAGTACGAGGACACCGGCTATACGCCGGAGGAGATTAAGGCGCGGCTTTCCACGCAGGAAACAACGATTGAAGTTCCGGTCATTGAGCCGGACAAACTGGCTGATTATCTGAAAAGCCGGGAAGATAACCGGTTTCAGACGTTTAATCCGGATTAAGTGAGGAGAATAAACATGGCACGCAAACCCTACCTGAAACTGCGCCGCCTGATTGAGGACGAAGGCCTGGACATGAAAGACCTTCCCGCGCTGACTGGCATCCCGCGCAGTACTCTGAATGATCGCATCAATGCCCCGGAAGATGCCGGGCTCTGGAGCTGGAAGCACATCGTAGCACTCTGTAAGGCTCTGCACATTCCGCAAGAGCAAATTGGGACGTACTTCTTTCCTACCATTGAAAAGGAGGATAAGTCCGCATGAAAATCGATTGGAACGAAGATGGCAAGTTGAGTGGCAAAGTCAAGCCGTATCTGCGTGTGCAGTATGGTGACGATGGAAACCCGGAGGTTGAAACAACCTGCATCGGCATAGATGCAACAAACCTTTGCGTTGCGCTGGTGGCCGCTCTGGCCGCAAACAGCGCAGACCCCGAAACATGGCTGATCCGGGTGATGACAAACGCGGCCTATCTGGCAGGTCGTATGTATGAGGAGAAGAACGATGCGAAATCTTAAAATTCTGGCCGGCGGCGCGGCTGCCGTCTGGCTGATCTTCAAGGCGGTCGGTCTGGCCGAGACGGGCATGACCCGGCTGCTCATGGCTCTGTATGGTTACGATCCGGGCCGCGCTGCTGCCCGTGCCCCGGTGGCCGTGTTGGCCGCGGCCTGCATCCTGATCGGCCTGATCGCCCATCTCTGGCTGCTGCGGCAGGAGAACGAAGACTGCAAGCACAGCGCGGAGAAGCAGTGCCGCGATCAGACCGTGGCCGGGAGCCGGGAGCAAGATGCCCGGCGGGGTGCATGATATGGGCATGACGGCGATTGAATACGCGGAGAGTCTGAACCGGCAGTATAGGCGGCTTGCCCAGCGCAACACGAACAGCGCAAACCTGCTGGACGCATCCGCTGCCCCGGTAAAGGCCAGCTGCAAGGCACGGGCCGAAACTTATGACCTTGTGGCCGAGGAACTTGACGGCCTCATAGCACTGATGAAGGAAGAGCGCGGCAATGGCTGATTTTTACAACTATTGCAACTGGTACACCGTTTGGGATGCCAAGACCGGCGACCTGATCGCATCCGGCACGTCCGCAATGGTGGCCCGGCGGCTGGGCTACAAGAGCACCGCCGCATTTACCACGCACTACGCCCACACCCAGACCCGGAAACCCAAGAAACCGTATAAATACATCATGCGGCGGGATCTGATAGATCGCCGTGAGGCTGAACTGCCCCCGCCGCGCACCAGAGGAAAAGGAAGGAAACACCATGAAGATTGTCATTGAAAAAATTGGAGATAACGTTGGAGTTAGTTTTATCGGGAAGGGCCAGCGGATTGACCGGCTTATGCTCCTCACGGTGACCCTGATCGAAACGTTTGTTGAAAGCCTTATCCCCGATCTGACGGACGAACAGCTGCAGCAGGCAGCTGATGGGTTTGCAAACAGCGTAAAATCTGCCGTCATTGCCCGCTATAAAATGAAACCCTCTGAACGCAAAGAAGAATTTACCGGCAAGGAGGCAGCTTTTCTCTCTAAGCTGTTCAATTTATGATCGGGCAAAAAGAAAGGGCCTGCCCGTGCGCCAACACGGACAAGCCCAAAGAGAACACGGACGGTTTTCTCCCCTCAGAGTATACCATAGACTGCGACTGCCTGCAATATGCAGGCGTGCTCTATTACGCGGTGGATGACCGCGGGCGCAAGTTTCAGGCATCCACGGTGCTGCGGCTGTCTGATCCGCAGCTGGGGGAACTGATCCACTGGCTGCACTACCACCTGAAAGGCAGCAACCCGCCGCCTGCCCTGTATCACCTTGAAATGCTGCTGCAAAGCCTCGAATACCTGCGGGGCGGGCGGCACTACCTGTACAACTCGATTTATGAGATCACGCTTCTGGAGGATGCACTATGAAATGGCGTCCCAATCTGCCACGATCTGACATTACTTTCTCTCTGGCCGAACGATTCAACCATGAGGAAGTGAGGAACCTATGATCTTTTTTGTTTTTGGCATTCTGGCTCTGCTGGCAGCGTTCGGGCTATTCCGGTCCGAATATAAGGCCGCTGCTGCGATCCCCGGCGCTCTGGCGGCGGTTCTGGTCGTTATTTCCTGCGTCTCATTCGTGCCGACCGGCTACACCGGCATTGTGACCACTTTTGGCAAGGTCGAAAACGGCACCAAGGACGCAGGCGTTGTCGTAAAAGCGCCGTGGCAGTCCATTGTCAAGATGGACAACCGGGTGCAGGAGGTCAGCATTGACCTCTCCGCATTCAGTTCCGACATTCAGGAAGTTGCCACCAGTGTGACGGTAGGCTACCGGATCAACCAGGCCAATGCCATGACGATCTACAAAGAGGTGGGTCGCAAACATGAGGACGTTCTGATCATGCCCCGCGTTCCGGAGGTGGTCAAGGCCGTTGTGGCTCACTATGATGCCAGCAGTCTGATCTCCAACCGGGACGCTGTGGCAGAACAGATGGACGCGCAGCTGCGCAGCGTTCTGGCTCAGTACAACATCGACCTCTCTTACATCAGCATCACGAATTTTGATTTTACCGATACCTTCACGGATGCCGTTGAAGCAAAGGTGAAGGCTCAGCAGGAGAAAGAAAAGGCCGAGACTGATGCAGAAAAGCGTCGCGTGGAAGCGCAGGCAACGGCGGATGCAGATCTGATCGCCGCAAAGGCGGAAGCCGAAAAATCCAAGGTGGCCGCTGATGCCGAACTGTATGCAGCTCAGAAAAAGGCCGAGGCTAACGATGCGCTAACCGACAGTCTGGACAGCAATCTGCTGGAATACTACCGCATCACCGGCGTGGATGCGCTGTGGGATGGCAAGCTTCCCACCTATGTGGGCGGTGAAAACAGTATTCCTGTCCTGAACGGTCTGAACTGACCGTATCCTCCAATGGCGGCAGGAGGTAAAACAAGAGCCGCTGCCAGCGTACAACGCAAAGAAAGGAGCTGACCTCATGGGGAGGATGGTCACTGTAGAAGAATGGGCCGGGATCCACGGGAAAACACCGGCCACTGTCAAGCGTAAGATCCATTCGAATGCATGGCCCGGGGCAAAACAGGTCATGAAGGATGGGAAACTGGTATGGATGCTGGACGAGGACTGGCTGTGGCCCCGTGCCGCGTCCCCGGCCAGCCAGACAAAGCTGCTGTGCGAGATCCGGAAGCGGATGCCGCCCGTGGTCTATGCCACTGCGGCGGACGGCACCGTGATCTGCATGGTGCCCTGCACGCACTATACCCGCGCTGCCCGGGACGTGACAGCCGACGAAATGAATGATCTGTGGCGCGTGGGCAGGCCCCAGAGAGCGGCCGCACAGGCAGCCCTGCTGTATGGCTGGCTGCATCCCCTCGCCGACCCGAGATCCTACAACGAGAAAGGAGAGCGTTTGCCGAATGCCTACCGCAAAAAGTAACACTGCCCGCAGAAAGGCCCCGCAGAGCGCACAGGAGCGCCCGGCGGCGCAGGCAGTACAATTTCCCCTGGAATGCCCCAGACCTCGCCAGACGCACCCCGCAGAAGCGGTGGTGATCGTCCGGGAGATCTCCAAGGATGCCGTAAAGCTTTTCGTGATGCCCAAGCCGGACGCCGTGCGCGGCATCCTGAACGAGACCTTCGGGCCGCTGGGCTGGGCGTCCCGCCGCTATTTTGCGGACGGCCGTCTCTGGTGCGCCGTGGGCGTGTTCAACCCGTACATGAAGGACTATTGCTTCCGGGACGCCGGCGCTCTGGAGGGCAGGCACCCGGGCAGTCCGGAGCGCTGGAAGGAAGAGACCAGCTTCGTGGCGGCGGCAGAGCTGTGGGGCGTCGGAAGTGACGTGCTGGCCCTGCCGTCCATTGTGCTGCGGGCGGATCAGGTGGCCATTGTGGGCATCCAGAAGCCCTGCCGCAAGCCCAATGACCCGCCGCAGGTGGTGGGCTACAAACTGGCCGCACCGCTGACCGTGGACAAGTTCCTGAGGGACCCCGACACCGGGGCAATCCTCAGCGTGCAGTTTGTGGACAAGGACGGCCGCAAGATCACATGGGAAAAGTGATCGGACGCCTGCCGGTGGTGTACGATCCGGCCGCCCGGCGGGTCACCGTGGAAAACGCGGCGGAATTTGTGGAAACTCAGATCCGCCAGCGGCTGGACGAGCTGGCCCATGGCAAGCCCCTGCATCTGACTGTGACCATCGAGCCGGAACGCAAAGGCCGCAGTACCTCCCAGAACCGTCTGATGTGGGCACTGCTCACCATCATGGCCGACCACTACAACGCCGGGCGCACCGGCGGCGTGACCCCGGAGGACTGTTATCTGGAGATGCTGGAAAAGTACGGGGCCAAGGTAGACTATCTGGAAGTCCCGGCGGGCGCGCTGGAGATCCTTCGCGGCTGCTATCGGCTTGTCCATGTGGTGGAGATCCTGGATAACAACCGCTGCACGGTCAAGTGCACGCAGGGCAGCTCCACCTTTACCACCCAAGAAATGAAGAACATGATAGACGGGATCTTTGACCGCCTTGCTGAGATGGGCGTGAATGATCCCATCGTAACTGCCTACTGGCAGGAATGGAAGGAGTTTTGAATCATGACGCAAAAACGTATCCGTAAGCTGCTCATGAGCATGGGCGTTGGCCGCAATCTCGTGAACGGTTTCATCCGAGAAACAATCCAAGATTGGCGTGAAACGCAGGACAGTCTTGTGTTGCGCTGCAACCCTAAAACTGAAAAATGGGAGATCTTCAACGCACCTTCGTGGGAGAAGCAGTACAACAGTTTGATGGAGGAAGTAAAGTCATGAGGAGTATCTTGCAGGCGGAAAAAGAGTGCTATATCTGCCGTCGCTGGTATGCCGTCAAGACCACCAGCGGGCTGGAGGAGCACCACGTCCTCAATGGGCCGCTGCGCAGCTTCTCCGAGCGGCACGGCCTCAAGGTCTGGCTGTGCCACCAGCACCACAATGAGCCGGGCCTGAGCGCCCACCACAATGCCACCTGTGCGCAGACCTTAAAGGCCGTTGCACAAGCGAAATATGAGGAACAGAACGGCCCCGGCGCACACGCTGCATGGATGGCCGCTGTTGGAAAGGACTATCTCAATGCTTAACGTTGTCGCAATTATGGGCCGCCTCGTGGCTGACCCTGAACTCCGCACCACCCCGGCGGGCGTGAACGTCTGCCAGTTCCGCATTGCCTGTGATCGCAACTTTGCCCGGCAGGGTGAGCAGCGGCAGGCTGATTTTGTGGATATCGTGGCATGGCGTGCACAGGCTGACTTTGTATGCAAGTATTTTTCCAAGGGCAGTCTGATTGCCATAAATGGCCGCATCCAGACCCGCAACTATCAGGACAAGAACGGCAACAACCGCACCGCCTTTGCCGTGGTGGCTGAAAACATCAACTTTGGCGGCTCCAAGGGCACCAGCAGCGCAAAGGCGGATGATGGCGGCGAGGCTGCACCGTCCGCCGGCTCCTGGCCGAAGGCAGAACCTGCGCCCGGCGGGGACGATTTTGCCGTGATCGATGACAGTGATGATCTTCCGTTCTGAGAGGAGGGCACTGCATGAAAAAGGAAAGTTATCTCACGATCCAGTCGTGGATGGTCACAGACCTGCACCTGAAGGGAAATGAACTGCTGGCTTATGCGCTGATCTACGGATTCAGCCAGGATGAACAGTCCTGCTTCTATGGCTCCTACCAGTACGTCATGGAGTGGCTGGGCGTGGACAAGACCACCGCTGTGCGCGTTTTGAAAAAGCTGGAAGAAAAGGGCCTGCTGCGCAAGTGGCAGGAGAAGGACGGCGGTGTGACTGTCAACCGGTACGCCGCCAACACAGAACCCACTGTGCCGGACCCGTTGCAAAATGCAACCGGTGGTAAAATGCAACCGGTTGCAGAATGCCACTCAGACCAGTTGCAAAATGCAACCCAGACCGGTGGCAAAATGCAACCCCAGAATACTAGAGAGAAAGCTAATAATAATAAAACCCGCGCCGGGGCGCGCGAGGAGCAGACACCCATGCAGGTGTTTGAGACCTTTGCCAACGGGAACCGCCGCCTGCTGAAGAGCCTGACCGAGTTCGACCAGCATCGGCGCAATCTGGCCGCCAAGGATAAGCGGCAGGTCTGGACGGCACTGGCTGCCAAAAAGATCTGCGGGCGGCTGGTGCGGCAGACCGACGATGCTGGCGTGCAGGACCGTGTAGGGTACATGATCGCCATGCTGGATCAGGCTGTGGCGACCGGCAAGTGGCTGGATGTCTACCCGGCCCGGGATTTTGTGGACCGCGCCCCGGCGGTACATACTGCACAGCCTGCCCCGGACAAGCCCCGGATGATCCCGGCGGGGGCCACCATGGACGAGATTTTTGCGATGTGCGGGGTGACGTGAGATGACAAGAGAACGGACGCCGGAACAGCGGCATCAGCTGGCCGTGATCGGTGCGGCGCTCATGGCACCGGAAGCGTGCCGGGACAGCGTGGAGCGGCTGACCCCGGAGATGTTCGAGGAAGGGCCGCTGCGCCGGATGTTCGGGGCACTCCGCCTGCGGCTGACCACTGGGAACACCCTGGACACCCTGATCCTGGAAAAGCTGGTGGGCGCGGACTGCCACAGCCTGATCCTGGAAGCTGCCGAGACCGTGCCCACCCTCAGCCATGTGGAGGATTACGAGGCGCTGGTGCTGGAGGACTACCGCAGACGCCTCTTGCTGGAACTGGCGGGCCGGGTGAGCATGAGCGCGGAGGATGCAGACGGCATCTGCCGGGAGCTGAATGCCGCCCTGAAGCAGCAGGACGCTCTGCGGCGGGAGTCGGTGGACGCCCACGTCAAGGAATTCAGCGAGGTGTGGGGCGAAGCGATGGCCTGGCTGGAACAGCCGGATACCAATGCCCGTCTGTGCTGGAAGGAGATCGACCGCTTCGGCCTGTTCGGTCAGGGCATGGTCACGGTGCTGGCAGGCCGTCCCGGACAAGGCAAGACCGACCTTGCGCTGGCGCTGGCCTTTACGCTGTCCAAGACCTGGCGGGTGTACTACCTGACCATGGAGGAAGACCGCCGCAAGCTTATGCTGCGCACCATGTCCAAGGTGGCGCGGATCAACAGCAGTCGGATGCGGGACCGCGACCTGACCGACGAGGAACGTGCCTGCCTGAACAGCGTCTACGCGGGCCTGAAGCATCACACGAACCTGATCTACGATGACGGCACCCGCATGACCGTGGAGACCATCCGCGCCCGGGTGCAGCAGTTCAAGCCGCGCATCGTGTTCGTGGACCACATCGGTCTGATCGCGGACACGGTGCCCGGTCGCAAGGAGGTGGAGCGTCTGAGTGACATCACCCGGGAGCTGAAGACCCTTGCGCTGGAAACCGGCATCACCATCGTGGAGCTGGTACAGGTGAACCGTGCCACCGACCGCAACGGCGGCATGAAAAAAGCATCTCTGGGGGACCTGCGCGGATCCGGTACCATTGAGCAGGACGCGGATGCCGTGGTGTTCATCGAAAACGAGGTGAACGGTGAGCGCCGCCTGCAGGGACCGAACGATTATTTTGAGGTCAGCCTGCGGGTGAGCAAAAACCGGGAGGGCGAAACAGGCCGGGTACCCATGTGGTGGCAGCCGCAGTATCATGAGTGGCAGCCTGCACCGGATCCGTCCGAGGATTTCACCGAAGCAGAAAACGCCCCGCTCCCGGCGGGGTGGTAACAGGGGGGATGCCCAATGACCTACGAAGAGAAAAAGGAATGGCTGCGGCGGTATCGCAAGGCCGCCCGGATGGAGAAAATGAAGCTGGAAGAGGTGGAGCAGTACCGCGCTGCTGCCGAGCACGTCACACAGGTATTGTCTGGGATGCCCGGCGGGGCCGGTGACGGTCAGGCACTGCCCAGAGCGGTGGAGCGTATCATGGATGCCATGCAGGAGGCAAACATTCAGGTTATGGAGTGCCAGCAGATCCGCAAGGAAGTTATGGACACCATGGCCCAAACCGTGGATATGCAGGATTATGGTATTCTGTATATGCGGTACATCGGCGGCATGAAGTGGGAGCAGATCGCCGTCAAAATCGGGATGGACGTGAGCCGAGTATACCGGCGGCACAAGGCCGCTGTAAAAGCGCTGGACATTCCAGAAAGCCAGTGAGCGCACTGTTTCGCACTGTTTTTGATGCAAGACGCACTGTTTCGCACTGTTTTGGGGACAATGCGCACTGTTTCGCACTGTTTCCGCTATGGTATCATTACGCTGCAAGAGCCGCAAGGAATTGGAGAGCATCCAACACCCTGCGGCTCTTGTATTGCCCGGCTGCGACAGGGGAACACACATCACTATCCAAAGCCTGAATGTACCAGCTGGGCAATTCTTATTTTGCTATCCTGCGGCACCGTCAGGGTCTGCACCCCGGCGGGGTCATGGAATAGATACGGGTCATTGAAGCATCATCCAAACGTGCGTGGCAGCGTATCGCCAAGCGGGCACATTCCCTTCTGCCCAGTAAGCTGCCGCTGCGGGCAGCTGCGCACCTGCCAAGACAACCATTGAGCCGTCCGAAAGGGCGGCTTTTATTTTGCCCCTGGGGCCTGCAAATACCCCCGGGGTCATTTTGTACCCCGGCCTTTCAAAACACCCCCTGCCTGCAAAAGGCCTCCTCCCCCTTGAGGAGACCGGCAGGCAGCACACCCCAAGGAGCTGCCCATGGCAAAGACTGTTGCACGCCCGGATCGGGACGGCACCCACCGGCTGGCGTTTGAACGCAACAAGAAAAAGATCTACGCCACCCAGACCGTGTGCGGCATCTGCGGCAAGCCTGTGGATTTCAGCTACAAGTTTCCGCATCCGCTTTCGCCGTGCATCGACCACATCATTCCGGTGGCCAAGGGCGGCCACCCCAGCGACCTCGCCAACCTGCAGCTGGCGCATTTCTGGTGCAACCGGCAGAAGAGCGACAAGCTGTTTACGCCTGTGGAGCAGCAGACGGAGCCGGATGCAGATGCCTCCATGGCCCTGCCGCTGAGCACCGACTGGACGGCGTACCGCAGCGCCGCCGGGACACGCACGCAGGGACGGGGGGCATCCCCCTCCCAGGGGGCCCTCTGACCTTCCCGTACCGTACTGTGAATATTTTCTCGCGAAAGGAGAAGCTCCGCCCTATGAGCGATCTGAAAGGCATGGCCTACCTGCGCCGCCGCCTGCTGCAAAAGCGGGTGCGGGTGCAGACCCGCTACAAATACTATGAGATGAAAAATGCTGTCAAAGACTTCGGTATGGTCACGCCGCCGGAGTTCCGCTCCTTCACGGAAGTGCTGGGCTGGTGCGGCAAGGCTGTGGACACGCTGGCCGACCGTCTGGTCTGGCGGGAATTCCGGGAGGATAACTTCGACCTGAACACCATCTATCGCATGAACAACGCGGATGTGCTGTTTGACAGTGCCGTGCTGTCCGCGCTCATTTCCAGCTGCTGCTTTGTGTACATCCACAAGGATGAGGACAGCGGTTTCCCGCAGATGCAGGTCATCGACGGCGCAAATGCCACCGGTGTGATGGACGATGTGACCGGCTTGCTGAAGGAAGGCTATGCCGTGCTGGAAAGCGCTCCCGACACTGGCACGCCCACGCTGGAAGCCTACTTCACCGCGGGCAGTACATGGTACTACCCCAAAGGCGAGAAACCGTATCAGGTGACGAACCCTGCACCGGCCCCGCTGCTGGTGCCCATCGTATACCGCCCGGACGCAAAACGTCCCTTCGGGCACAGTCGCATTTCCCGCGCCTGCATGGGATTGCAGCAGGGTGCCCTGCGCACCCTCAAGCGCAGCGAGATCAGCGCCGAGTTCTATTCCTTCCCGCAGAAATATGTGCTGGGCACCTCCAACGAAGCCGACCAGCTGGACAAATGGAAAGCCACCATTTCCAGCCTGTTGGAGATCACCAAGGATGAAGACGGCGACCACCCGGTGGTGGGCCAGTTCACCCAGCAGAGCATGAGCCCTTACACCGAACAGCTGCGCACCTTTGCGGCACTGTTCGCGGGAGAGACCGGCCTGACACTGGATGATCTGGGCTTCGTCACCGACAATCCGTCCAGCGCAGAGGCCATCAAATCCAGCCACGAAAGCCTGCGTCTGGCCGCCCGCAAGGCGCAGCGCACCTTCGGCAGCGGCTTTTTGAATGCCGGATACCTTGCGGCCTGCGTGCGGGATGATTTTGCCTATCAGCGCCAACAGCTTTACCTGACCCGCCCTGTGTGGGAACCGGTGTTCGAGCCGGACGCCGCCACGCTGTCCGGCATCGGTGACGCCGTGGGCAAGATCAACACCGCCATCCCGGGCTACTTCGGCAAGGAGAATCTGCGCGATCTGACCGGCATCCGCACTGAGAACTGAGGTGCCTATGGACGAAAAAGACATCGCCCCGGCACTGCTGGAACGTATCCAGGCAGATTTTCTCTCCCTGCTGGGCGACGAAGCCCCCACAGCTGACACTTATGCAGCCGCTGCTGACTATGCCGAGCGTGTGGGTGCGTCGCTGGCCGAAGCCTTCCGCCGCAATCTGACCGCCGACGCCCTGCCGGACGGCAGGCTCTACTGGAACATTGCCGACCGGGTGGTGCGCCCGCTGCTGGAAGAAGATCACGCCCTGATTGCGGACGCTTCCGCTGCCGTGCAGCTGGCTTTGAACCAGCAGGCGGGCATCGGCATCGCCCCGCAGCGTGCCGCGCTCAACACCGATGCTATGGATGGCCTGCTGAACAAGCTGACTGAAGCAGAGCGCTTCGAGGATGCGGCGTGGGTACTGGATGAACCGGTGCGCACCTTCTCCCGCATGGTGGTGGACGACACCCTTGAAAAGAACGTTTCGTTTCAGGGCAAGGCCGGGCTGCAGCCCCGGGTCATCCGCACCGCCGAAAGCCACTGCTGCAAGTGGTGCAGCGCACTGGCAGGGACTTACGATTACCCGCATGTGCCGAAGGATGTTTACCGCCGCCACGAGCGCTGCCGCTGCCGGGTAGAATACGACCCCGGCGAGGGCAGGCGGCAGAACGTGTGGAACAAAACATGGACAGAGGAGCCGGAAGTTCTTCAGGCGCGCAGAGAGTTCACGGAAACGCCGCTTCCGAATAAAGTGCGCCTGCCCAAAGAAGATCCGTTGCAGAATGTCCTGCCGGAATATCTGCGGGCAGCCACGCCGGGCATTGGATCCATTACATATGACACCGGCTATGATATGGTGCGCCATGCCGATGAAGTAAAAACAGCACAATGGCTGCACGACCATCTGGGCGGCGACATTGTGCTGTTGAACGAGGCAAATAATTATAAGGCGATGACACCGGACTATATCTGGAATGGAAAGCTCTGGGATTTAAAAACAGCGTCCACCGAAAAATCCGCAAACAGTGCTGTCCGGCACGGGCTGAAACAAATTCAAGAGAATCCTGGTGGCATTATCTTGAACTATGGGCAGAACACGATTTCTGTTGATTTGTTGAAAGAAGTTCTTCGAAAAAGGCTGACTGCCAGCGCAACGCAAGACGTGGATATCCTTGTTATATGCAAAGATACATTGCTCACCGTTCAGCATTTTATTGCAAAAAAATAGAGGTGTCGAACCCCCACCATATAGCGGAGGCGCACCTCTATTTATTATATACCATATTTTCGATTTGCCGTCAATATCTAAGAAGGAGGAACCCAGCCCACCATGCCGCGGACGCGAAAACAGGCAGCCGATGTGCGGCTGGGCCGTCAGACGCCTACCGCCGCTGTGGTACTGCCCTACACAAAGACCCTCGGGCAGGATGCTATCGACCTGTACAACACCACCGGCCGCACCGCCCAGCAGTGGCAGGAACTGTTGCTGTATGACATCCTTGCCCGCAACGAGGACGACCTGTGGGTGCATACCAAGTTTGGCTATGCCGTGCCCCGCCGCAACGGCAAAAACGAGATCGCCGCCATTCGGGAGCTGTACGGCCTGCAGCAGGGCGAGAGCATCCTGCACACCGCCCACCGCACCACAACCTCCCGGGCGGCATGGGAACGCCTGTGCCACCTGCTGGACAAGGCGAAGATCCCGTATAAATCCATTCAGGCGGTGGGCCGCGAGCACATCCAGCTGGAAGATGGTGAAGGCCGCATTGAGTTCCGCACCCGTTCTTCCAAGGGCGGTCTGGGCGAGGGCTTCGACCTGCTGGTGGTAGACGAAGCACAGGAATACACCGACGATCAGGCCAGTGCCCTGAAGTATGTGGTCACTGACAGCGAGAACCCGCAGACACTGTTCTGCGGCACCCCGCCCACGCCGGTGTCCTCCGGCACGGTGTTCCTGAAAATGCGCAATGCTGCCCTGCGGGGCGACACCCAGAATACCGGCTGGGCCGAATGGAGCGTGGAGCAGCAGACCGACCCCCACGACGTGGAAGCGTGGTACCGCACAAACCCCAGTCTCGGCACCATCTTCACCGAGCGCAGCGTGGCAGATGAAATCGGCGATGACCCCATCGACTTCAACATCCAGCGTCTGGGCCTGTGGCTGCGCTACAATCTCAAATCGGCCATCAGCCGCACCGAATGGGACGAGCTGAAAGTGGACGCTCTGCCCAAGCTCACCGGCAGGCTGTATGCCGGCATCAAGTTCAGCACCGACGGCACCAGCTGTGCGCTGGCCGTCGCGTGCCGCACCAAGGATAATGCCATCTTCGTGGAAGCCATCGACTGCCGCCCTACCCGGGCAGGCAGCGGGTGGCTCCTCGATTTTTTATCCAAAGCCGACCTCGCCGCCGTGGCGGTGGACGGTGCCAGCGGGCAGCAGCTTCTGGCCGACGCCATGAAGGCTGCCCACCTCAAGGCACCCGTCCTGCCGACGGTCAAGCAGGTCATTACGGCCAACGCCGCCTTTGAGCAGGCCCTTTTCGCAAAGACCCTGTGCCACGCCGGTCAGCCCGGCCTTACGCAGGCTGCATCCAACTGCGAAAAGCGGGCCATCGGCACGAACGGCGGCTTTGGCTACCGCTCCCTGATCGAGGGTAGCCACATCGAACTGCTGGACAGCGTCATTCTTGCCCATTGGCAATGCGCCGAGGGCAAGGCAAAGCGCCGCCAGCGCACCAGTTATTGACAGGCCACCCGGGCCTGTTTTTTGTTTGCCAGAACGAAAGGAGTTTTCTATGGCAGAAGCATTTGAACCGATCACCACGCAGGAAGCATTCGACGCAGCGGTCGCGGACCGTCTCGCGCCCTATGCCGATTACGACGACCTGAAGGCGCAGAATGCGGATCTGAACGCCCGCATCCAGACCTATGAGACGGATGCCCTCAAGACCCGCATTGCCCATGAGGTCGGCCTGCCGTTCGAGATGTCCTCGCGCCTGAACGGCTCTACCGAGGCCGATATCCGCAAGGACGCCCAGAGCCTGCTGAAGCTGCTCAAGCCCAAGAACCCGCCCGCACCGCCGCGCGGCGACCCGGACCCCAGCGGCGGCAGCAAGCGCGACGCACTGCGCACCTTCACCAACCAGCTGATGAACAACGACTAAAGGAGATTTTATCATGGCAGATATTCTGAGCAAAGGTTCCCTGTTTCCCGCCGAGCTGGTGCCCGGCTTCATCCAGAAGACCACCGGCGCGTCCGCGCTGGCAAAGCTGTGCGGCGCAACGCCCATTCCTTTCAACGGCATGAAGGAGTTCACCTTTACGCTGGACAAGGAAGTGGACATCGTGGCCGAGAACGGTGCCAAGACCAAGGGCGGTGCAACCGTGGATTCCATCACCATCCTGCCGCTGAAGGTTGAGTATGGTGCCCGCGTGTCGGACGAATTCCTGTACGCTTCCGAGGAGTACCAGATGAACGTACTGGAAGCCTTCGCGGACGGCTTCGCCAAGAAGGTGGCAAAGGGTCTGGATCTGATGGCCTTCCACGGCATCAACCCGCGCACCGGCACGGCGTCCTCCGTCATCGGTGACAACCACTTCGACAAGAAGGTCACGCAGGCCGTCACCATCGCCGCCAGCGACAAGCCCGACACCAATGTGGAAGCCGCCATCGCCCTGGTGCAGGGCGCAGAGCGCGACGTGACCGGCATGGTGCTGGCACCCAGCTTCAAGAGTGCACTGGCAGCCCAGACCACCACCGACGGCGCAAAGCTGTACCCGCAGCTGGCATGGGGCGCGAACCCCGGCGAGGTGAACGGCCTGCATGTTGAGTCCACTTCCAACCTGTCCTCCGGCTCCAGTCTGGACCGCGCGCTGGTGGGCGACTTCGCCAACTGCTTCAAGTGGGGCTACGCCAAGGAAATCCCCATTGAGGTCATCCAGTACGGCAACCCCGACAACGACACTACGCTGGGCGACCTGAAGGGCCACAATCAGGTGTATCTGCGCGGCGAAGCCTACATTGGCTGGGGTATCCTGGATGCGGCCGCGTTCGCTCACATCAAGGCCAGTGCATAAGGAGGGACCATCATGCAGTATCGCAACAAAAAGACCGGCGCTGTGATCGAGACGCCCTGCCGCGTTTCCGGCGGCGACTGGGAGCCGGTCAAAGCAGCCAAGTCCGCCAAGGCGGAAAAAACCGCTGCCAAGCCGAAGACGGAGGACGCTGAATGACTTATGCGACCCTGGAGGATCTGACCGCTCTGTGGCGTCCCATGACCGCCGCCGAGCAGGCCCGGGCGTCCCCTCTGCTGGAGGTGGTGTCCGCCAGCCTGAATGTGGAAGCCGCCAAGGTGGGCAAAGACCTGCCCGCCCTCACCGCCGCAGACGAAGCCCTGGCCCTGGTGGCCAAGAGTGTCACCGTGGACGTGGTGGCCCGCACCCTGATGACCAGCACGAACCAGGAACCCATGACCCAGTTCACCCAAGCCGCCGGCGGCTACTCGGCGTCCGGGTCCTTTCTGGTGCCCGGCGGCGGCCTGTTCATCAAAAAATCGGAGCTGGCCCGGCTGGGCCTGCGCCGTCAGCGGATGGGAGTGATCGAACCCTATGGCTCTGATTAAGGGCATCCCCGTCATCCTCTATGAGCGCACCCAGACCGGCGAGGATGCTTTTCACGCTCCGGTTTACACCGAAACACCGGTCACGGTGGAAAATGTGCTCATCACGCCGGTGGACAATGCCGCCGTGGTCACCGACCTGCAGCTTACGGGCCGCCGGGTGGCCTACGAGCTGTGCATCCCGAAAGGCGACGCTCACCGCTGGGAGGGCTGCACCGTGGAATTTTTTGGCCAGAAATGGCGAGTGTACGGCGGTGCCTCCCAGTACATCGAGGCGCTTGTGCCTCTGGCCTGGAACAAGAAAGTGCAGGTGGAACGGATTGAGTAAGCTGCGCGTGGAACTGAACAGCGCCGGCGTTCGTGCTCTGATGCGTTCTCCGGAAATGCAGGCCGTGCTCAAAGCCCGTGCGGACACCGTGAAGAACCGCTGCGGCGACGGGTATGAGGCCTATGTGGCCCAGACCCGTGCAGTCGCTGTGGTGGAGACTGTTTCTCAGAAGGCCTACAATGATAACTCTGCCAACAACACCCTGCTGAAAGCTGTCTCTTCGAGCCGCAGCGGCACCGTGGTACATGAGCATAAGCGCCACCTGAAAGACGGCAGAGTAATCACCGTGAGGAGCTACCAGCGAAAGAAATGATCGAAGATATCATCCTGAATTACCTGCGGGAAAACGGTTTCCCCTGCTTTATGTCCGTGCCGGAGAACCCCTCCGACAATTTTTGTGTCCTGGAAAAGACCGGCTCCGGCTGCGACGAGGGCATTTACACCGCCACGCTGGCAGTGCAGTCCTACGGCGGCACAGACTATGAGGCCGCCCGGCTGAACCACCGGGTGGTGCAGGCCATGCGGGCCGCCGACACCCTGCCGGAGGTGATTTCCTGCAGGCCGGTCACCGACTACAATTTCCCGGACACCACCCGCAAACGGCCCCGCTACCAGGCCGTTTTTTCTATCACTCATTACTGACCTGTGAAAGGAGAACTACACATGGCAGACGCAACCAAAGTAACCGCCGCCAAGCCCAAAGTGGGCGGTGCCATCTGGCGTGCCCCGCTGGGCACCCCGCTGCCCACCGACGCCAAGACCGAACTGGACAAGGCTTTTAAGTGCCTGGGCTACGCCTCCGAGGACGGCGTGACCAACAGCAACTCGCCCTCCAGCGAGAACACCACTGCCTGGGGCGGCGACACCGTGCTGACCCAGCAGACCGAGAAGCCCGACACTTTCCAGTACACCCTGCTGGAGGCCCTGAACGTGGAGGTGCTCAAGTCCGTGTATGGTGACAGCAACGTCACCGGCACGCTGGAGACCGGCATCACCGTGCAGGCCAACAGCCAGGAGCAGGCCGACTGCAGCTGGGTCATTGAGATGGTGATGAAGAACAAGGCGGTCAAGCGCATCGTCATCCCGGATGCCGCCGTCACCGCCGTGGGCGATATCACCTACGCCAAGAGCGCCGTGGGTTACAACACCACCCTGACCGCCGTGCCGGATGCCCAGGGCAACACCCATTACGAGTACATTCTGGGCGGCACCGCCGCCACCCAGGCCGCTGCCAAGACCAAGGAGGTGCAGGCATGATCACTGCAAAGACTGAATCCGGTTTTTCCATCGAGCTGGAGGACGACGCTCTGGAGGACCAGGAGCTGTTCGACGCCATTTCCGGGATGCAGGACGGCAATGTGTTCAGCATGAGCCACCTGACCGAGCGCCTGCTGGGCACCGAGGGCCGCAAGAAGCTCTATGACCATCTGCGCAACGACAAGGGCCGTGTGCCGCCCCAGGCGGTGGCCCAGGCCCTGAATGAGCTGCTGACCAGCTTTGCCGCCGGAAAAAACTCTGCATCCTCGCCGAACTGATCGCATCGGACGAGGAGGCTCTGATCTGCGATTTTGCGCAGTATTACCATGTGCTGGACTGGCGTGCCCTGCCGCTGCGCCTGGCCGCGACCCTTGCCGCCGGTCTGCCGGAGGAGAGCCGGAGCATGATGAAGGCCCACGGCCAGAAGGTGCCTTTGCGCATCCAGCTGCTGGCACTGAACGCGGACGCCCTGCACCGGCTGGAATGGCGGATGTTCGGCAAGGCCGGAAGCAAACAGCCGCCCTCTGTGCTGGCAGACCTGCTGGGCCTGTCGGAAGCCAAGCCCGGCGGCGACGTGCAGAGCTACGACAGTGCGGAAGACTTTGAAGCCGCCCGTGCGGCGATCTTGGAAGGAGGTGGATAAATGGCAGACGGAATCGAGCTGGCGAAAGCCTATGTGCAGATCGTGCCCTCGGCGGAGGGTATCCAGGGCAAGATCACCGAAGCCCTGGGCGGAGAGCCTGCGGCTGCCGGCAACGCGGCCGGACAGTCCCTCGGGGCAAGTCTGATCGGCACCCTGAAAAAGGTCATCGCGGCGGCAGGCATCGGCAAGATCATCACCGAAGCCATCAACGCAGGCGGTGCGCTGGAACAGAGCATCGGCGGCATCGAGACCCTGTTTGGTGCCGGTGGGCGCAGTGCCGAGGAGTATGCCGCCTCGGTGGGCAAATCGGTGGAAGCGGTCCAGGGCGAGTACAACAGCCTGCTGGCCGCCCAGCAGACCGTGTTTGACAACGCGGCCCAGGCCTACAAAACGGCGGGTCTGTCGGCCAACGACTATATGGAGACGGCCACCGGTTTTGCCGCCAGCCTGCTGTCCAGCGTGAGCAACGACGCCAACGCCGCCGCCCAGCTGACCGACATGGCCGTGCGCGACATGGCTGACAATGCCAACAAGATGGGCACGGATATTCAGGACATCCAGAACGCCTATCAGGGGTTTGCCAAGCAGAATTACACCATGCTGGACAACCTGAAGCTTGGCTACGGCGGCACCCAGGCGGAGATGCAGCGTCTGCTGCAGGACGCGGAGAAGCTCTCCGGCGTGCACTACGACCTGGGCAACCTGGCCGATATGTACAGCGCCATCCACGTCATCCAGACGGAGATGGACATCACCGGCACCACGGTCAAGGAAGCCGCCACCACCCTGACCGGCAGCTTTGCGTCCATGAAAGCCGCTGCCGAAAACGTGCTGGCCAGCTGGTCCACCGGCGAAATCCTGACCGAACCGCTGACCGCGCTGGTGGAAACGGCCCAGACCTTCCTGGTGGGCAACCTGCTGCCCATGATCGGCAACGTGCTGGCAGGCATCCCGGAACTGGTGTATACGCTGGTCCCGGCGATTCTGCAGTCCGGCACCCAGCTGGTCACCTCGCTGGCCGAGGGCTTTGCACAGGGCATCCCTGTTTTTCTGGCAACCGCCCTGCCGCAGCTGCTGCAGTTCACCGAGCAGCTGCGGGCCAACGCGGGCCAGTTCGTGGACGCGGGCCTGAACCTCGTCACCCAGCTGCTGAACGGCCTGATCGCAGGCCTGCCGGACCTCATCGCCTACGCGCCGGACATCATCATCAACCTCTGCGGCGTCATCAACGACAATCTGCCGAAGATCCTGGCGCAGGGCGTGTCCATCATCGTCCAGCTGATCGCGGGCCTTGTCAAGGCAGTGCCCAGTCTGCTGGCCAACTGGAAGAAGATCCTGCAGGCAGTGCTGGCAGTCATTTCGGCCATTAACTGGCTGAACATCGGCAAAAACATTCTCACCGGCATTGCCAACGGCGTCAAGAGCATGGGGTCCAGCCTGTTGAACGCGTTCAAGGGCGGCTTTTCCAGCGCACTTGCCTGGATCAAAAGCCTGCCCGCGCAGGCGGTGCAGTGGGGCAAGAACCTGATCCAGAGCTTTATCAATGGTCTGACCGGCAAAGGCTCTGCGGTGGGCAATGCCGCCAGCGCCGCCACCGCTGGCTTTACCATCGCCAAGACAGCCAGCGCGGATGACGTGGACTGGTCTTCTGCCTGGGTGGATGCCAACACCGACATCGCCGCCAGCGCCCAGACGCTGGCAGATGTGGCCATTCCGGCATACACCAAGTCCGGCAACGCGGCATCCACGGCAGGCAAACAGGCCGGCACTGCCGCCAAAACAGCCGCTGCGGCCACCGAGACCCTGCTGTGGTCTTTGCAGGATGCCGGGCACAGCGAGACAACCAACGCCCTGGGCAAGGTGACCATCCAGACCTCCGAGCTGACCGAGCACCTGCGCAAGGGCAGTGAGGAGTACGACCGACTGACCCGCACCGTCACCGAGTCCGGCAAGGAGATGGTGAACGGCGTCGTAAAGAACTACAAGACGGTCACCAAGTACATCACCGACCACGGCAAGACCACGGCCCAGACCCAGAAAACTTATGAAGAGATCGCCGCCACGGTGCGGGATACGGTCACTTCCACTTTTGACACGGTGGAGAACGGCGTCAAGACCACGACCCAGACCGTCACCGAGACCCTGACCGATGAAACGACCCGGCAGAAGCAGATCATCACCAGGACCTGCACCGACATCGTCAACGGAATGCTGGTGACGAAGGAGCAGGTGGAGACCATCGCCGCAGACGGAGCCCGGACCACCACCGAGACCATCAAGGAAGCCAGCGCCAACACCTTCTCCGGCCTGACGAAGGGGTGGCAGGAGGAACTCGACAAGGGCATCCTGGGCACCTTCGACACCCTGGTGACGGCGGTCAAGAAAAAGGATTGGCAGTCCGTCGGCGAGTGGGTGCTGTCCACCCTCTACACCGGCCTTGCGCCGGAAGCCAAACAGTGGATCTATGACCTGGGCATCCAGCTCATCCAGCAGGTCAACGGCGTGCTGCTCAAGGGCGTGCAGGGCGTCTCGCAGGGGGCCTGGAACCTGGGCAGTCAGCTTGCCAAGGGCATCACCAGCGACTTCGGCAGCATCGCCGCGCAGGCGGGCACCCTGGCCCAGACCCTCACCGGCATCTTCAGCGGCCTGAAGGCCCCGCTGGGCGCTGCTGCCGCCAGCATCAGCACGGCGCTGTCCGGCGGTCTGCTCAGTGCTTTCCCGACCATCTACGGCGCACTGGGCACTTTGATCTCCACCATCGGTTCCGCCTTTGTGGGAATGCTGCAAGCCATCGGCGCGGCCCTGCTGCCCACCGGCATCGGCACGCCCCAGGGCATCGCCATGATCGCCGCCGGCGCTGCGCTGGTGGCCGCCATTGCGGCCATCACCGCAGGGCTGGGCATTGCGTTCTACAAAAAGCACCACAGCGCGGGCACCGGTTCCGGCGGCAGCACCTCCGGCAGCACCATCGGGTCCACCGGCACCCTGTGGGACTACGAACAGCCCGGCCGCCTGCCCCAGCGCACCCAGCGGCCCAGCATCGAGGTCAACCAGTACATTTACTCCAAGGCGCAGACGGCGGCAGACCTGATGCGCGAAGCACAGTACGAACAGGAAAGGGCGGTGCTGCAGGGTGTTTGATGCCATCTTCAAGGCCAAGGACGGCCAGACCTTTTCCTTCGGCTATGCGGCGGGCGTGCTCTGGAGCTGTGCCCCGCTGGGCGATCTGCCTGTGGACCTGGAGACCAGTCAGGGCTACCAGCAGGAGGGCGCCACCGTGGAGGGCCGCAGCATCTCCGGTGTGACCCGCACCGTCACCGGGCGCATCCTGCGCAACACGGATTACTGCAAGCGTCAGCTGCGGGACGTGTTCGCACCCTACGTCACCGGACGGCTCACCGTGGCCGGGAAATACTGGTGCGACGCCGAGGTGCAGCGCTGCCCGGCCATTTCGGCGGCAGCACTCTGGCCCACCTTCAGCTTTCAGCTTTACTGCCCGAATCCCTTCTGGCACAGCGTGTCCGAAACGTCCGCCGCCACCCTGCAGGTGACTCCGGCGTTCCGTCTGCCGGTGTGCTACACCACGCACACCTACGGCACCCGGGAGCAGGCGGAATACCTGCGCATCCACAACGCCGGTCTGGCGACCCAGAACTTCGTGCTGACCTTCACGGCCCACGGACAGGTGGTCAACCCCGGCGTGCAGGATCCGGAGACCGGCGAATTCCTGCGGTTCACCGTGACCCTGGAGGACACCGACCAGCTGCGCATCTACCGGGAAGACGGCGAGCTTCGCATTGAGCGGATCATCGGCGACACAGCCGTCAACGGCTTCTCGCTGCTGGACGAGCAGTCCACCCTGTACACCCTGCGCCACGGCGTGCAGGCCTGGCAGCGCACTGCCGCGTCCGGCGCGGAAAAGCTGTACCTGACCCTGACCTGCAGCGCAGCCTTTTCCACCATCGTCCTTACGGAGGCAGCCACATGACCGAACGAACCTCTGTCCTGACCGCCGGCGGGCACAAAAGCCTCTGCGTCTACAGCGCCGACCTGCAATTGCTGGGCCGCATTGAGACCTGGGTGTCCCTGGTCTGGCCGGAACGCTACAACGTCTACAGCGGCGTGCAGGGGGCACAGCTGGAGCTGCAGGCCAGCACCCGCCTGCAGGCGCTCTGCCGCCCGGACCGGTATCTCTGGCTCACCGGCAGCGACCGCATCATGCGGATTGTGTCGGCACAGAAAGCGGACCACAAGCTGGTGATCTCCTGCAAAGACGCGGCCTGCATCCTGGCCGAGCGGGTGTGCACCAGGACCCTGACCGGCTTTGCGGCGGAGACCACCCTGCGGGAGCTGGTCTCTGCCATGCAGCCCTGGCCGCACCTGGCGCTTGGCAGCGCCGCCGGTCTGGCCGACACCTACGCGGGAGAAGTCAAGCCCGGCGACCTGCTGACCGTGGCCGAACAGGTGTGCCAGGAACTGGACATCGGCTTCCGGGTGCGGTTCGTGCCGGGGGAAAAGCAGCTGCTGTTTGAGCTGTACCGGCCCAAGCTGGACCCCAACGCCCGCTATGCACCCCAGTACGGCAACCTGACCGGTCTGACCTACACCGAGAGCACTGCCGACTACAAGAACGTGTGCATGGTGGTGGGGGCGGACGGCACGGTGACCGTAGGAGCCACACAGGACGTGGGTGCCGCCCGGCGGGAAATGCTGCTGGACGCTTCCGGACGCAAGAGGGAAGACAACCAGTCCCAGGAAGACTATCTGGCCGGACTGCGCACCCTGGGCGAGCAGGAACTTGCCAAGCACACCCGGCTGGAAAACTTCCGCTTCACCCCAACCGGCAGCGTAATGGTCGGCAAGGTGGTCGCGGCCAGCCTGCCCGGCACCGACATCCAGGCCGCTGCCCGCATCACCTCCGTGACCCTGAATTCCCAGAAAGGGGAAAACTCGGTCAGTACCGAGATCGGGACACCCATCCTCAGGAGGAGAACATGAACATCATCACTTACCCGCTGAACGGCATCACCTACGATGCCGAGGACGTGGGCACTTATCTCTGCACCCGCACCTCCGGCGTGTACGCCAAGGACACCAACTATGCCGTCAGCATCACCGGTGCCCGGGAGCTGACCGTAGCCCCGGGCCTTGCCTGGATCAACTACGAGGATTTCAAAGGGGTGTCCGTCTGCAGCCGGGAAGCCGTCACTCTGGACGTACCCGCCGCAGATACCACCCTGCCCCGGGTGGACCGCATCGTCCTGCAGTTTGACGTGGACGCCAACGCATCTGCGGTCAAGCTCAAGCCCGGCACCCCCTCGGCAGCGCCGGAACCGCCCGCCATCCAGCAGAACCACCGGCAGTATGAGCTGGGCCTTGCAACCTTGGCCGTGCCCGCCGGAACGGCGTCCATCACGGCGGCAAACCTCACCGACACCCGCGCGGACGAGGACGTGTGCGGCGTCATGCGGGACGGCGTCACCGGCATCCCCACCGCCCAGCTGCTGGCGCAGTGGCAGGCGGCACAGGCGCAGCAGGACGCCGAAGCCCGGCAGTCTGCCGCTGAGATGCTGCGGGCCGCGCAGGAGCAGATCACCGCCCAGCTGGACAGCCTGCAGCAGCAGGCAGACGACCTGAAAACCGCCATCGACAATGTGGAGAGCGGCAGCTTTTACACGAAAGCCGAGGTGGACGCCCTCGTCAGGCCCTACACCCTGCCTGCCGCCACGACCACCACCCTGGGCGGCATCAAGGTGGGCGATAACCTGACCATCGATGCAAACGGAAGGCTGTCCGGTGCCGCACCCTACGCTCTGCCGGCGGCGACCACGTCCACCCTGGGCGGCGTAAAGGCAGGCAGCAACCTGACCGTGTACGCGGACGGCACGCTGGCGCTGGAAAAGCGCGGCGTGATCAACGCGCTGGGCTACACCCCCGCCCAGGTGACCGCCGGCACCTATGACCTGACCGCCGGCAGCTCTGCTTTGGCGGAGGGCGTGGTGTATCTGGTGTACCAGTAAGGAGGTGCGGACATGAGCGGATACATCAGCGCGGCGGGCACCGCGCGGAAGATCAAGGGGATCTATGTGGGTGTGAACGGCGTGGCGCGCACCGTGCAGAAAGCCTATGTGGGCGATGCCAGCGGCAAAGCCCGGCTGTGGTATCAGCGCGGAAAACCGCTGAGCAATTACGCAGTGGGCAGCAGCGTATATTTCAAAGTGAACAACGCGCGCACCCAGTGGCTGGTGGTGCAGCAGGGCAATCCGGATGCGTCCATCTACGACAGCAGCTGTGACGGCACCTGGCTGCTGATGAAGAACATTTACGAAAACCGTGCATGGAACAGCTCCAACGTCAATTCCTACGGGCAGAGTTCCCTGCATACTTATCTGAACAGCACCTTCCTGGGGCTGCTGGAGACCGGGGTGCAGAGTGCAGTGAAGCAGGTGAAGATCCCTTACCGTCCCGGCAGCGGCTCTTCCCAGACAGCGGCCACCGGTGCAAACGGCCTGTCCGCCAAGGTCTTTCTGCTCAGCGCGACGGAAGTGAGCTTCAATTTTGAGAAGTATATGCCGATCAGCGAGGGGGCAGAGCTGGCCTATTTCAAAGGCTGTGCGGACAACGATGACGATGCCAAGCGCGTTGCGTATCTGAACGGGTCGGCCAAATACTGGTGGCTCCGCTCTCCGATGTGCAACGAACCTTCTCATGTACTGCCTGTGGACGGCACCGGCAACTGGAGCAGCTTCTGCCTCAGCACCAGCCGCTACGGCGTGCGCCCCTGCCTCATCCTGCCTAGGAGCGCCACGGTGGATGACAACAACAATGTGATCGGAGGTTAAATAATGGCAATCAAACAATACAGCCTTGCCAAGGACGGCACCCGCAAACTGTCCCCAAGCTTTACCGTGCGGGAATTCCGGTGCCGCGACGGCACCGACACTATCATGATCGACGAGGGCCTTGTGGTGCTGCTGCAGTGCATCCGGGAGCACTTCGGCAAAGCGGTGACCATCACCAGCGGCTACCGCACGGCGGCACACAACACTGCCGTGGGCGGCAGCAAGTCCAGCCAGCATCTGCTGGGCCGGGCGGCGGACATCCAGGTGGCGGACACCGACCCGCTGGTCGTGGCGGCTTACGCCGAAAGCCTGATGCCCACCTGGGGCGGCGTGGGCCGCTACCCGGTCAAGGCGGGCCGCACCAAGGGCTGGGTGCATGTGGACACCCGGCCCAATAAATCCCGCTGGACGGGCTGAGGGGGTGATACCAATGGAGAGCATCCTGTCCGCGATCATCGCCGGAGCCGTGACCCTGATCGGCGTGCTGATCGCCAACAGCCGCAGCCAGGCCGTGACCGACACCAAGCTGGAAGAGCTGACCCGCGAGGTGCGTGAGCACAACAACTTTGCCCGCCGCGTGCCCATTTTGGAAGAGCAGATGAAGGTGGCCAACCACCGCATCTCTGATCTGGAAGCAAACGAACACGAGAGAGAAAGGAACTGACTATGAACGCACATATCACCAACACCAACACCAACCGCAACGTCTCCGCTGGCACCGTGGCCCGCACCGCCGTGCTCCTGCTGGCCCTGACCAATCAGATTCTGAGTGCAATGGGCAAGCCCATCCTGCCCATTGACAGCGCACAGCTGGAGCAGGCTGTCACCGCTGGCTGCACCACCGTGGCGGCACTCGTCAACTGGTGGTACAACAACAGCTTCACCGCCGCTGCCATTGAGGCAGATAAGACCTATGATCGGTTGAAGAACAGTGTGCACTAACGCCCATACATGACAAGAGCCGCAGTCCATCGAGAGCGAGCCCCTTAATCAGTTGGTGACCACAAGCATCACCACCGTAACTGCACCGGGAGCGTGGTGGCGCAACAGCGACTTCAACCCCCAAGGCCATCGAGGCCGACGACTTCAGCGCACGCCTAAAAAGCGTGCACTGAGCCATACACCTATAATAATCAAACAGTAAAACAATGCCCCGTTTCGGATTTTCTCTGAGGCGGGGCATTGTTGATTTCTCACGCTAAATTTTACGAAACTATTGCATATCAAAAAAAATTCGGGTAAAATCAGCATGAAAGGAGTTGTTCGTATGCCCCCTCGTGTAAAAGATTCTGCTTTTCCTGAAATGAAGAACGAATATGTCTGCTGGATTGATATTATGGGAACCAAGCGTAAAATGGAGCATTCCGTCAACACTTGTGGTATCTTCATGTTAAAATTTCATGCAGCCATTCTGGAAGCAATTCAGGAAAAAGGGTGTGCCATAGAAACATATCCCGTTATGGATGGTGTATATATCACAGCCACATCACGCCAAGAACTTCAAAACGCTCTGTTTCATATTTTTTCAGAGTTAGGTCGTTTATTTGTCTCCGAAATAAAATTCCAACATCAATTCTTGGTTAAGGCGGCTATTGCCTACGGCCCTGTAATCCACGGAAAAGATATTAGTGACGACGTTAATCCTGCAATCGCTAAAGATGAATCTTACAAGAACTCTCTTTTAATTGGCCTTCCCATGATTCAGGCCATTACCGGAGAACAGAAAGCACCACCTTTCGGCGTTTTTATTCATGAATCCGCAAGGACTTTTCATCCTGATGGTGAGGATTCCTTCTCTTTCAAATGGTGGAAATGGTATTTGCACAACACCAGTGACTGGACTTTCGATGAGACAGAAAATTTACATACAAAAATAACTCAATACTTCAGCAACTGTAAAAATCAATCCATTTTTCTTGAATATCCCATTGACAGAATAGATGCTCATTTGAAGGCTGCCGAGGAATACTTTCTGAAAGTTCAATGAGTTCCATCTATTGGTTCAACAACTCCTTCACGCAAGCTACACTGGCCGGTGGTGAAGAGCACGAGAGGTATAAGAAGAGCGTGCGCTGAGCAATACACCTAATAGACCTAAAACACCCCTGTCTCGGATGTTCTCTGAGACAGGGGTGTTTTAGGGATACGGTCACTTTGACGATGGGAGAATAGACCGCATTCTTCAGTCATGTGTTGAAGGCCTGCTCAAAGCTGTGCGATTTCTGCTATACCGAATATCTCATTTTCTTCACCGTTTTGTGCTTGTAAGTTGAAAAGTGGGTTACAATGTGGGTTTTCTCAAAAGAAAAACACCCAGAAACTTACGTCTCTAGGTGTTATTTCTTGGTGGGCGCGGGTGGATTCGAACCACCGAAGCTGAAAGCAGCAGATTTACAGTCTGTCCCCATTGGCCACTCGGGAACACGCCCGTATTTAATTGTTGTGCATCCGTGCCGGACGACTCGTTTATTTTAGCATGAGAAGCGGGATTTGTCAACTGCTTTTTTGGAAATTATAAGAGAAAAATGAAACCGCCCGGATGGGTGGAGAGAAGCGCAGCACACACAGTGCGGGGCCGCGGAAAAAAGCCCTGTTTTCCGGCAAAACAAAAACGCCCCGCAGAAAAGCCCGGGAGTACCGGACATCTGCAGGGCGGTGCAATGTCAATGTACGTTCAGCCGTATGTGCAGGTGTTATGCTGCACCAAAGGCAGAGTCAGGAGACCGCTCAGGCTGCAACGCTGCTTGCGGCAGCCTCGGAAACAGCAGACTCGGAAGCGACTTCGGAAGTTGCCTCAGAAGAAGAAACCTCGGACTCGACCTCAGAAGAAGCGGCCTCGGAAGATGCAGCTTCCGAAGAAGCAGCAACGGAGGAAGCAGCCTCAGAAGAGGAAGCAGCGGTGGAAGAAGCAGCGGAGCTGCCGCAGGCAACCATGCTCACAGCCAGAGCGCAGACAACGGCGATCTTAACAAACTTTTTCATAATATATGATCCTTTCAATATACAAGAAATTCCGGCCGGAGATCAGAACTTCCGGTCGCAAGAACTTATTATACTCAAAATTTTCGATTTTGCAAGTGCAAGTTGCTGAAAAAAATAGGAAAAAATTGTGAAAAATGCAGAGATAAGAAGAACATCTCTGGCCTGGATTGAAAAAATGGACCGTGCATGATATGATTTTTCTGACAGAAAGAATGTGTGCGGCTTCTGCACACAAAACCGGAAATGATAAAAAAGAAAGGTCGGTCATGGCCATGACAACCCGAGAATGCTATACACAGATGGGCGCAGATTACGATGAGGTTCTGAACCGTTTGTACAGCGAAGAAATGATCCACAGGTTTGCACTGCTGTTTCTGAAGGATGACAGTTTCCAGAACCTGAAAACACAGTTGGCGGCGCAGAACGTGAAGGAAGCTTTCCGGGCCGCACACACCCTGAAGGGCGTCTGCCAGAATCTGGGCTTCGGCAATCTGTATGCGCCTGCCTGCGACCTGACCGAGACCCTGCGGGCCGGCAAGCTGGAAGGCACGGCAGAGCAGTTTGCCAAGGTGGAAGAAGAATATCAGCGCACGGTCCAGGCCATTCAGGCGATGGACTGAGCCGGGCACACAAAACAAAGCGGTGCGGCATCCGGTTCCCGGAAGGGAAGGAGGCCGCACCGCTTTTGTGCTTATTGAAGCTTTTTTCGCTTCTCGTAATCGTTCAGGGCGCGGAGGGCTTCCGGCGCAAGGAAGACCAGCGCGATCATGTTGAAGATGGTCATCAGGCCGATGCCCACATCGCCCAGATCCCACACCACCGTGTACGCCTGGGTGCCGCCCACCAGCAGCATGACAAGGGCAAGGAGCTTATACAGGGTCTGGCTCCACCAGTTGTCGCCGCACAGGTAGGCCACATTGCAGCGGGCGTAGTACAGCACGCCCAGGAAGGTGGAAAAGCTGAACAGTGCCAGAATGGCTGCGATGAATACAGTGCCGAAGCCGCCCAGGTGGTACTGCATGGCCGCTTGCAGCAGGTCCATGCCGGCCAGCCCGGCGGTGCGCTCCTGCGGCACCAGCAGCATCAGAAAAGCGGTGCAGCTGCAGATGATGATGGTATCGATGAGCACGCCCAGCGCCTGCACAAAGCCCATCTTGACCGGGTCGTCGCACTCTGCAGCGGCGGCCGCGCAGGGGGCACTGCCGCTTCCGGCTTCGTTGGAGAACAGGCCGCGCTTGACGCCGTTCATCAGGACGGCACCAAAGCCGCCGGCGGCGGCCTGCCGCAGACCGAAGGCTTCGGAGAAGATACGACCCAGCACGGCGGGCAGCTGCCGGAAATTGAACACCACGATGCCCACCGTAATGACGAAGTAACACACCGCCATGATGGGAACGATGAGGTCCAGGCTTTTCACGGTCGCGTTTCTGCGCAGGACGATGACCGCCGCCAGTGCGGTGAGCACCAGAGTCGTGGTCAGCGGCGGGATGTGGAACGCGTTCTGAAAGGCCGAGCTGACCGAGTTGGAAATGACCTGGCTGATGCCGCACCAGCAGATGAGGCCGGACACCGCGAACAGTGCGGCCAGGACGGAACGCTTGAGCTTTTTGTGCCGTTTGCGTTCAGCCAAGATGTGAAGGTAATAAGCCGGGCCGCCGCGCCAGCCGCCGTACAGCGGGTCCGGCTGACGATATTTCTGGGCCAGGGTGGATTCGATGAACGAGGTGGATGCGCCCAGCAGCGCTGTGACCCACATCCAGAACACAGCTCCGGCACCACCGGCGGACACTGCCGCGACCACACCCACCAGATTGCCCATGCCCACGCGGGTGGCGGTGGAGATGACCAGCGTCTGGAAGGAGGAAAGTCCTTCCTTTTTGTCGTTTTTCTCGCAGACGGCGGCGATCATATCCCGGAACAGCCGCACCGGCAGCAGGCGGGTCTGGAAGGTGAACCAGATCCCGGCGGTGAACAGCAGCACCACCATCAGCGAGATGCCGATGCCGCCGCCCAGCGGAAGGGTGAACAGATCGCCCCAGAGCAGGCGATAGGCGGTTTCAATGAGTTGGATCAACGGCAGATTCCTCCTGTACGTTGTGGGTGAACAGTCAATGACTTTAGTATAGTACAGAACAGAAGAATTGTAAAACCGAAAATATTGATGGAAAGGATTGATAGAACCGGACGCAGGGCGGCGGCAGCGTGTCGGAATAAGAAAAGCCGCCCGGCGCGCAAAAGCCGGACGGCGGAGGAAGAACGCATACCGCGTTCGGGAATGACGAAGACTCAGATGATCTGCTCGGACAGGGCTTTCAGCTCTTTGCACTCGGACTCGATGTCCTCAGCGGCAAAGATGGCGCTGACCAGTGCCACGCCGTCCACGCCGGTGCCCTTCAGCTGAAGGATGTTTTCCTTGTGGATGCCGCCGATGGCGACCACCGGCACGTCCACGGCATTGCAGATGTCAATGAGGGTCTGCCGGGGCAGGACATCCACATCCGTTTTGGTGTTGGTGGCGAACACCGCTCCCACGCCCAGGCAGTCGGCACCATGGGCCACGGCCTTTTTGGCTTCCTCGACCGTGTGGGCAGAAACGCCGATCATCATGCCGTCGCCCACGCGCTGGCGCACCTGGGCGGCTTCCATGTCGCTCTGGCCGACGTGCACGCCCTCGGCATGGCACTGGATGGCGACGTCCACATTGTCGTTGATGAACAGCGGCACGCCGTAACGCTGGCACAGGGCGTGGATCTCCATGGCTTCGTTCAGGAAATCGGCATCGCCCAGATGCTTTTCTCGCAGCTGGACGCAGGTGGCACCGCCCTTCAGGGCGCTCTCCACCTGTTCGTACAAGGTCTGCTTGCCCACCCACGCACGGTCGGTGACGGCATACAGCAGCATAGTGTGCTTATCGCACTTCATAATTGGCACCTTCTTCAAGCTGTTCCGGCGTCATGTTGTAAATGGCGTCGATGATGTAATTGCGGTAGGACGAATTGCCGTCCAGCGGGGTCAGGCGCTGGTGCGCGATCTCGCCGGCCAGGCCCATGGCGCAGACGGCGGCGGCAGCGGCTTCCAGCGTGTTGTCCGGATTGGCCGTGACAAAAGCGGCGGTCAGCGCGGACAGCTGACAGCCGGTGCCGGTGATGCTGCTCATCATGGCGTGACCGTTGCGGATGCAGTATGCTTTGTCCGCGTCGGCCACGATGTCGATGGCGCCGGTGATGGCGATGACCGAACCGGTCCGGGCGGCGAAGGCCTTGGCAAAGGCCACGGCGCTGTCCAGATTTTCTTCGGTCACCTTGTCCGCCACATCGGCGTCCACGCCCTTGGTGGTGCCTGCGCCGGAAGCCAGGGTCTTGATCTCCGAAATGTTGCCGCGGATGACCGCGAACTGTACTTCCCGCAGCAGACGATAAGCGGTGTCGGTACGCAGCTGGGAAGCGCCTGCGCCCACAGGGTCCAGCACCACCGGATGTCCCAGCAGGTTGGCCTTTTTGCCGGCCAGCAGCATGGAGGTGATGGTGCGGCTGTTCAGGGTGCCGATGTTGATGTTCAGGCCCCCGCAGATGGTGGTGATGTCCTCCACCTCGGCGGCATCGTCGGCCATGATGGGAGAGGCCCCGCAGGCCAGCACCATGTTGGCGCAGTCGTTCACCGTGACGTAGTTGGTGATGTTGTGGATGAGGGGGCAGGTCTTGCGGACGTTTTCAAAGCAGGTTTTCAACATTTTCGCGCACCTCCGTTAAGACAGGCTGGACTGCATGGACCGCAGAGCACCGGCGCGCTGCAGGCTGAACACCAGCACCCCGGCGATGACAGCGCCCACGGCCGTGGAGATGAGGAAAGGCACGATGTAGGCATAGAACGCGATGTCGCCGGCGCTCTTGCCCATCAGGAAGATGGCCACCGGGTAGGCGCACAGACCGCCCAGCACACTGGTGCCGAACACCTCGCCCGCCAGGGTGGCCAGGATGTTCTTGGTCTTGTGGTAGACCAGGCCGCACAGCAGGGCACCGAACATACTGCCCGGGAAAGCCATCAGGCTGCCCAGACCCAGCAGGTTGCGCAGAAGGGAAGCCGCAAAGGCCACGCCCAGCCCCCACCAGGGGCCAAGCAGCACGGCGCACAGCACGTTGACCATGTGCTGCACCGGCGCACACTTGCTGCCGAACATCGGGAAGCTGAACACACTGCCCACCACGCAGAGGGCGCAGAACATACCGGCCAGAGCCAGTTTTTTCACGGAACCATTTTTCATACGGGACAAACTCCTTTCCAAATGACGGAAACGGCTGACGGACAGCTGCTTCCTGCAATGGGGCAATGTTTCCCAAAACGGACGCACTGCCCCCAATGAAGCGGTCGAGGCTTGCTGGCCTCCTCTCACGCCGGAACACGGCTTCCCATCGCTGTCGTCTTCCAAGCCCAGGGCGCTCCCCCTCGGCCCGCCGCCCGCAAAGGCGGAATCCTCCTTGCTGAAAAAATGCGGCAAACAAAAACAGGAGAAGCCTGCGCGGCTCCTCCTGCAAAAAATCATGGAAATGACTTCCTACGGCGGCATTATCCGCATCAGGTAAAAAGGGTCGAAGTTCGGGTACTTCCTCTCAGCCTGCGTTACAAGCTCCCCTGTAGTTGATTGTAGTCGTATTCTACACCCATTGCGCTGAAATTGCAAGGGGCATCAGATCAGAATGCCGTCGCAATGGTCGATCTCGTGCTGAATGATCTGGGCGGTCCAGCCGGAAAAAGTCTGGATGCGCGGCTTGCCGTCGGCGGTCTCGTACTGCACCTTGATCTTCTGCCAGCGTTTGGTTTTGCGGGTGCCCTCCAGGGAGAGACAGCCCTCTTCCGCCTCATACGGGCCGGACTTTTTCAGGATGACCGGGTTGAACAGCACCCGGTAGCCGTCTTCAGTCTCCACCGCGATGATGCGCTTGGACACGCCGATCATATTCGCAGCCATGCCCACACAGCCGTCTGCATGGGCAGTCAGGGTCTCCAGCAGATCACGGGCAACATCGGCGTCTTCCGGCGCGGCGGGAGCGGATCTCTGGGCCAAAAACAGGGGGTCGTGGTTGATGGGACGGATCATAAAAAATACCTCGTTTGCAGGAAGAACGTTATCGGTCGATCAGAAAGCCGAGCAGCAGGCCGGCGGCTGCAGGCAGCACCCAGCCGAAGCCGACCTCCGCGAAGGGAAGCGCGTTTGCCAGCACAGAGAGCGGGCCGAGGGGCAGGGCGGCGGCGATGCTCTGCAGCGCGGTCAGGAAGATGCACAGCAGATAGATCCGCGGCCGGTTTTCCAGCCCGGGCAGATAAGACAGCAGGATCAGCACGATGGCGATGGGGTACAGAGCGTTGAGCACCGGCGTGGACAGGCCGATGATGGCAGCCAGACCCAGGTTTGAGACCAGAATACTGACCCCGGCGAAGAAAGCTGCAAGAACCGGGTAGGGGATGCGGGGCAGCAGGCTGTGGAAATACTGCCCCACGCAGGCGATGAGTCCGACACAGGTGTTGAAGCAGGCAATGACGAAGATGGCTGCGATCAGCACAAGACCGGCTTGGCCGAACAGGTTTCCGGCCAACGCGGTGAGAACGTCAGCGCCGGTGGACAGGCCGGGAACGGCGGCACCGGTCAGGGCGCCGGCATGACCCAGCATGGCATAGACGGCCAGAAGGAGCGCTCCGGCGAGAAAACCGGCCCGGACGGCACCCTGCTCAACGGCGCTTTCCTGCGCAATGCCCCGGGCACGGATGTTCAGTGCAATGACGGCGCCAAAGTTCAGACCGGCCAGGGTATCCATGGTCTGATACCCGTAGAGGATGCCCTGCACAGCGGGCAGAGAAGCATAGAGGTCACTGGGGGCACCGTAGTGTGCGGCAGGAGGATGGAGAAGACACCCGGCAAAGAGAATGCAGATGAGCAGGATCAGGCAGGGACAGAGAATGCGGCCCAGCCGGTCGGTGAGCTTTTCCGGATGCAGCGCCACCAGAAAAGCGGCAGCGAAAAACAGGAAGGAATAACCCAGCTGCAAACGGGGCGAGCTGCCGACCAGCGGTGCCAGCATGGCAAACGATGTACTGGCGGTGCGGGGGATGGCCAGGCAGGGGCCGATGGACAAATAGACCAGAATGGTGAACACAAAGGCAAAGGCCGGATGCACCCGGCGGGCCAGCGGTTCCAGTCCGCCGGCCCGTGCCACAGCGACAACGCCCGCGATGGGCAGGCCGATGGCGCTGACGGCAAGCCCGGCGAAAGCGGCCCACAGATGTGAGCCGGCCTGTGCGCCGAGGTGCGGTGGGAAAATCAGGTTGCCTGCCCCGAAAAACATGGAAAACAGGGTGAAGCCGACCAGCAGGAGATTTTTGCCGGAAAGTTTTTGCATGAAAAAGTCCTCTTTTCTGCGCCATCCGGAAAGAGATATGCGCGGATAAACCCAGTGTAGCGTGAAAGAGACTTCATGTCAATGCTGCAACACATGAAGACATGTAATGGCAGGCCTGAGAAAATCGAATCGGTTTTGGTGCACCCGTCATTGGTCTTTGCCGGGGGATATGGTATACTTCTATCAAAAACAATGGAATGTGCCGCTCAATGCGGGATGCAAAAAACGCGGCGGCGCGAGAGGACGGATATGAAACGCTACAAAAAGCAACTGCAAAAACTGGGAGCGGTCCTGCTCTGGCTGGCCGTCTGGCAGGCGGCGGCCATGGCCATCGGGCAGGAAGTATTCCTGGTGTCCCCCGTGCAGGCTCTGCGCACCCTGCTGGAACTGCTGCCCCGGGCGGATTTCTGGCAGCGGGTGGGCTTCAGCTCCGGGCGCATTTTAGGGGGCTTCGGGCTGGGCGTGGTGTGCAGCGTGGTGCTGGCGGTGGCGGCAGAAGTCTGGCCCGCCGCCGAAATTCTGCTGGCCCCGGTGATGCAGCTGGTCAAGGCCACTCCGGTGGCAAGCTTCATCATTCTGGCGCTGGTGTGGGTGCGAGGCTCGTCGCTGTCGGTGCTCATCAGCTTTCTAATGGTCCTGCCGGTACTGTACGGGGCCGTGCGCACCGGCATCCGGTCAGCAGATGGGCAGCTGCTGGAAATGGCAAAGGTGTTCCGTCTGCCGCTGGGGCGGCGTCTGCGGGCGGTATGGCTTCCGGCAGTGCTCCCGGTGTTCCGGCAGGGATGCAGCGTGGCGCTGGGCATCTGCTGGAAGAGCGGCGTGGCGGCGGAGGTCATCGGCCTGCCAAACGGCAGCATCGGCGATGCGCTGTATCGAGCGAAGATCACCCTGTCCACCGGGGAGCTGTTCGCTTGGACGTTTGTCATCATCCTGCTGAGTGCGGCCTTTGAAAAGCTGTTCCTAGCGGCATTGGACCAGCTGGTCCGGGCCGTGCTGGGAGAGGAGGGCACCGTATGCTGAAGATCGAGCATCTGGAAAAACGATTCGGGGAGACTTGTCTGTTCCGGGACCTGAATCTGACCGTGGACGGCCCGGCAGTGCTGTGGGCACCCAGCGGCTGGGGCAAAACGACCCTTCTGCGCATCCTGATGGGGCTGGAAACGCCCACCGGCGGCACGGTGCAGGGCGTGGGCCGGGTCGGTGCGGTCTTTCAGGAAGACCGGCTCTGTCCGCAGTTGACTGCGCTGCAGAACGTCCTGCTGGTGCGGCCGGGAGACGGCCATGCCGAGGAGGACGCGGTCAGGGCGGATTTCGCGCGGCTGGGCATGGATGCAGCGGCACTGCGGCTTCCGGCCCGGAAGCTCAGTGGCGGGCAGAAGCGCCGCACCGCCCTTCTGCGGGCGCTGTGGGTACCCAGCGATACCTTATTGTTGGACGAACCCTTCACCGGCATGGACCCGGAGACCCTGCACAGGGCGGCGCTTTTATTAAAGGAACGCTGTGCCGGAAAGCCGGTCCTGCTGGCCACCCACGACCGGGAAGCCATTGCGGCGCTGGACTGGCCGGTGGTTGCGCTGGCAAAATAACGCTGGGTATCATAGGAATTTTCTGCCGGAGAACGGCATCTGATGGGCAGACGGGCGAGGAGTTTCTCCAGCGAATGATCCGAGGGTGGGACCCTGCTTCCGAAGGAAGTAGGGCGGGTGCTGGAAGCCCCGAACGTTCGCGGAGAAAGCTCCACGACTGTCTGCCTGGAAAGCTGTAGCTGACCGGGCTGAGGACCGGTAGCTTTCTCCTCGGACACGAAAAACGGGTTGCGGCTCCCAGCATCCGCTTCGCTCACGCTTGCATCTTGCTGGCCGCGGCCCCAACAGCTCCTTCCTGTTTCCGCCACTGGCGGCGGTCGTCGCTGTTGCAGGCCATTCCATCGCCCGCCCTATTGCCCTTGCGGGCAACAGGGTCCCACCCCAGCGGACGGTCCTCGGAGAAACTCCCGGCCCTCAGCCCTGACTCCGGCTTACAAAAGCTCCGCCAGGATGCTGTTCTGGACGATGAGTCCGGCGGGGGTCAGGGCGAGGGTCTCGCCGTCGAACGCGGCATAACCTGCCTTGACGCAGTTTTGCACAAAGGCGAGCTGGGCGGGGGAAAACTCCTTACCATACAGCGCTTTGTACCGGGACAGGGAAAGCCCTTTGCGCAGGCGGAGCTGTAAGATGAGATAATCTTCTGCGCCGCAGTCGCCGTCCATCACCGGGGCGGCGGCATCCCGCAGAAAGGCGTCGGTGTCGGCGGGGTAGCAGAACCGCTTGCCGCCCATGCAGGAGTGCGCCGCCGGGCCGATGCCCAGATAGTCGCCGCAGTCCCAGTAGATGAGGTTGTGCTTTCCTTCGTATCCGGGCTTGGCAAAGTTGGAGATCTCGTACTGCCGGTAGCCGTGGTGTTCCAGCTGCTCCACCGCATACAGGTAAAAATCGGCGGCTTCATCGCCGGTGGGCAGACCCTCCGGCGGACGTTTGCCAAAAGCGGAATCCGGTTCTATCTTTAATAGGTAGGCGGAGATGTGGGCAGCCCCGCCGTTCTCGATCAATTCCAGCGTCTCGTCAAACTCGGCCTGCGTATAATGGGGCAGGGCCAGCATGATGTCGCCGCTGATGTTCGCAAAGCCTGCCCGGCGGGCGGCGGCAAAGGCGGCGCGGGCCTGCTTGGCGGTGTGGGGACGGCCCAGGGTGCGCAGCTGGGTGTCCCGGGCGGACTGCACCCCAAAGGAAATGCGGTTCACCCCGGCTTCCCGGAAGCCCCGCAGAGAATCTTCTGTGACCGTTTCCGGGTTGGCTTCCAGGGTCACTTCCGCCCCGGGCACCGGCGCGGCTGCCTTGATGAGCCGCCGGACCTGCTCCGGGGTGAGCAGGCTGGGTGTTCCGCCGCCGAAATATACCGTATCCGGGTGCAGGGGGCCGTCCGGCGAAAAGCGGTCCAGCTCCCGCAGTACGGCATCCACATAGGCGTCCGGCACCCCGCGCTCCCCGGGGTGGGAATAGAAATCGCAGTAGCGGCATTTGGAAAAACAATAGGGAATGTGCAGATAAAGTCCAAGAGACATAAAACATCACAGCCTTTTTCATGAAACGTTCATTTCTATGCAGTATACTA